>Ga0209610_1000823_pt1 | contig 16189 bp, 16 predicted proteins | sample LakKivw275mmetaG_FD_184137 | JGI IMG/M metagenome (GOLD analysis project Ga0209610, IMG submission 184137) | Anoxic lake water microbial communities from Lake Kivu, Rwanda to study Microbial Dark Matter (Phase II) - Lake Kivu water 275m metaG... | ecosystem: Environmental > Aquatic > Freshwater...
GGCCAGAATGATCGGGGTCTAGGGCCCCCGAGGCAACGGCGGCGACTAGCGCCGCCGCACCGCCGCAGCCACCGGCGCACGCGACCCCGCCCAACGCCCCAAGCCCCTCGAGCCCATACACGAGTGCGCGCGGCCGCGGCGACTCACCATCCCACGGCTCCTGAGCAGCAGCCGTTGCCAACAGACAGCTGACGGCGATTATTGCGAGCTTCGACTTCATGATGCCTCCTGGAGTCATCGTGTGACTCGTTCCGTCTCGAACCTAGAATCTCAGCCCGGCAAGCTGGACCTTCATGCCGTACGCAAACGTATGGTCGGGCAGTTCGACTGAAGCGAGCGACATCCCGGGCGCGAGCAGTCGTTCATCGATTGTACCGCTCCTCGCCCATCCGGGCTCGGTCCTGCCCAGACGATACCCGACGTACGCGCAAACCGGCGGGAGCAGGACCATCGGCGGACCGGCCACCTCCCATTTCCCGGTTACCAGCCCGGCAAGCGCCCCCAATGCCAAACCGGCATATGCACCGCCATAGGCAGCACCGGTGTTGCCGAGTTGGCAAGATGTCCTGCCTGCAAGTACCGTCCCAAGCCCGCAGCCGAGCGGGTAGCCGAGGGCCATGCCGACCAGCACGCCCGGGTCGCTCACTGAGAACGTACGGTGCTGCACTGCGGCAATAACAAGGCCAGACCCGAATCCCGTCCCGGCGCCGACCACAGCGCCGCACAGCGTGGCAAACACCAACTCACCAGGGTAGTCCGCTTCGGGCAGAGAGAATGGATCGCGCGTCGGCTTGGTCTGGGCCAGGGTAATTGTCACGGCCAAGCCCACTGCACTCAGGACGAACTTCGACTTCATCGTGTCTCCCAAAGTCCTCATCGGACTTTTCCCGCCTGGAACCTAGAACTTTAGCCCGACCAGTTGCACCTTCACGCTGTAATCGACCGAATGGTCGGGCCGCTGGACACCCGATAGCGTCACGTTCGGCGCCTCGAACCTGGCTCCTGAACCGTCGGGCGAGGCGTTGCGCCTAATGCCAAGGTTGTAGCCGACCACAGCACCGGTCGGGATGGCGAACCCGCCCAGCACGTACAAGGGCACTGCGGCAGCCGGCGACGCCGAACCCAGCCTCGCGCCCAGCAAAACGAGACCCGCCGTCACCGGAACGCCGGCGTACGCGCCAACTATGGCCCACATCTGCGAGCCCGATTCGCCAAGGCCCTCGCCAACCCGGCTCGTGGCATAGCCGGTGGTAGCAGGTATCGCGACCGCTCCTACGCCGAGCATTGTGTATGCCCACGCATCCTGGACCTTGTCGTATCCTGACTGCCAGCCGTGCAAGTCCGGCCCCGCCAGCGCCAGCCCGGCAAGCAGTCCGATGCACGCTTCACTGAGAGCTCCACCCGCGAATCCGCCCAAAGCCCCCAATCCTTCGAGCGCATACACCTGAGCGCGGGGCTTCGCTGGCGGCTCCTGCCGTTCCCACGGCCACTCGGCAGCAGATGCCGAGAGCACCGAACAGACGACGGCAAGGCAGACGCACCTCAAGGTCATTACGCTCGCTCAGGCATTGTCGCGCTAGGGCTGCAGAACCACCTTGCGAACCGCCTGTGTTTGTGCCGCGAGCACGAAATAGACGCCGGGCGCGATCCGCGATACGTCGTTAGCGCCGGGCCGCAGCTCCATCACCTTCCGTCCGATGATATCCAGCAGTCCCGCCCTGTATGCTGTGTGCTGCCTAGTGCCTGCTGCGCCGAGCATCAGCACACCGCGCACGACCGTTGCCCCGAGCTTGCGGCTTGTGGCTTGCGGCTTGAGGCCTTCCTCTATCCCCGTTGTCGCGTACAGGACCGTCACCGAATTGTTGTTGCCGTTGGCCGTGTAGACTTTGTCGTCCTGCGCGTTGTAGCAGATGCTGTTCGGCCCGTCACCGGTCGGCACCGTGGCAATGACCGTGTTCGACGCGCAGTCGACCACCGTGACGTCCGCCGTGTTGTGGTCGGATGTGAACACACGGTTGTGTCGCTGGCTCCAGCAGACATCCATCGTGCCGGTACCGGTCGGAATCGTCGCCACCACCGTATCGGACGCGCCGTCAATCGCAACAAGCGTGCCGCTGTCGCGGGTCGCGCAGTAGACGCGATTGTCGGTTGAATCGTAGCAGACCGCGTCCGGCGCCGCTCCCACGCTGAGTGTGGCGGCAACCGTATTCGTAGCGCAGTCGATTACGGTCACAGTTGTGGTACCCGCGTTCGCGCAGTAGACCTTGTTGCCGAGCGAGTTCCAGCACAGGGCGGCAGGCCCGCTGCCGGCGGGGATCGTAGCGATGACCGTATCCGCGCCGCAGTCGATTGCCGTAACCGTGCCCGCGCCCTCGTTCGCGCAGTAGATACGGTTGTCGTGGATGTCGTAGCACATCACCAGCACGCCCGCGCCGGCAGGGACCCGCGCGACCACCGAGTCTCCCGCCCCGTCGATCACGAAGACACTGTCGCAGAAGGGACCGGCGCAGTAGACTTTGTCGGCTTGCGGGGCCGGGCACAAACCGAACAGGAACTGCCCCAGCTCGACAGTGGCAACCACGGCGTTGCTCGCGCCGTCAATCACAGTCACGTTCTGGCTCCAGTTGTTGCTGCTGTACACCTTGTTGTCGACGGAGTTATAGCAGAGCTTGTGCGGCTCCGAACCAACCCGCACCCTGGCGATTATGGCATCGGTCGGTCCGTCGATAACGTACACCGTCTCAGCGGCCGAGAGACAATAGACCCGGTCGTTCTGCGAGTTGTAGCAGAGAGCCAAAGGGAAGTTGCCGACCGCAAGGGTCGTGTCCTCCCATCCGTCAAAGGGGACCGCGGCAACTGCGGTGAACAGCATACAGACTGCCAGGAATGTGAACCCCGCTTTCATCATGCCTTCCTATCTGGTCACAATGACCTTGCGGACGGTTTGCGCTTGAGCTTGGGCCTGTGCTTCTCGCACGAAGTACACGCCCGGGCTCAGCCGGCTCACGTCATTCGCGCCGGAGTGCAGCTCCATCACCTTCCGGCCGTTGATGTCCAGCAGTGCGGCGCGGGACATGACCGAATTGCCCGGCAATTCGGATCGTGTCCCAAGCCCGTCGAGGAAAAGCACGCCGCGGATGATTGCCGCAACGCCCCCGCGCCGCCAGTTGGCGTATCGCTCCTCAACACCAGAGTGATTCGTGTCGCGCAGCACCGAGATACTCGAACTCCTGTAGTTCGCGACGTATACCCGTCCAGTTGCCGGAACCGAGACCAAGGCTCCGGGATTCACACCGACACCTAACGTGGTATCCCGCACGTTCGATGCACCGTCAAGCACGGTCACTGTGTTGTCGGAGTGGTTCGCGCAGTAGATGTAGTTGTAGGACGTGTCACAGCACAGCACCTGCGGTCTTGCGCCCACGGCCATAGTAGTAATGACGTCGTTGGACGCCCCGTCTATCACGGTCACGTTGCTGCTGCTCATGTTCGCGCAGTAGACTCTGTTGCTGATCGGATTGTAGCAGACGGCACAAGGACAGTCGCCTGCAATCACGGTGGCGATGACGCTGTCGGCCGAACCATCTATGACCGTCACGTTGTCGCTGCCAGTGTTCGCGCAGTAGACCTTGTTGTTGGTCGAGTTGTAGCAGAGGGCCTCGGGATGGCCACCTGCAGTCACGGCGGCAACGACACTATCGGACGAGCCGTCTATCACCGTCACCTTGCCCCAGTCACGATTGGCGGAGTAAACCTTGTTGTTCGTCGGATTGTAGCAAAGGTCCCAAGGATAGCCATCTACAGTCACCGTGGCCATGACGCTGTCGGCCGAGCCGTCTAGCACGGTCACTTCATCGCTGCCCTTATTCGCGCAGTAGACCTTGTTGTTGGCCGGGTTGTAGCAGAGGATGCCGCTGCCTACGGCCACGGAACCGAGGACCACATTGGTCGCGCCGTCGATCACGCTCACGCTGTCGTCGCACGCGCTGTAGACCTTGTTGTTGGTCGAGTTGTAGCAGCACACACCGCTGCCCACAGCAACGTTAGCGAGGACCTCGTTGGTCGCGCCGTCGATCACGCCTACGTTGTCGCCGCACGCGCAGTAGACCTCGTTGTTGATCGAGTTGTAGCAGAGAGCAACAGGGAACGCACCGGTAAGCACGGTGGCAATGATGGTGTCAGTCGCGCCATCTATCACTGTCACGTTTCTGCTGATCCAGTTCGCACAGTAGACCTTGTTGTTGGTCGGGCTGTAACAGAAGGCACAAGGGATGCCACCCGCCCTCACGGTCGTGATTGCGCTGTCGGTCGCACCGTCTATCACTGTCACGTTGCCGTTGGCGAAGTTCGCGCAGTAAACCTTGTTGTTGCTCGGGTTGAGGCAGAGGGCACACGGGCCGACGCCTACGGGCACAGTGGCGATGACGCTGTCGGTCACGCCGTCTAGCACAGTCACGTTGTCGCCGCCGTTGTTCGCGCAGTATACCCGATTGTTGATCGAGTTGTAGCACAATGCGCAAGGGTAGTTTCCTCCGTACACAGTGGCGATGATGCCATCGGTCGCGCCATCTATCACGGTCACGGCGCCGCTGCCATGGTCCGCGCAGTAGATCTTGTTGTTAGTCGGGTTGTAGCAGAGGACCTGGGGGTGGCTACCCGCGGCCACGTAGGCGATGATGCTGTCGCCCGCGCCGTCGATCACGGTCACGTTGTCGCTGCCATTGTTCGCACAGTAGACCTTGTTGTTGGCCGGATTGTAGCAGAGAGCCTGGGGGTGGCTACCCGCGGCCACGTAGGCGATGATGCTGTCGCCCGCGCCGTCGATCACGGTCACGTTGTCGCTGCCCAGATTCGCGCAGTACACCTTGTTGTTGGTCGGGTTGAAGCAGAGGGCACATGGGCCGACACCTGCGGACACGGTGGCGATGACGCCGTTGCTCGCGCCGTCCACCACTGTCACGTTGCCGTTGCAGCTGTCTGCGCAGTAGACCTTGTTGTCAATCGGGTTGTAGCACAGGGACGCACCGGCTGACGCAACCGTGATCCGAGCGATCTTTTGGTCCCGTAGCCCCGTCAATTACTGGCACACTGCCATATAGGCCGCCGACATAGATGGTGTTGTTGGCCGAGTCGTACACCAGAGACTGCGGCATGGCCAGCCCGCCGAACGAATCCGGCAGGTATATCGTCTCCTCCAGCCACTGGGCGGACACCGCAGATAGCCAACAACTCACAGCTAGCAGCACGAACGAGCACTTCATGGCACTTCGTCCTTTCCTAACCGGGACCTTGCGAACGCGAGCGGTGAATCTCACGGTTTCCTCGCGAACATGCTAGTCCGGACTTCTGACTTGTCAACTCGCTTCTGACCGGCGCGAATGGACGACGCGCCGCGCGGGAGGCGTCGGCGGTCGGCCCCTGACGGACTCGAAGGTCCTGAGCTACTCGGCGATGACCAGTTTCCTGGCGAACCCGGCTCCGCCTGCCGAAAGTCGCAGGTAGTAGACGCCGGCCTGTACGCGCCGGCGGCGCTCGTCGGTCCCATCCCAGACCAGGCTCTGTACGCCCGCATGTCCGGCCCCCGACGCGAAGGAGCGCACCTTCTGTCCCGCGGTGTTGTAGACCGCGACCTCGACGGACAGGTCCCCGGGCAACTCGAGCCGCACCGTAGTGGTCCGCGCAAACGGGTTGGGCGCGGGCCCGAGCAGGCGCACCCGCCGCGGCAGCTTCGCCCGTTCCTCGCTCGCGCCCGAGAGAACCGAGTCGATCCTGAAGTTCCCGTTGCTCATGTCGCTGAACACGGTTGCGCCGAGCGAGTCCTTCGCCTCGAACCTCACGCGGCAGAGAGTGCAGTTGACCGCAGGGACTGGACTCCACAGGGCGACAGTATCTGCGGGGGCGAGCGACGCCTTGATAACGGTCGGGAATGTACTGCCGCCGTCGGTCGAGAGCGAGAGCACGCCGTGGTCAAAGGTGACCGGCGCCACCCTCCACTTGACGGCAAACGTATCTCCGCCGCACAGCGCCTCGCCGCCATTCGGGCTCCGAAGCCAACCGCAGAACCGGCCGCGCTGCATTATCGATTCCACCGGCACTTTTTGGACGACGACCGGGTTCTCGGTTAAAGGTCCCTCTTCGAACACGTCGACCCCGGTCCCCGCGCACAGGTCCACAAGGTAAAGCACGGCCAGCGAGTCGCCCGGCCAGGCCCGGTCGCAGATACTCGGGTAACGGCACGACACGGTCGAAGGGGTCGTGAGCTTGCGCGGGTTCGACCAGGTTACCCCGCCATCGCTGGAACCCGCGGCCCAGATGTCGGCGCGAAGGCGCATGCTGGTCGACTCGACGTTGGCCGAGTCGAACTGCTCCCAGGTCACGAGGAAGTCACCGATGTCGTCCTGGCCGATGCTGGGACGACAGGCGTAGGCGGCGGACATCCCGACCGACCCCTGCAGGTTGCCCGGTGCGCACGAGGCCCGCTGGATACGGTTCCACTCAGGCGAGTTCTCCGGACAGAAGTGCCATATCTCCGACGGGCACACGTAGCTGGTGTCGTGCACGTAGGGCTGGACGTCCGCAACGATATTCAGTCGGTCGTCGACATCATAAAAAGGAAACAGCGAGGTGACGTAGAACGAAGGCAGAGTGTCCGACTCGGGATGAAACGCAGGCGGGAAGCCGATGCTCACCGGTGACTCCCAGGTCTCGCCGGCGTCGTGAGTCTCGCAGTAGTAACCCGAATCCTGTCGATATCCGACGCTCGGAGTAACCACCCAGGTGATGCAGACCTTGTTGGAACCAGGGACCTTTGATGCGGCGATGTTCTGCGTCGGGAACAGCGGCGCCGCGATGCTGTCGGGAGGTTCCCATCCCCCGGCGGCGAGGCGGCTGCGATACAGGTGGTACTGGTCAACTCCTTCAATCATCGCCAGATGGTAGTAGTTGTTCCGGCTGACAGCGAGGTAGGGCCACTCGTACTCGTCGAGCTCGGGCTCGCCCGGCGAGAAAACGAAGATGCCTGACCCGACTGCATAGTCGCGCGCGACTATCGGCGCAATGCCGGTATCGGTCCAATGGTGCGCCGAAACCACGACCACGCCGCCTGTATCGATGTCGATGTTCCCATACCCGGTCCGCCGATCGAAGACGTTTATCCCGGAATGCATGTAATCCTGGTCAATCCAGCTCCACGCGTGGGTGTTACTGTCGTAGAACTGGTAGCGCATGTTCCGGTCCGGGAAGCCGGTGTCGATTGTGCTGTAGGAGTGCATCCAGACGGCGTGGATGCCGCCGTGGCGCGAATCCACGAGCAACCGGGAAATCGGCCCGCTAGTGAACCAGTCGTATGTAGTGCCGCCGATGGTATCAACCGACCCGACGCTGATGTTTAACCGAGCGCCTTCCCGTGGACGTGCGCCGCCGACTCTGGCCGGGCCGAACGGCTCCGGTCGCTCGTTTGGCAGAGCGGTCTGCGGAACAGACCACGTGACGCTGGCTGCCGCAAGGCAGCAGCAGATAGCGAGCAGCAGACTGACGTCTCTCATATCACCCTCCTATCTGACAATTAGAACTCTGTGGCAGCTCACGGCTGATGGCTCACGGCCCGGCGCCCGCACGAAGTAGACACCGGGCGCGAGACGCGACACGTCATTCGCGCCGGAGTGCAGCTCCATCACCTTCCGGCCGTTGATGTCCAGCAGTGCGGCGCGGGACATGACCGAATTGCCCGGCAATTCGGATCGTGTCCCAAGCCCAGGCACGAACAACACACGGCGCACAATCGTCGGCATCGGCTTGGGGCTTGCGGCTTGAGGCTTGGAGCTTTCCTCGACCCCCCCGCCGTTGAACTCAATGATCTGCAGCCCTTCAATGTCGTGTGCCACGTAGACGTAGCTCCCGGCCACCGCCACCGCCACGGCATAGCCAGGCGTGCTGTAGAACCCTCGCTCCTCTGGAGCCCCCGGATCAGACACATCTATCACCCTCAGGCCAGAGTCGAGGTCCGCCACGTAGGCGTAGCTCCCCGCGACTGCCACGCCCTGGGACAGACCCGGGGTGTCGTAGAACCCACTCTCTCGCGGGTCTGCCGGGTTGAATACGTCTATCACCCTGAGCCCAGCGGAGTCGTCTGCGACATAGACGTAGTCGCCCGAGACCGCTATGCCATTAGCTTGGCCCGGCGTCGTGTGGCGGGCGTGCTCCTGCGGATCCGCAGGATTGGACACGTCTATCACTCTCACTCGATGGCAGGAATTATCTGCCACGTAAGCGTAACTCCCGGTAACTGCAACTCCAAGGGAATTGTCCACTGTGTCGCAATAGCCCTTCTCCCGCGGGAAGGCGGGGTTCGATACCTCGATGACTCGCAGCCCGGAAAGACCGTCTGCCACGTACGCATAGTTCCCGGCAACCACAACTCCGTAGGCCCAGTCCGGCGTGCTACAGTGCCCGGTTATGTGTGGGGTTGCAGGGACGGACACATCAACAACCTCGAGGCCGGAAGAACCGTCCGCCACGTACGCATAGCTTCCATCAACCGTCACTCCAGAGGCCCCTCCTGGCGTGTATTCGAACCCGACTTCAACCGGGTATGCCGGGTCCGCGACCGAGATGACCCGCAGCCCGCCGGTGCCGTCCGCGACGTAGGCGAAATTCCCGGCAACCGCAACACCACGGGCACTGCCCGGCGTGTCACAGTGCCCAAGCAGCCGGCAGTTGAGCGAGTCCTGTGCCGGCGCGATGCCGGCCAGCAGCAGGCTCAGACAGAATGCCGATAGTAGTGTTCTCACGGTTACCCCCTAATTCACAATGATGGTCCTACCGACGAATGATGACGGATGGTAGACAGCATTCAGCATGCAGCATGCCCGAAGCGCGCCGGATTCACGTTTTCCTCGCGAACATGCTAGTCCGGACTTCTGACTTGTCAAATCGCTTCTGGCCGGCGCGAATGGACGACGCGCCGCGCGGGAGGCGTCGGCGGTCGGCCCCTGACGGACTCGAAGGTCCTGAGCTACTCGGCGATGACCAGTTTCCTGGTGGTCCCGGCTCCGCCTGCCGAAGGCCGCAGGAAGTAGACGCCCGGGCTCAGCCCGCTCACATCGTTCGCGCCGGGATGGAGGTTAAGGACCATCCGGCCGGCCGCGTCAAGCAGTTGGGGCTTGAGACACAATCCCGATTCCCCGAGCGGAATCGGGTCATGTCCCGCGCCCCGCGGCAGTAACAGAACACCACGCACGATCGAAGCCGCCAGCTCGGAGCTTAGGGCTTGCGGCTTGGGGCCATCCGCCACGCCGTCGTAATCCGTCGGGACGAACTGGCACATGACCGGGTTGAAGGTGGCCGGTCCCTCGCCCTGCACGAAGAAACCGGCAACGCTGTCCTTCAGGTACAGCACGCAGACAGTATCATAGGGGTCGCCGGGAAGAGCCCGGTCCATGATACAGGGAAAGCGGTGTGATGAGCTGTTCTTCTCGGTTAGCTGAGAGCCGGCCCCCCACAAGGCACCGTTATCATCCGAACCGCTAGCCCAAACGCCAGCCCTGAGCCGCCCGGCCTGTGGCTCGACGTTCGACGAGTCAAACTGCTCCCACGCAACGTACAGGTCGCCGTCGTCACCTTCGCCTATGCTCGGGCGGTCAGCATAGATGGCGTCGTACCCGACACTGCCCTGCATGTTCTCGGGCCGGCACCCCGCGTGGTGGATTCTGGCCCAGTGCGGCTGATTGTCCGGAGACCAGTGCCAGATTTCCGCGGGATTGACGTAGGCCGTGTCGTGGACCTCTGGATAGACTGCGGCGGTGATGTGCAATCTGCCCTGCGAATCGAAGAACACGAACAGCCCGTGCATGCTGAACCGCGTGATCGTATCCCCGCCAAAAGCCGGCGGCGCGTCGAGCAGCATGCGACTGCTCCAGGTATCACCGCAATTGTCCGACACCATGTAGAACGCGTCCGTGTCGCCGACCCAGGTCGCGCAGACCGACGGACCCGTCCTGCTCGCGGCAAGCGCGTAGGAGGGAAAAGCGAGCGAATCCAGAACGCGGACCGAGTCCCAACCGCTCGACCCGGTCACGTGCGAATAGGACACGCCAGTCCCGGATGACATCGCCACGTGAAGGACGCTGTCGTCGCCAAAGGCGATATCCGGCCAGTAGTAGCCAGAAGGTCCATTGGAATAGTCAAAGATGCCTGCTCCCGGAGCCGCGTCCCAGGCGAGCGCCAGCCCCGAGTCGTCGTGAGCACCCACGACGGCTCTGCCGCTTGTGTCGGCCGCAAGCACGCCGTGTCCCGTCCGATGGCCGAACACATTCACGCCGCTCTGCATGTAGTCGACATCGAGCCAGTTCCATGCCCAGGTGGAGTGATCGTAGAAATTGTAGCGTGTGTTCCGGTCAGGGAAGTTCGTGCCCGCAGTGGACGCTGAGTACGTCCACACGGCGTGGATGCCGTATCGCGGTGAGTTGACGAGTGACCGGTGGACGTTTGCCGTGGCCCAGCAGTCATAGGTGGTGCCGCCGATGGTGTCCAGGCGGCCGATGTAGGATTGAGCGGTGGCGATTGCGACCGCCGCGGCCAGAATCGCGAGCTGTTTCATCTTTCCTCCCTTATGCCTCTGATCCCAAACGAACTAGCGACATCTCAGTGCGAAGACTCCTCCTGTTGCTCCGAATACTGCAAGCCACCTGAACCAGAGAAAGGAGGCTGTCATTCGACACTCGTCATTCGGCACTCGACAATTCCTTTGTGACGTCCTTACCCTGCTGCCACAGGTTGTCAAAGCTGAGGCGCATCGACTCAACCAGGCTGGGGTGGGCAAACACGAAGACCGTCACTCCGCCGCGCTCCTCGGCCAGCGAGAAGAGCGCGGCCCGCCCATCGAAGACCATCATGTCCATGGGGACTGAAGGAATCACCCGAGCCTCCTCCCCTCTCGCCGTGAGCTGCCGCAGGGCCTGCCTGACCTCGGGATGCTCCAGGGCAGCCTGTTCGTACAGACATCGCACGTGAATCCCTCGTTCTAGCATCGCGGTCTCAGCCTTGACCGCGCCCGCGATCGACTTCGCGGTCTGCTCCTGCACATACCTTAGAGAAATAAGCAGCTCTTTGGCTGTGGCGGCAGTGAGTTCGTCAATCGAGTGCCGGATTTGCCGACCTCTCAGGACCTGCACGAAGCTCGGCGGCACGCTCCCGGGCGCCAACTGATGATGCTCCTCATTCAGCGTGCGAATGCCTTCCGCCTTCGCCTTCAGGAGTTCCTCTTCACGGCGGAGAGCGCTTCGAAAAGCGGTGGTGGGCGCGACCGCGGAATAGAAGGTCACCTTGCCGCGGATTTCCTGGCAAAGCCCTTTCTCGAGCAACGCGCCGAGCGCAACGTATATCTGAGGCCTCGGCACGGCAACTACCCGCGCAAGGTCCTGCACTTTCGCCTTGTCCACCTTGAGCAGCGCCCGGTACACCTCAGCCTCGTAGGTTGAGAGCCCGAGCGACCGGAGTAGTTCCAACGAATCCACTACCCAAGAATAGCCGCCACATCCCATCTTGTCAATAGATTCTCTACTGACATGTCTGATGGTGCGTTATTACATTACGATTGCGTGACTTAACGGCTAGCACTTGCGCCTTTGCTGACCTTGGTTGGCGAGCACATAACAACAAGGGGTAGGCTCGGCTTCCTCCCCATCGGCCGCAGCTACTGCCCTGCCTTCGACAATCGTGAGCAACCCGACTCGCCATCGGAGACTGAACCCCGATTTGACTTGGCCGAACTTGATTCTAGACTTACAGCGATGGAAAGACCCAGGAAAGGAACCCCGCCCAAAGCGATAACTGTCTAACTTCTATGCTGTCAGGTTATTTCGACCACGCTGCTGCCGCCCCCCTGCTCCCCGAAGCGCGGGAGGCGATGCAGCCTTTCCTGGGCGAGGATTTCGGCAACCCGGCCAGCCTGCACCGTTTTGGGGTCAGGCCGCGGGCGGCCGTTGACGATGCGCGGGCGCAGGTTGCGGCGCTCATCAATTCCCGGCCGGACGACATCGTTTTCACCGCCTCAGCTTCCGAGTCGAACAACCTGGCAATCAAGGGCTTTGCCCAGTCGCGGAGCGACAAGGGCAGGCACATCGTCGCCTCCGCGATTGAGCATGTGTCGGTGCTGGAGCCGCTGAAGTCGCTGGGCGTGCGCGGATTCGACGTCACCCTGGTGCCGGTTGACCCGGACGGAGTGGTTCATCCCGACAAGCTGGCAGCCGCGATCAAGACCGATACGGTCCTCGTGTCGGTGATGCACGCCAACTACGAGGTCGGCACCATTCAGAACATCAAGGAACTTGCCGCGCTTGCGCGCCGCTACCGCGTGCCTTTCCACTCCGATGGGACTGCCGCGGTCGGGCGGATACCGGTCGATGTCACCGACCTGGGCGTTGATGCATACTCGTTCCCGGCGATGTCGGTCTACGGCCCGAAGGGCGCGGCCGCCCTGTATCTGAAGCGCGGAACGCGGATCCAGCCGCTCATCGAGGGCGGGTTCCAGGAAAAGAACCGGCGCGCCGGCACCGAAGACATTGCCGCCATCGCCGGTTTCGGCGCCGCCGCGGCAGTCACCAGAGCAAAGTTACCGGAGTGGTCAGCCGCGATGACCGGGTTGTCCCAGCGTATCTTCGCGGAGCTGCCGAAGAAGCTCGAACATGTCACATTCACCGGTCCGGTCCCGTCCGGCGTGCGGCCGGAAGCCATGAAGGAGCCGGCCGCGGCCCGCGCGAAGCGCCTCCCCGGCCATGTCAGCGTAGTGGTCGAGTTTGTCGAGGGCGAGGCGATGCTGCTCTTCCTGGATGACGAGGGTATCGCCGCAGCATCGGGCTCGTCGTGCTCGGCCAAGACACTGAAGGCATCGCACGTGCTGCTGGCTATGGGACTGCCGCACACCAAAGCCCAGTCTTCGCTGGTGCTGACGATGGGCAAGGACACGACCGACGCGGACGTCACCCTTTTCCTCGACAAGCTGCCGCCAATCGCCGCCCGCCTGAGAGAAATCTCCCCGCTGTACGCAAAGTTCAAGAAGGGCGAAGACCCTTACGCGATGAAACCGGGCGAGACCTGCGAGGACGAGCACGAATAGGACCAATAGGAACTATAAGACCTATAGGAGACTGGATGTATTCTGAGAAGGTAATGGAGCACTTCCGTAACCCGCGGAACGTGGGCGAAATCGACAACCCGGATGGTGTCGGTGAGGTCGGCAATCCGGTCTGCGGCGACATGATGACGTTCTACGTCAAGATCGACAACGGCATTCTGACCGACGTGAAGTTCAAGACCTTCGGCTGCGGAGCGGCCATCGCCGTATCCTCGATGGTCAGCGAGATGGCCAAGGGCAAGACCGTTGAGGAAGCGATGAAGATATCCAACGCCGACGTGGCCAAGGAGCTGGGCGGGCTGCCGCCGAACAAGCTGCACTGCTCGAACCTCGGCGCGGACGCTCTCCACAAGGCGATTGAGAATTACCTGGCGAAGAAACCCGGTGAAGAAAAGAAGGGCTGCCGCTGCCCCTATTGCGACGCCCCGGTCGAAGGCAGCAAAATCTGCGCACCCTGCCAGACCCAGGGCCGCAGATAGCCGGAAAGGAGCAGTTGTGAAGTTTACTCAGGTTCCGGGCCGGAATGCCAAGCACCGCGTGACCCTCTACGCACTCTCGACCTGCGGCTGGTGCCGCAAGACCAAGGAGCTGCTCGAAGCGAATCAGATTCAGTATGAATACATCGACGTGGACCGGTGCGAGGGCGACGAACGTACCGAGGCCTCGGCCAGGGTCCGCGAGCTGAACCCGCGGGGGTCGTTCCCCACGATTCGAATCGACGGCGAAGTCGTAACCGGATTCGACGAGGACCGCATCCGCGAGCTGCTCGAGCTATGAGCACTGAGGAACGGTTCTCCGACGACGTGCTCAAGACCTACGAGCGCCTGACGAAGGAGGCCGAGGAAGGCGGATATCGCCTCAACCCGGACAAAGACTTCACCCTTCGGCTCATTCAGGGTCTGCTTGAAAACGAGAAGCGCTACGGGTACTGGTGCTGCCCCTGCCGCCTCGCCTTCGGCGAAAAGGCCAAGGACCTCGACGTCATCTGCCCGTGTTACTACCGCGACTCCGACCTGGAGGAGTTCGGCGCGTGCTATTGCGCGCTGTACGTATCGGACGAATGGGTCGAGGGCAAGAAGAAGCACGGCTCGATACCTGAACGCCGGCCCGCGAAGTTCATGCGGGAAGGCTATTCAGAGTCTCCGGCCCCTTCCTCATCACCCTCTCCCGCCTCCCTTCCTCTCCCGGTCTGGCGCTGCAAGGTCTGTGGCTACCTGTGCGCCCGGCCCGAGCCGCCGGGCAAGTGTCCGGTCTGCAAGGCCGGCAAAGAGCGGTTCGAACGATTCATGTAGGAGGTCCAGATGATTGTCGAAGTCAGCGTAGTGCCAGTCGGTACCGGCGAAACGAGTGTGAGTTCGTACGTCCGGACAGCGGTCAAGGTCATCGAGGAAACCGACCTTGAGTACGAAATCAACTCCATGGGCACCTGCATCCAGGGTGAGTGGGACGAAATCTTCTCCACGCTCAAGGCAGTGCACGACGAACTGGCGAAGATGGGCTGCAACCGCATCGTCACCACCGTGAAGATTGACGACCGGCGCGACAAGTTCGGCACCATGGGTGCCAAGATTGCCGCCATCGAAGACGAGCTGTAGCCGGTTTCAGCATCTGACAATCGGGGCGCGGATTCCGCGCCCCGACGTTTTTCCTGCCGAACCGGATGGCTCAGTCCGGACTCTGCTCTGCCTCGCTCACTGCGTACTGCTGGGCGAGCTGAAGCTGCATCGCCCGCAGCCGCGACGCTATGGTCTGGGCCACCATCTTCATAATGACGTGTCCAAGCCGAGGGTCGCCGTCGAACGCCGCGTTCAGCTTCTCAACGTCGAATTCAAGAAAGGTGCTGTTCGTCATCGCCCGGCTGCCGGCGGTATAGTGCGGGTTGCCGACCAGGCCGGAGTAGGCAAACATCTGGCCCGGGCCTACCGATGTCACCATGTAGTTCTTCTTGGTGACGCCGAAGTCGAGTTCCAGCACGACCCCGAGCCGCCCGCTCACCAGGATGTAGAACTTACCTGCCGGCTCGCCCTGCACATCGACCATGCTGCCGGCCTTCACGTCGCCGACCCTGGCCAGCCTCGCGAGAAGGTCAAAGCCGGCGTCGGGCAGTTGCTCGAACTCGGGTATGGTCTTCAGGAAAGCCTTAACGTCCATCGTTATCTCCGTTTCGGTTAGCGTACTCCCTGCTAAGGTAGCGCCGCCGGCACCTGGAGTCAAGCCGGGTCGGAGACTTGACCGGGCCGCCGACACGCCTATTATCTTAATGCTGTGACTCGACTCATCTGGGTCATTATCTTCGTTGTGCTGGTCGGTGCGCTCTTGCTCATAACATTGAAGAGCCTGCCCGGCACCCGCGTCAGCCGGCAACTGGCTGAGATCCAGCAGGCACACGACGTCCTTGCCCGGCGGTTCCCGGACAGCCGGTTCCGGATTCAGTTCTCGGCTCCCGACTCCAACATCCGCAACCTGGTGGTCACGATTCAGCCGGCCCGAACCGATTCCGCATCGGTTGCGACTCAGCTCGACTCAGCCGAGTCGATAGTCCGTCGAACGGTTGACCTCTCCCGCTACGATTCGCTGGTGGTGGCGGTCTTCGACCGCGTCTATCGGGCCGTGCCGGTCCGTTAGCGGACCACAGCCAGACGTACGCGAGGCAGTTGTTCCGGAAACCTAGAACTGCTCGTTTATCGAGACATCGAGGACCCGGTTGAGCCGGGTCGCGGACTTGTACCCGAAGATGTCCCTTAGTCCCAGCACCATCCTGACCTTCTCGACAATGGTCACTCCAACACCGAAGTTGACGTAACCGGGGCGCAGGTCGCGGTTCGCGATGTGGTCGTTGAGCGCTGGGTCGTACTCGAGCATCAGCTCGACACTGCCGGGCAGCAGCGTGTTGAGCGCCAGAAAGCCGTCGAACCCGTCCCAGTAATTCAGGCCGAGCTGGCAGTGCGTGCGGATTACGTCAAACGTCTTGCCGGCACACAGGTATGCACCCTTCTCCCGCACTTGGTACACCTGCAGACTGCAGTCATCGTAGCCCTGGCTCTCGAATCCGAGCAG
>Ga0209610_1000824_pt1 | contig 16184 bp, 14 predicted proteins | sample LakKivw275mmetaG_FD_184137 | JGI IMG/M metagenome (GOLD analysis project Ga0209610, IMG submission 184137) | Anoxic lake water microbial communities from Lake Kivu, Rwanda to study Microbial Dark Matter (Phase II) - Lake Kivu water 275m metaG... | ecosystem: Environmental > Aquatic > Freshwater...
CAGGTCAATGTGTACGTAGTCGAGGCCTTCGGGACCGGAGAAGCCCCTGCCTTCCTCGATTTCGGTCATCTCTGACCGTGATACGATATCGCGGGGAGCCACCTCCATCTTCGATGGTGCATATTTCTCCATAAATCTTTCACCCTTGTTGTTGAGCAGGTAGCCGCCTTCGCCACGCGCTGCCTCCGTAATTAGAATACCTGACGGTACTAGGCCGGTGGGATGGAACTGGACGAATTCCAGGTCCTTGATGGGCAGTCCGGCGCGGTAGGCCATAGCCAGACCGTCACCAGTGGCGGTCAGCGAATAAGTGGTGAAGCCGAACATGCGGCAGGCGCCGCCGGTGGCGATGACCAAAGCCTTGCCGTGTATCGGAAAAAACTCACCGCTGGCTAGGTCCCAGGCGGTCAAACCGCAAAATACGTTGTCTTTTATTATTATGGAGCTGACATAACATTCGTCATATCTTTTTATATTGCTGTACTTCTGCATGGTATCGTACAGTGTCTGCATTTCGGCGAAGCCTGTTTTATCCGCGGCGAACACAGCACGGTCGTAGGAATGGCCGCCGAACGGTCGCTGAGCGATTCGCCCGTCGGGGCGACGCGACCAGGGGATGCCCCAGTGCTCCAGCAGAATTATTTCCCTGGGAGCCTCTTCAACGAAGCGCTTGGCCACGTCCTGGTCACAGAGAAAGTCGGCTCCTCGCACTGTATCCCAGGCATGCAGTTCGAAGCTGTCTCCTTCTTCCGGCTGCATGACGGCAGCGGTACCGCCCTCAGCGCAGACGGAATGGGAGCGCATCAACTGTACTTTGGAGACGATGGCAACATCTAGGTCTGGGTTCCGGGCCGCCTCGATGGCAGCACGCAGTCCAGCCAGTCCCGAGCCCAGAACTATAACATCGTGTTTGGCTCCCGTCACAGCATGGACTCCTTGTGACGGTCGCACCAGCATTGAATATTAACTGCCACCGGCATGCTGGCGATGTGCGCCGGAAATACTTCGGCATGTACGGCCAGAGCCGTGGTCCTGCCTCCGTAGCCCATCGGCCCTATGCCCAGATTATTGACTCGTTTCAGTATCTCTTTTTCCAGTTCGGCAACCTCAGGGTCATGATTAGGCTCGCCGACTTTGCGAAGCAGCGCCTTTTTGGCCATGGCCATGGTCTTATCGGTGGTACCACCGATGCCCAGGCCAATGATAATCGGCGGACACGGGTTGCTGCCCGATTCCTCCACCAGGTTGACCACGAAATCTATGATTCCCTGCCTGCCTTTGGCCGGAGGCATCACCGTCAGCCGGGAGCAGTTCTCAGAGCCGCCCCCTTTGGGTATGACGCTGATTTTAAGTTTGTCGCCGGGAACGATTTCTGTATGTATGATTGCCGGCGTGTTATCTTTGGTATTGACACGCGCGGAGAATGGCTGCCGGACCATTGATTTGCGCAGATAGCCTTTCTCGTATCCCTGCTTGACGCCCTCGTTTATACAGTCCTCCAGATTGCCGCCTTTAATATGCACTTCCTGCCCCAGCTCCAGCATGACCACAGCGGCGCCCGTGTCCTGGCATAGTGGAATTTTTTCTTTTTTGGAGACTTCGGTATTTTCGATAATCTTGTCCAGCACGTCTCGGGCCACCGGAGACTCCTCCTGGTCCCTGGCTTTCTTTATAGCTGCCAGAACATCTTCCGGAAGATAAAGGCAGCCCTGCTGAAAAAGGTCGGATACGGTTTCGGCGATCTTCTTACAGTCAATTTCGCGCATGGGGCAATTACTCCAGTTTCATTACTTTTAACAACTCGCGTACGGCCTCGGCTGATTTCTTAAGTGCGGCGCTTTCTTCTGGAGTCAGCTTCAGCTCGATAACCTGCTCCATGCCCTCTTTACCGATTTTGGCGGGGACGCCGACGACCACGCCCTTTATGCCGTATTCGCCTTCGAGCTTAACGGCGCAGGGCAGTATTCTCTTCTTATCCAGTAATATGGGCTTAATCATCTGTGCCGTACCTGCGGCCGGTGCATAGAAAGCGCTGCCTGTCTTAAGCAGGGCCACGATTTCACCGCCGCCTTTGACTGTTCGCTCTACGATTTTGTCCAGTGTCTCCTTCGGCAATAGCTCGGTCACCGGTATACCGCCGACTGTGGTCAGCCTGGGTATGGCAACCATGGTATCGCCGTGCCCGCCCAGAATGCAGGCGTGGACATCGGCCACGGAGACGTTGAGTTCCTGGGCGATAAAGGTTCTGAACCTGGCGCTGTCCAGGATGCCTGACTGGCCGATGACGCGTTTTCGGGGGAATTTGCTCACATGGAGAGCCAGTTGGGTCATGGCATCCAGCGGATTGGCCACCATTATAATAATGCTCTTGGGAGAGTATTTAGCCACCTGCTCGGTGACCGATTTCACGATGTTCATGTTCGTCAGCACCAGGTCGTCGCGGCTCATGCCCGGCTTTCTGGGCACACCGGAGGTTATGGCAACGATGTCTGAATTGGCGGTATCCTCAAAGGAATTGGTGCCGACGACTCTGGCATCCGAGCCTATAATCGGGCCGGTCTGGAGCATGTCCAGCCCTTTGCCCTGAGGCAGGCCTTCAACGATGTCCACCAGCACCACATCGGCGTATCCCTTCTCCGCGACACGTTGGGCCAGCGTGGCTCCGACATTTCCAGCACCGATAACACTAACCTTGTTTTTCATTTCAACCTCCTTGTCCTTTTAATTTCTTTATCACGGCATCAGCCACCTCCGAGGTGCTTGCCGCCGGCTCTTTGGGGTCGGTTTTCAGGTCGTAGGTCACGCTTTTACCTTCAGCGATGACATCGGAAACGGCTTTTTCCAGATTGTTGGCGGCTCTGGTTTCACCGAGGTGGCGGAGCATCATGGCGGAGGACAGAATCATAGCCATAGGATTAACTTTACTAAGGCCGGCGTATTTTGGAGCACTACCGTGCGTAGGCTCAAAAACCGCTATATTATCACTCAAATTGGCCCCTGGCGCAAGCCCCAGTCCGCCGATAAGACCAGCGCATAAATCGGATACGATATCTCCATAAAGATTGGGCAATACGATGACATCGTACTGCTGCGGGTTTCGGGCGAGGCGCATGCAAAGCGCGTCGATAACGACGTCTTCAAAATATATGTCCGGGTATTCTCTGGCTACCTCGCGTGCCGTATTGAGAAAAACACCGTCGGAAAATTTCAATATATTGGCTTTGTGAGCGGCGGTGACTTTTTTTCGCTTGTTAGCCCGGGCATATTCGAAAGCAAATTTAACGATGCGACGTGAAGCCGTTTCCGAGATAACCTTTATGCTGAATCCGGAATCTTCTCTAATCTTAGCCTTTAATGATTCCCTGATTAGCCTGGCCAGCTTATCTGCCTCTTTACTACCGCGGGCAAATTCGATGCCGCTGTAAAGGTCTTCCGTGTTCTCGCGGACGATGACGATATCAACATTTTTGAATGGGGTGGGTGCGCCGGGATATGTTTTGCAGGGGCGGAGGCAGGCATACAGGTCCAGGCTCTGCCGCAAAGCCACGTTTACGCTTCTGAAGCCGGTGCCTATGGGCGTGGTCACCGGCCCTTTGAGGGCAACTTTGTTTTTCTTTATGGACTCGAGTATTTCATCGGGCAATGGCGTGCCGAATTTATCCTGTGCCTTCTGGCCGATGATTTGCTCGTCCCAGTCGAAACCGACACCCGTGGCCGCAAGCACTTTTTTAGTGGCCCGGATAATTTCGGGCCCGATGCCGTCGCCGGGTATCAAAGTCACCTCATAAGGCATAACTTACTCTGCTCTCTCCGGGCTTGTCGAAGAATCCCGATTGTTTTCTCTCGGGCGGGTCTGAAGACCCGCCCGTCCTCGCTATAATTCATAATTCGAAGTCGTGATGTTTTTCAATATAAGGTATCAGGCCGCCCTCATTGAGTATATCTACCATTACCTTCGGTATTTTTCCGAAGTTAAGCTTGATATTCTTGGTCAGGTCGGTGACAAGGCTTTCGCTTAAATTGACTTCCAGTTCATCTCCGGCGTCTATCTTCTCGGTGTCGCAAATAAGCACCGGCAGACCCTGGTTTATGGCGTTTCGGAAAAAGATGCGGGCTGCCGACTTTGCCAGTATGGCACTGACTCCGGCCATTTTGATAACCAGCGCTGCGTGTTCCCGGCTGGAGCCCAGCCCGAAGTTCTTGCCGGCCACGATGAAATCCCCTGGCTTTACTTTATTTACGAACTCCGGGTCGGCGTCTTCCATTACGTGTTTGGCCAGTTCCGGCAGGTCGCTTCTCAGTTCGGCGTACTTGCCGGGGATGATATGGTCGGTGGAAATGTTATCTCCGAACTTGAAGGCTTTACCCCTCAGGATTGCTTCAGGCATCAGGCCACCTCCCTGGGGTCGGTTATCTGTCCGGTCAGCGCCGAGGCGGCGGCAGTTGCCGCGCTGGCCAGATATATCGAGGCATCGGGATTGCCCATGCGGCCCTTGAAGTTGCGGTTGGCCGTGGATATGCAGGCCTCGCTGTCTCCCAGCACGCCCTGGTGTACGCCGAGGCAGGCGGCGCAGCCGGGCGGCAGTATCATGGCGCCGGCTTTTACCAAAATCTGTATATATCCGATTCTCATGGCCTTGCTGAGCACATCCTGTGATGCTGGAGCTACGATTAAACGCACCTTGGGATCAAGCTTCTTACGTTTGAGTATAGCGGCGGCAGCGGCCAGGTCTTCCAGTCGGCCGTTGGTGCAGGTTCCAATGAACACCTGGTCGATTTTAGTGCCGGCAATCATTTTTACAGTAGTGACATTGCTTACGGTATGAGGCATGGCTATCATGGGCTCAAGTTCCGAGGCATTGAGTATTATTGACCTCTCATACTCGGCATCGGCATCCGGGCGGAGCGCCTTATATTTATGGCCCCTGCCCTGAGCCGTCAGGAATTTTTTAGTTACGTTGTCGCTGGGGAAAATTCCGACCTTGGCACCGGCTTCCACCGCCATATTAGCGATGGTCAGACGCTGTGGTACAGTCATGGAAGAAACCGTGCTGCCGTTAAATTCCAGCGCTTTATAGGTAGCGCCGTCGGCTCCAAGCACGCCGATGAGATGAAGCACCAGGTCCTTGGCACCCACCCATTTCTGGAACCTGCCATTGACGCTGATTTTGAAGGACTCCGGTACGCGGAACCAGGTCTTGCCCAGCGCCATAGCCACGGCGATATCGCTGGAGCCCATGCCGGTGGCAAAGGCTCCTAAGCCGCCCGCGGTGACCGTGTGGGAGTCGGCGCCGACGATGACATCTCCGGGGCCGGCGAACTTTTCTGCCACAATCTGGTGACATATGCCGCTGCCGCCTTCGAAGAGCTGGCAGCCTGTGTCCTCGGCAAAGCGGCGCAGAAACTGCTGGTCGTTGGACAGCTGCCGGCTGGGGCTGGGTATAGCGTGGTCGAGAAAAACGGCTGTCTGCTGCGGGCTGGCTAATGTGCCGCGTTTGATTTCTTTAAACTGACGTATGGTAAGCGGCCCTGTGGTATCCTGGACAAAGGCCAGGTCTACGCGGGCAATTACGATATCGCCGGCCCTGGCGTCAGTCCCTGATTTGTCACTTAGTATCTTCTCACTAAGTGTTTTCCCCATTGAAGCCTATCCGATTACGGCGAGAACAGCTCCACCGCTTACTTTGTCGCCTGGTTTATAATTTATAGATTTTACCTTACCGGCAACGCAAGATACTATCTCATTTTCCATCTTCATGGCTTCGAGTACGACGATGCCCTGGTTTGCCTTGACGTCGTCGCCTTCTTTTACCAGATAGCGGACGATGGTGCCGGGTATGGGTGCCGGCACCGGGGTTTCGCCGGCAGCAACTGCCGGTTTGGCAGGCGGTTCTTTTCTTTCAGCTCGTGCCGGTGGCGCTTCTATCTTATGAGGAGGTGGAGGCGGCGTCGCTGGTGGTGGTGCATAGGCTGGGGGCGGAGCCGAGATGGCCGGGCCGCCCACAGGCTCGACCTCGACCTTATAATAGTCATCGCCGACGAAGACATTGAATGTCCTGGCGGCATGTCCTTTAGCCGGTATCTTGATTTCGGGCTTCTCCACCAGCTTGCTGGCTTTGGCCTTAGCGATTATCTCGTCTTCCCGCTTCACGTCTTCCAGCGTCTTGGGCCTGGTTTCCGGCGGCGGTGTCTCCAGGCCGTATTTCCATCTTAGAAAGCGCATGCCGGTCTGGGGATAGAGCGCATAGGTAAGCACATCGCCGATGTCCCTGGCTATGCCCTTGGTAGCTTCTCTGGCTTTTTCCAGCTCGGGCTCAAGAATATCAGCCGGCCTTGAGGTTATCGGCTTATCACCTCGCTCGTAGCCTTTGAGAACTATTTTCTGTATCTCTTTATCTATCGGCGCCGGCGGTTTGCCGTACAGGCCGTAGACGTAGTCCTTGACCTCTTTGGAAATCATTTTATATCTGCCGAAGAGGACGTTCTGGACCGCCTGCACGCCGACAATCTGGCTGGTGGGCGTGACAAGAGGCGGATAGCCCAGCTCTTTTCTGGTCCGCGGCAGCTCGGCGTAGACCTCCTGGAGCCGGTCGAGTGCGTTGGCCTCCCTCAGCTGTGCCACCATGTTGCTGAACATGCCGCCGGGTATCTGGTGCAACAGTACGCCGGTATCGATGACGGATATCTTGGTGGTATCCATAAAGTCCCTGTATTTGGGAGCGATGGATTCGAAGTACTCGTCAAGTTTAAGCAGGTGGTGTAAATCGATGCCGGTATCTCTGGGCCCGCCGCTCAATGCCACCACGATGGGCTCGACCGCAGGATGGGAGGTGCGGAGTGCGAACGGTGCGACACAGGTGTCGATAATATCGGCGCCGGCCTCTATGGCTTTCTCGAAGCTAAGATAGGCCATACCGCTGGTGAAGTGGCTGTGCAGATTTACCGGTATCTTCAGCGCCTGCTTCAGAGCCTTTATCAGATCGAAGGCGTCATCCGGGGAAATAAGCCCGGCCATATCCTTGATGCACAGGCTATCGGCGCCCATCTCCTCAATAGTGAGGGCCTTGTTTACAAAATAATCGATGGTATATACCGGGCCGCCCAGCTTATGCTCGGTCAGCGAGTAGCACAGGGCGCCCTGGATATGCTTCTTTTTGTCTTTGATAGCTTTAAAAGCCGTTATGAAGTTTCTTTCGTCGTTGACAGCATCGAAGACGCGGAAGACATCGATGCCGCAGTCGGCGGCATGATGGACGAAAGCGGTGACCACGTCATCGGCATAGTTGCGATAGCCAACCAGGTTCTGCCCGCGGAGCAGCATCTGCAGTTTTGTGTCCGGTATCAGCCTTTTCAGTATGCGTATTCTTTCCCACGGGTCCTCATTCAGAAACCGGGTCATAACGTCGAAGGTGGCGCCGCCCCAGACTTCCATAGACCAGAATCCGGCTTTATTCATGTCCGGAGCAATCGGCTCCATGTCGGCGGTACGCATCCGGGTAGCACAAAGCGATTGATGCCCGTCGCGCAGTGTAAGGTCGGTAATTTTTAATGGATTTTTGCCGCTGCCTTTGGTTGGGCTCATACTAGTTTCTCCTCTCAATTAGTCGGTCCGTCGAGCTATCGATGACGCCGTCTGGCTTGCCACTGGCTTCTACCCCTCATCACTTCATGGCGTCCAAAGGCTCGCCACGGACTGGCCACGGGTAAGGGTGTAACGCGAGCGGGCTCAACCTTTACCGGCTCCTCCTCTACCATATAAGCATTTACTGCCGCTACTATCGCGGCTAAGATAGATTTATTCATGTTCTTAGTTATTAGAGCGGGATGTTGCCGTGTTTTTTGGGCGGATTGGTATCGGACTTGTGCTGGAGCATTTCCAGGGCTTTTATTAGTTTAGGCCGCGTTGTCCTGGGGTCGATGACATCGTCGATATAGCCTTTGCTGGCGGCGATATATGGATTGGCGAACTTGTCTCTATATTCGGCAATCAGCTTCTGCCGCGTTTCCTCCGGCTTCCCCGACTTATCGATGGTGTCTTTGAAAATTATATTCACGGCGCCGTCGGGTCCCATTACCGCGATCTCGGCGGTGGGCCAGGCGTAGTTGATGTCGCCGCGCAGGTTTTTACTGCTCATAACAATAAAAGCGCCGCCGTAGGCCTTTCGGGCGATGACGCTGACCTTGGGCACGGTGGCCTCGGCGTAGGCATAAAGAAACTTGGCGCCGTGCCTGATGATTCCCCTGTATTCTTGGTCGCTGCCCGGCATGTATCCGGGAACGTCGACGAAGGTGACCAGTGGTATATTGAAGCAGTCGCAGAACCTGACAAACCTGGCGCCTTTATCGGCGGCGTCGACATCGATAACGCCGGCGTAGACCATCGGCTGCTGGGCGACTATGCCAACGCTGTGACCGCCCATCCTGGCGAAGCCGACGATGAGGTTTTTGGCAAAATTATCGTGCACCTCCATGAAATCGCCGTTGTCTATTATCTTGAACAGTATCTTTTTCATATCGTATGTCTTGTTGGGGTCATCGGGTATGATATGGATAAGTTCTTCGTCGGTCCGCTCCGGGTCGTCGCCGGTATCGGCAAACGGCGGGTCTTCCAGATTGTTCTGCGGCAGGAAGCTGAGAAGTCGCTTCACATCTTCCAGGCACTGGCTGTCGCCATCGGCAACGAAGTGGCAGTTGCCGGATTTGGTGGCGTGCGCCATGGCCCCGCCCAGCTCTTCCAGACTTATCTCTTCGCCGGTGACGGCTTTTATGACCGCCGGCCCCGTGATGTACATTTGCCCTGTTTTCTTTACCATGAAGATAAAGTCGGTTATTGCAGGTGAATAAACGGCACCTCCGGCGCACGGCCCCATAACTACCGAAATCTGAGGAATAACGCCGGAGTAGAGCGTATTGCGGGTAAAGATTTCAGCGTAGCCTACCAGGCTGTCCACGCCCTCCTGAATCCGCGCACCGCCCGAGTCCAGCAAGCCGATAACCGGCGCGCCGTTCTTGGCTGCTAAATCCATGGCCTTGCAGATTTTTTCCGAGGCCACTTTTGACAGCGAGCCGCCGAAGACGGTGAAGTCCTGCGAAAAAACGAATGCCATGCGGCCGTTGATTTTGCCGTAGCCGGTGACCACAGCGTCGCCCAGGACACGCTGCTCATCGACGCCGAAGTCGGTGCAGCGGTGTAGAGCAAACGGGTCGAGCTCTTCGAAAGTGCCGGGGTCGAAGAGAAGCTGTATGCGTTCTCTGGCGGTAAGCTTTCCCTTCTTGTGCTGGTCATCAATTCGCTTCGTGCCGCCACCGGACAACGATTGCTCTCGAAGCTTGTTTAACTCGGTGATCTTCTCCTCGGTTCCCATTCTCTACCCCTTCGACGAGAATTGACGGTAAGCTGCATTATAACATATTTAACTTGGCCTTGAATAGAGTGTCAGTAGATTAGGAAAACTGCTTAAAAACAATTCCCTCTCCCTCGACGGGAGAGGGTCAGGGTGAGGGTGGAATCTGCATAACCTTTACATTGCGTGGTAAAATACTTACCTGATGGCGGGCAGAATCAGCAAAGCTTCACTATCCGCATGGCGAAAGAAAAGGGGCGGCGCTTCGCCGGACGTTACCCGCTGCGGCCAGGCCACCTTTAACTGGGGCCAGCGGACCTACATCATGGGCATCATCAATGTCTCCCCCGATTCATTTTCCGGTGATGGGCTGTCCACGATTGATGCCGCCGTGGCCCAGGCGGAGCGCTTTGTGGATGAGGGCGTGGATATGCTCGACGTCGGCGGTGAGTCGACCCGACCGAACTCGGCGCCCATATCGGTTGATGAAGAGCTGCGGCGTGTAATACCGGTTCTTGAGCGGTTGGTCGGTAGGGTCAAGGTGCCGTTGAGCGTCGACACCTACAAGTTCGAAGTAGCCCGCCGTGCTGTGTATACCGGAGCTGAAATGCTGAACGATATCTGGGGACTGAAGCAGGAGCCTCGACTGGCCCAGCTGGCGGCGGAGCAGGGCCTGCCCATAATATTGATGAGCAATCAGCGGGATAAACCGGTGAGGAATATCGTTCCTGCGGTCATTGAAGATTTGAAGAGGGCCATCGACCAGTCTCTTGACGTGGGAGTGCCCTGGCAGAATATTATCATCGATCCGGGCGTAGGCTTCGGCAAGACGCTGGAGCAGAACCTGGAGCTGGTGCGCCGGCTGGATGAGCTTAAGATGCTGGGCCGGCCCGTGCTGCTTGGCACCTCCCGTAAGTCGATGATCGGCCTGGTACTGGACCTGCCGGCTGACCAGAGGCTGGAGGGAACGGCAGCCAGCATCGCCATCGGCATCGCCAACGGCGCCGATATCGTCCGCGTACATGACGTTAAAGAGATGATGAGAGTGGCAAAAATGAGCGACGCCATTATCAGGAGCAAATGATATGGCCATTGTCTATCTTGGCCTCGGCTCCAACCTGGGCGATAGAAAGCAGAACCTGTCCCGGGCTCTGGGATTGCTGTCCACACATTGCATGATTGATAAAGTATCTTCCGTCTATGAGACGGAGCCGATTGGCTACAAGGAGCAGCCGCTTTTCCTGAACGCCGTCTGCTGCGTCTCCACGGACCTTAAGCCGGGGCAGTTGCTTCGACTGGCCAAGGAAATAGAAGAAAGGCTGGGCAGGACGCCTGATTTTGCCAACGCACCGAGGCCGATTGACATTGATATACTTTTCTACGGAGATAAGATAATATGCGGCAAGGAGCTGACCGTGCCCCATCTTAAACTGATGGAGCGGGCATTCGTGCTGGTGCCGCTGGCTGAAATCGCGCCGAAAATGGTCCATCCAACCATCGGCAGGACCGTTAAGCAGCTGCTGAGTGATCTGGGGAATATATCCGGAGTGCAGAAGTGGTGTGAAGCTGAAGACATTATGAGGAGGCAAGATGTATCAGGTATCCGTTGAGGGTCATTTCGATGCCGCGCATTATCTCAGGTATTACGGTGGCAAGTGCGAGAACCTGCACGGCCACAGGTTCAAGGTCGTGGTCAGTCTGAAAGCCGAAAAGCTGAGTAAAACCGGCCTGGCCTATGATTTCACGGAGCTTAAGCGGCATCTAAACGAAGTACTGGCGCGGTTGGACCACACCTCACTGAACGACGTGCCGCCGTTCGATAACATAAATCCGTCGTCGGAAAATATAGCCAGCGAAATCTACGGGCAGCTAAAAGGCCGCTTCCCCAAGGACGTATCGCTGTCCAGCGTTGAGGTTTGGGAATCCCCCGAAAGCCGAATCGTCTACAGCCCCGAATGAGACAGCTTTTCATATTTTCGCTTCCGGGAGTTCAAGAGGGGCGCAGCCCCTCTTGGTAAACCACTCTTCCCTCTCCCGCGGGAGGTAGGGTGGGAAGGCATCCAATGAGGATTTATTCCCATTGGGATATGGGGAACGGGATAGGGTCAGGGTGACCCTTCGACAAGCTCAGGGTGAGCGGGATGAGTTTTCCGCTCATGGTGAGCCTGTCGAACCATAGCGGGTAAATTGAAGGTGCGGACTTTTAAGTCCGCCTGCGTGGTCATTTCATCATTACGAGCCCCGATGCAATTCGGGCGTGGCAATCTCAGGATAGAGGACTGTTGCTGATTAATATCAGAGCAATTAGTTATTGTAGTTCGGGTGGCAGCAGGTTGGGTATGCTGTCCGTGATGGGGTAATTGTGATTACACTTCTTGCAGAACAAAGAGCCGGTTATTATCTCGCCCTTTTCTTGCTTGGTTACTTTTAGCTTAAGCGGTCCCTTGCACACCGGGCAGGCCAGTATATCCATCAGCTCTTTTTTCATCGCCAATTATCCTACTTCAATTCGGATTGACATGTCAATTTTCAAAGCATCAATTATTCCGTCATTCTGAGCGCAGCCAAGAATCTCGTCATATTGCCTAACATGCTCTTCTAAGATAGACTATAACTGCCATGGGGGGAGTTCGGCTCACATTTTACGGCGGCATCAACGAAATCGGCGGCAACAAAATCCTACTTGAGGACGGCGAGCGTCGCCTTTTCCTTGACTTCGGTTTCCCCTACAAAAGACACAAGCTGTTTTACGAAGAGTACCTCAAGCCGCGTTCCGGCGCCGGCCTGCTCGACCCGCTGGCCATGGGCATGCTGCCACCGCTTGAAGGCCTATACCGCGAAGACCTTATGCCGCCCGACCTGTGGCGGGAGTTCCGCAAGGCCGAGCACTATCGGAAGCTTGACGGTGTCGATGGCGTGCTGTTGTCCCATGCCCATCTTGACCATTCCGGTTACATCGCTTTTTTAGATGGAGATATTCCGGTTTACTCCACCGCGGTGACCGCCTTCATATCCAAGGCCATGCAAGACTCGGGTAAAGCCGATTTCGACCAGCAGGTCTGCTATTTCACTCCCACCGTGCGGGGCACACCCGAGGGCTGGCGGCAGGAAGCCTGCCTCGGGGGCGGTGCAGCAAAGCAGCGTCAGTTCTGCATTGCCGATATCAAGCCTGAAAATTTAAGTCCTGAGGCAGTCAAGTTCTGGGACTACGGTTTCTGGGAGAAGCGGCCGAAGCAAAAAGAGCTTGTATCCTGTCCTATGAACGACCACAGTAGCTGCAGCTTAAATCTAAAATGCTTCCCGCTCGACCATTCCATTCCCGGCGCCTGTGCCTGGGGCATCGAGACCAGTTCCGGCTGGATCATCTATTCCGGAGACCTGCGCCTGCACGGCAAGCGGGGGCAGTTGACCCGCCAATTCATCGAGGAAGCCTGCAAGCTGCATCCCAGGGCGCTTATCCTGGAAGGCACGAACGTCCTTCGTGAAGCCAATGTCCGCGAGCGCGACGTTTTCGAGAACGGGTTGAAAGCCATAAAACGCGCCAATGGGCTGGTGATCGCCGATTTTCCGCCGCGGGACGTTGACCGGCTGCGGACCTTCCTGGATATTGCCAGGGAGTCGGGCAGGAAGCTGGCCATACTGCCCAAGGACGCCTATCTATTAAAGACCATGCGTTTGCTGGAGCCGGAAACACCGGACGTTGTTCGGGATGACGGCATCGTTATTTATCAGGAGACCATGGCCGGTAAAAATCCCAAGATATGGATAAGGGAAATCTGCCGGGAATGCAGCCACAAGATTGTCCTGGCTGGGGATATTCGCGCTGAACAGGACAGGTTCATCCTCTGCTTCAGCTTCTTCGATTTGAACGAACTGCCCAGCATCCGCCCCCGTGCCAGCAGCCTCTACGTTTTCAGTTCCTCCGAGCCGCACGATGAAGAGCAGGAGATCGACTTCCGTCGTCTTGGCCACTGGCTGGAGCACTTCGGTCTCAAAAGCTTCGGCCTGCCTATGGAGACAGGTGGCAAATGGGTAATTCCCGAAGCTGAGCGCGGCCTCCACGCCTCTGGCCATGCCTGCGGCCCCGACCTTCTCGAGGTCGCCCGCGGCATAAATCCTCAGGTCATCATCCCCGTCCACACCGAACACCCCGAGTTTTATGCGGAGAATTTGAGTGGCAGTGGAATGGATGTCATCCTGCCCGCAGTAGCCGGCATGATTGAAGTGTGAAGATTGTGATATATAGGCAATATTGTGGGTTATTATACATTTAAGTTGCCAGGTAGGTAGCTTCTATTTCCTGCACAAAACGATGTTTTGTTAAGCATCGTAACTGATTTCGTAGCAAATAGCTTATTGTATTTGAGTCTGTCTATCTGATGCACTCACTGGAATCCGTTTCCAGTATTGACAGTTGATTTCCCTCTATATAAACTCGAGTATATATTAGCCTATTAACATGAAACTGAAAGATATAGCCAACAACTCAGTCATACGGAAGCTTGCTCGCTTCGTCACGTCATACTTTTTACTTATTGTATTTGCAGTAATACTAATAGTATGGGCAATAACAGGCACTTTCCAAAGTTTATCGGCGCCTTCCGTAAAAGAATTGCTCTCAAACTCGACTGTAAAAAATATGGAATTGATCCAGCTTACATCTAGTCCTGATAGAAAGGACTACTTGTTGTGGAGCCCTGATGGTACAAAACTTGTATATATGAAAGGGTACGACGTATATGTATCAAATATAATGCTAAAAACTGAACAAAAAATCACCTCCTGGGATGAATGGGGAAACTATGGCCTCAAACTTTTTAGTTATAGTGGCAACGGTTCTGAGCTATATTTATATGCTATGGGTGATCTTTGGGCAATTCCAGTAAATGGTAGCGGGAGAATCCAGATTACTCATAATAACAGTTACAATAGCTACATGGAGAAATTCCGGAGTGGCAAATATGCTTATTTCAATTATACCGGATACCCAACAGAGTTGTGGTTTGTAGATTTAGGTAAAACAAATAAACCCAAACTTCTGGCATCTGATTTAAACTGCCACCCATATTCTAGTCTTGACTTAAATCCTGACGGTAGCGAAGTTGTCTTTAGCGCTGAAATGGCAGTTACACAACATCTTCAGTCCTCTTATAAGAATCTCACGGGCATTTGGGTAATAAACTCTGATGGTACCAACCGGCGTCAGATTAGCAACCAGTTTGGCAGTCAATTGAGTTGGAGCCCCAATAGCAATAAGATTGCTTTTCTTAGAGACGACGAGCTTTGGTTTATCAATCCTGATGGGACAGGAGAGGAGAAAGTTTTGACCCAGGCCCTGTACATTAAGTATTTTAAATGGAGTCCTGACGGTAGCAGAATTGCATACTGGGCATCGCCAACCATAGATGGTAACTGTACATCACTTTGGATTATAGACCTAGTAGCCCATACTGAAATACGTGTCTTAAATACAGCTAATACTGGAGTATTCGGTAAAGATATGTCATGGAATCCGGATGGAAATATGATAGCCTTTATAACGACTGGATCGCCTGAAGAACAAGGCTACGCCAAGGAGCAAGTTTTATTACTTAAGTTCATTTCAGATAAGCCAAAAAATTAATCGCACGAAGAGGACAGGCCAAATGGTTATTTGGAAATTTCTGTGGAGGATAGTTGGGCAGCTTATTATCATCTTAAGCGTTGTCAGTATGATAGCAGGATACAATTGGTTGAGCCATATCGACTTTGAAATGCCTGAACAGGCAGTTCAAATGTTATTTCTCTATAGTATAGTGTTCATTAGCTGTATATTTGTATTACTCGTCGGCATTTTCACACTCGGCGGATGGTTTTGGCAAAAGTATCCTAAGGTTATTGGAATGTATGTTTTTGCTTTTTTAATTGGTTTTCTTGCCACGGCCATGGGATATTTGGGCAACAACGACACTGGGCCGGAATCAGCTCTATCCGCGATTGGAATGAGCGTAGTTATTTTCACTTTCCTGACCATATTAACAAGGAAACACTCAGTTACAAGTAGAAAGAATTACTACAAGACGACCGCAGTAATATCAAGTATGACTCTTTTTTTAATATTGTCGGTAGGATTTGTATTTCCCCAATGGTTCGATGCTGCGCCTAAGAATTTTCGGGACCATAATCTAAGAATTGTTATTCGCGAGAGTACAGGAAAACGGTTTGGCTTTGTGACACAATCAGACCTTGAGAAGATTACATATATTAACGCATGGCGGCAGCAAATAAATGATCTGACAGGAATTGGGAACTGTAAGAACCTCGAGAAACTTCAACTTGGGGGAAATGGGCTCTATCTTAAAGATATTGGACCTCTTAAAGATCTTCATAATCTAACTCAGCTAGAGCTATCTGGTGATACTGTGGCCGATATAGCACCGCTATCTGGCCTCACAAAATTGACGCATTTATATATGTTTTCAAACCTGGAACTTGAGGATATCAGTCCCCTGGCCAGTTTAAACAACTTATCCGTTCTTAATTTAGGCGGTAATGATATTCGTGATATACGCCCCCTTGAGAAGCTAACTAATCTGACCTACCTTGACTTAGATCAGAATAATATTAGTGATATTAGCTCTATTCGTGGATTGACTAGTCTGACCGCTCTCAATCTAATGCAAAATAATATAACGGACATCTCACCATTGTTAGAAAACACCGGTCTTAATAAAGGAGATAAAGTGGATTTAGAATATAATCAGCTAAACGAGGATTCGATTAATGTGTATATACCCAAACTTCAGCAAAGGGGGGTAGCGGTTGACTGGCAAGTAAGAAAATGAAGTTTTACTACTCTAT
>Ga0209610_1000826_pt1 | contig 16166 bp, 18 predicted proteins | sample LakKivw275mmetaG_FD_184137 | JGI IMG/M metagenome (GOLD analysis project Ga0209610, IMG submission 184137) | Anoxic lake water microbial communities from Lake Kivu, Rwanda to study Microbial Dark Matter (Phase II) - Lake Kivu water 275m metaG... | ecosystem: Environmental > Aquatic > Freshwater...
GCCCTCCAATTTAACGGCCTGGCAGCCTCCCTCTTTGAGCATCCTGCCGGCGTTGCGCAGGGCGTCTTTGGGGCTGGTCTGATAGGCCATGAAGGGCATGTCCCCGATGACCAGCGCGTTTACAGCGCCCCTGACGACGGCCTTGACATGGTGCAGCATCTCGTCCATGGTGACGGGTATGGTGGTGCTGTAGCCCAGTATGACCATGCCCAGGGTGTCGCCTACCAGAATAAGATGCGCCCCCGCCTCATCGACGACTTTAGCGGTGGAGTAATCGTACGCCGTGAGCATGACGATCTTCTCGCCGGCGTTTTTAAGGTCCTGGATCTTGTTAATCGTGATCGGCATGGATGCCAGACTCCGGTTATCTTGCCGCTATCAGGTCGTCCATCCAGGAGTCAACGTTTTTAACGGATGTAATCCGGTTACGCCTGTCCACGTATACCAGGCGGGGTTTAACTTTATCGGCCTCGTCTGACGGAACTTCATGGTAAGTGAGGATAATCACCAGGTCGTCCAGACAGGCCAGCCTGGCGGCGGCGCCGTTCAGGCAGACGCAGCCCGAGCCCGGCTCGCCCTCGATGGCATAGGTGCTGAACCTGGCCCCGTTGTTGACATTGAGAATCTCAACTTTCTCATACTGCAATATGTCGGCCGCCTTCAGCAGGTCGCTGTCTATGGTGATGCTGCCTTCGTAATCGATGTTGCAGTCGGTCACACTCGCCCTGTGTATTTTGCTTTTGAGCATGGTCCTGAAAGTTGACATCCTTTTATCTCCTTGCCGGTCCAGACTATTTGAGTACATCTTTATTCATCCGTCGACATCGAAAGATATCTGGAGGCGAATTCCAGATCGTAATTATTAAAGGTATCCCTGTAGTCGGGAGCTTTCGTAGCGTTCATCCCGTTCAAGAGGACTCGTATCTCATCGGCAGTCTCAAGGCTGATCCTCCCCTTGGCCAGGGCGATCTCCAGCGTTTTCAGTCCCATTACGCGGTAGATATTAATCTTCTCCGGCTGGTCCGCCGCCAGCGCGTTGATATGCTTGCGGACGGTCTCGACGTCGCCCCTGGCGATGGGGCCGGTCAGACAGCCCGGTATGCCCACCCGCTCGATATTCCTGACCGTTCCCTTGAGCAGGGGCAACAGGGCTTTCACGGCTTCTTCCTGCGGTATGCCGAAAGATTGCCAGAGGTCGGCGGAGGTTTTCATCAGCGCGACCAGGTAATTTGAAAGCGTTACTGCGGCGATATGGTATTTTACCTTGTCTCCCGCCTTGAGCAGGATGATATTTCCTTCCAGCGCCTGCGCCATCTCACTCGCAACCGCCAGCCCGACTTCATCGCCCTCCAGGGCGAAGGTGGAGCCGGATATATTATTGATGGCCTCTTCGATGCCGGCAAAGGTTTGCAGCGGATGCAGGCAGCAGACGTGCGCGCCGCTTCTGGCGGCAGGCTCGAGGATATCGATGGAATGCACGCCGCTGCAGTGGACTGCGATCTGGCCGGGACGCCACCTGATGCCGGCGGCTATATCGGGGATGACGTCATCGGGTGTGGTGATGAAGACCACTGAAGCCAGGTCCGCGACCTGCTGCGCACTGTCGCAAACCGAGCAGCCTCTGACAAATGAAGATAGCCGGCGGGCGGATTCCACGCTCCTGCTGCTGACGGCTACGACGGGGTAACCCCGCTGCCAGAGGCGGACCGCGAGCGCTGTGCCGGTCATCCCGGCGCCGATGATCCCAATAGTCCGTTTCATTTTTCTATGCCTTCAGGGCAATAAAAAAACCTTCCAGGCAGCAGCCGGGAAGGTCATTACAGTCACTCTGTATACGCCGTCTCGGTCATCGCTGATCCAAGCGGGCTTTTTATTCAATTACCCTGACTTTGACTCACCGCCCATGCGGGTCGATGGACAATATTATATTAGGAGTAAAAATTTTATTTGTCAATAGGCCTGTCCCGTAGAGGAGAAATACCCTGTAGGGGCGTACCTTCAGGTGCGCCCGGTAGCGCGGGCGGGTTTAAAAACCCGCCCCTACAGCTTGAATTCCCAGCGGCAATAGTAATCGTCCGCGCTCTCGCGCGGCGGGGTTTTCAGGCAGTTGACCTGGATATCCGGATTAAAATAGGACGCATACAGCCTGTTCAACCTGACCTCCACGTTGTTGCAGATGTCGTTCTCCCTGCCGCGGCCCTCGCGCTCCAGCGCGTTGACGGTGGGGCAGTGCAGCACCTTCCAGATAATGTGATTGTCGTTGACAAGCTCGAATTCCCATTTGATGTTCCAGGCCCAGGGGCTGAGCTGAAAGGCTTTCATCAAGGACTTCACGTCGTTTCCCCTGATATTGAAGCCCTCACTGATCTTCTTCATCTCGTAGAGGCAAAGTTTCTCCCACACCAGTATGTCGCAGGCCAGCGCCTCGTCGTTGCCCGATCTCTCCATCAGCGTGAGGTACCAGTAGCCGTCCAGCGCTTTGTAAAGCTTGGCATAGATATTGATTAGCTTTTCCAGCGCTTCATAGGAGAAATCGCTCGGCTTGAGGTCGGGATTGAAATCGCCGCTGTAATCGTCCAGTTTCTTCACGCAAGCCTCCTGATGTGTTGTTGGATATAACCTGCGCCGGCAGGCTGCATCAAAATATTCGACGTTTATTCTATCAGTTTCGGACGGCAACGGCTGCAGAAATAGCGGCCTTTCACGTCCGTGTCGACCAGGCTGTTGGAGAAATGCATGACGCATTTAACGTCCCCGCAATGCCCCAGCCCCAGCGTGTGCCCAAGCTCGTGAACGGCCTCTTTGAGTGTCCTTTCGAACAGGAGCTTTTCTCCGCTGGGCAGGTCGCAGTTTTCATCTCTCAACCGGTTAAGGGAGATCAAGGCCACGCGGTTGACTCCGTCAGCCTGGCCGAAGACGAAGTTGAGGCCGTGGGTAAAGAGGTCGGTTTCGGTCACTCCCAGCACGCGCTCTGATTTTTGTGTCTGCTGCCTCAGCCTGACGAGCAGGATATCGGACAGATACTGGCCCCTGGCGCGGTCGAACGCATCGTCGGGTATTTCGATGGACTCATCGATCCGCACGGGACATCCGAACACGGCTTCCAAGCCGCCTTTCAACTTCTGGAGGATGCCTGCATCGATATCACCGATGGGGACAAGGTCTATTTTCATTTACCGGTATATGCCAGCCAGGCCAGCATCTCGGCCAGCACGTATCTCTGGTTGTTGCGCGTCAGCTCGGTGACCTTGATGTTCCTGATCTGCCTGATGGTATCCGCCAGCGGGTGCGGCTTGAGTGTTATCGTGCCCAGCACCTTCTTGGGGCTGCTCAACGCGTCCTGCACGGCTTGAATAAATCGCGGGGAGAAAAGCTCCATCTTGCCGATCTCATCGATCACCACAATGTCATTGTGCTCGATGGCGTCGTAGATGGCGTCGATACCGGTGGTATTGAGCACATCGATATCCACGCCGTATTTGCCCACGCGGAAAGGGCTGTCGATGGTTATATGCGCCAGCACGCCTTCCTTATCGTCCAGGGTGACGATGCGGAAACCTTCCCGGATGCCTACGTTTCGGATTTCCTGCGTGAAGAATCCGCCAGCATTGCAGTTGGACTGCGAAATAGCCTGTTTGATGATGCTGGTTTTACCTGTGCCGGGCATGCCCGTTAGCAGATAAGCTTGCCCCATCAACCCCCTTCGGTGGACTCAGGCTTCTTTTTCCGGACGGCAGGCTTCTTGGGCGCTGCCGCCTTGGCTGCCGCGGTAGATCCGGATGCCGGGCCGGCTTTCTTTTTAACCGGCGCCTTCCTGGCTTTTTCCACCTTTTCAGCGACTTCGGCTTTCACCGGCTGGGGCTTCTCTTTCTTAACAGCCGGCTTTTTGGCGGGCGGCACTTTAAGCATGTCGGCCAGCGCCTTGACGGGCTTGGGTATCTCGATCTCTTTCTTGACAGCTGTCTTAACAGCCGTTTTGGTTGCCACGCCGGAGGCGAGGTTCAGCGCCTTCCTGCGCTCCTCAAACTTTCTTCTCTTGCGGCGGTGCTTGAGCAGGGCCATTTTCTTACGTTTGTTCATCTTATATCACCTAATATTTACACCTTATATAGAACTCGTTATGTATTATCGCTAATGCAGCCGTAGATTTCAACTTCAACAATCATTTATGAACCATATTTCCGTCTCGCTCTGGATGACAGCTCCGTTAAAAGGTTATATGTATATTCTACCCCGTCCTGCGTAAGGGACAACAGCGCGCAGCTCGGTGTAACCAGGCTTTGCCTGACCACCTGACGTATGGACAGCCCGTCTCCGGTCAGGTGCGACAGCGCATCCCCGAACCGGTCGAAAAGGCTGGCCGCGGTCTCTTTTTTGAGCGATTCTTCATCGTTGGGAACGATGCCCCAGGCGACGGACCGGCCCCCGCGGATGTGGGCCAGCAGCTCCTGCCGGTAACACAATATCGAATCCAGGTAGTTATAGGCGTCGAAGCTGATGATGTCGATGGGCAGGCCGAGCAGCAGCGACCAGTCCGTCCCGCCGCAGCAATGGATGCCCTTGATGCCTTTAATGCCGCTCAGGACTTCGTTCAACTGGCCTGTAATCTGCTCGTTGGGCAATGCCAAGAAGGCCGAGCCCAGTGAGGCCAGGTAAGGTTCGTCCACAAAGGTAACCGTCTGTTTGGAGAAGGAACGCATGAAGCTTTCCAGCCAGGATGCTTTCAACTTGAGGAATTTGCCGATCGTATCGGCCATCGTTTCATCGTAGATTATGCCCTTGCCCTCGCCGTCGGTAACGCACAGCCCCCAGCTTATCGGCCCGGTGATCTGCCCTTTTACCAGCGGCAGTGCCGTGGAAGAGTGCGATGCCAGGTAGTGGAGGCCCGACGCATACTCCTTATCAATGGCGTAACCGCCTGTTTTATTTTCTGTCCAGTCGTAATAAAGCCGTTCGATGCCGTGGTCCAGATTCGCCCCGTGCTCGACATGCAGTTTCTGTCCGTCTACTACTATGCCGGGGAACCCCTGGCTGCACTGGACGTACATGTTCTCCAGGTTCGAGCGCAGCGGCAGTTGCGGCCAGGCCGGCAGGTCGACCAGGTGTCTGCTTATCCCGGCGCAGGCGGAGGCCGCGTCTTTATCCGGCATTCCGCCTATGATCGTGGCAGCGCAGTTGAAATCAGGCACGGATATATGACTCCTGTTATTTAATGTATTTCCCGATGATGATGTCGAGGTCTTGCCTGACTTTCTCAGGTATCAATTCGGGGGCAGTTATTATGGCATTTTCCAGCGCATGCCCGCAACTGCACTCCCTTTTCTCAGGCAGGTTGACGATGGCGTGGCGCAGCACCTTTTTGGCCGTCTGCAGGCTTTTCTTCAGATTGGATACGACCATCTCGGCCGAGACGGTCTCGCTCAACTCGTTCCAACAATCGTAGTCCGTGACGACGGCCATCATGCCGTAACATATCTCGGCCTCCCTGGCCAGCTTGGCCTCGGGCAGCGCCGTCATCAGAATGATGTCGGCGCCCCACGACCTGTATAATTCCGATTCGGCCCGCGTGGAGAACTGCGGCCCCTCCATGACTATGACGGTGCCGCCGTCGTGGACGCGTATGTCGTTGCGATGGGCGGCGTCATACAGCACATCGCTCAGATGCGGGCAATATGGATCGGCGAAGGCCACGTGACCGACTATCCCGTTGCCAAAAAACGTGTCCGGCCGCATAAAGGTCCGGTCGATCATCTGGTCCGGTATGACGATGTCCATCGGCCTGATCTTTTCCTTGAGGCTGCCGACGGTGGAGATCGCGATGATATACTCAACGCCCAGCGACTTGAGGGCGTAGATATTCGCCCTGGACGGCAGCTCGCTCGGGCTTATCCTGTGGCCCACGCCGTGCCGCGGCAGGAAGGCGGCGTGGACCCCTTCGATATTGCCCAGCGTTATGGCGTCGCTGGGATCGCCGAACGGCGTCGATATCCGCACCTCCCTGACGTGTGTCATCCCTTCCAGGTGATAAAGGCCGCTGCCCCCGATGATACCTACCCTGGCTTCCTGCATTACCGGACCTCCTGAAAAGTGGATTTAAGATTGCGTTTATAGGGCGGCCTGACGATGCCTTTTTCCGTCACGATGGCCGTTATGTATCGGTGTGGAGTAATGTCGAAAGCCGGATTGGCCACCCGTACTTTGAGAGGGGCGATCCTGCGGCCGTTGAACTCCAGCACTTCTTCCCGGCCCCTCTCCTCGATGGGAATGCGGGCCCCGGAGTCTATTGAGACGTCAATTGAACTGAGGGGCGCGGCCACGTAAAAGGGGATACCGTTCTCCCTGGCCAGCACCGCCACGGAGTAGGTGCCGATCTTATTAGCCGTATCGCCGTTGGCGGCGATGCGGTCAGCCCCCACTATGACGCAGGCTATTTTTCCCCGGCTGATGAAATGGCCGGCCATGCCGTCGGTTATGAGCGTGACGGGGATTTTAAGCTGCTGCAGCTCCCAGGTGGTGAGGCGCGCGCCCTGCAGCAGGGGTCGCGTCTCATCGGCGTAAACAGATATCTTTTTCCCCTGCTCGGCCGCGGCCTTGATCACGCCCAGAGCGGTGCCGTATTCCACGCCCGTGGCCAGCTGTCCCGTGTTGCAGTGGGTCAGCACCGTGCATTCTCTGCCGATGAGCGATGAGCCGATGCGGCTCAGTTTGGCCATAGCTGCGGACTGCTGCCTGTGGATCAGGCGCGCCTCTTTTTCCAGCGCATTCACGGCTTCTTCCTGAGATTCAGCCGTTGAAAGCGCCCGCCTCATCCTGTTTATAGTCCAGAACAGATTGACCGCCGTGGGTCTGGAAGCTGCGAAATCCTCAAGGATAAGCCCCATCTTCCTTTGGAAAATTTTTATCGACGATGCCCTGATCGACTGCGCTCCCAGCGTGATGCCATAGCCCGCGGCGATGCCGATGGCCGGGGCGCCGCGCACCTGCAGGGTCTTTATGGCGTGAACGGCCTCCCTGTAGTCGGAGATCTCAAGATATATCTCCTGCTGCGGCAGCGCGGTCTGGTCAAGTAATCGGAGCTTGCCGCCCGACCATTGGATCGGCCTCATTGACCTCGACCTTCGTATACTGCAAAGTCCATATGAATAAATAAAGGGCAGCTTTTATGCTGCCCTTTATTATAGCATCCTGCGATGAATTACTTGCTCGTCGAAGCGGCGCTTTTGGCCTTCTTTCTGCGCCTGACGACGAAGATTATAACGAGCACTATAATCCAGATCGGCGAGAAGACCAGCAGCCAGATCAATATGCTGAGCAGCACCTTGCCGAAGGCGATTAATCCGTCCACTGCGCCCTTGAAAACGCCGCCCACATCCCAGGTGCTTTCGCCGATGGGCATGGACTTGGTCAGGCTGACCTCGATGAGGGATGTGTCGGACGTCCTCTCCAGGTACTGCATGCGGCCTTTGATCCTCTCGATCTGGCCCCTGACGTTGGACAGCTCGCGCTGCACTTCCAGCATATCCTTAACGTTATCGGCCTTTTTGAGCAGCTCGAGGTACTGGGCCTCGGTGGCCTCGTAGTTGCTTAACTGGGCTTTGAGATCCATGTACTGCTCGGTGACGTCCTGGCTGCTGGTGTTTTCGTTGGTCACCTTGACCGCCATCTGTCGCAGTTTAGCCATGGCGGTATTGAATTTTTCAGCCGGTACCCTGAACGAGATGTATCCGCGGGGGTGCTCTTTGTCCGCATTCAGGTTCGATGTGACCACGTATCCATCCAGCTGGACGGCGATATCGGAGATCGCAACCTGCGCCTTGGCGATATCCTCAACCTCCATGGATATGTTGCCTGTCCTGACTATTTTACGGTCTATGTCGGCGCCGTTGAGGTTGCCTGCCGACCCGCCGTCATTATCATAGGATGCGGAATCGGAAGACCTTTCCATAAATGACGGCGCGGGCGCCATCGGCGCCGGAGGCGCGTTGCCCGTGGCCCATTTGACACCTTCATCGTTGGCGCTTTCCTGAGCACAGGCGATGGGTATCACCAGCGCTGCTACCAGCGCCAGCATCAGTGCGAATTTCAACAGACGGTTCATTCTATCCTCCCTGCGGCGCTATATAGCGCCGGCCTTTAATGGTGATTCGTGCTATCGACTCTATTTGGTGGTCCTCTGTGCGGGATCAATGTCAGTGGAGATCGGTGCAACCTGGGTGGAAGGTATCAGCTTCTGAGTGTCGGTCAGAATGGTCGTTGGCTTGATGGTATCCGTGGAGGTGCCTGTATTTATGCCGGTATTGGATGTGGTGCCGGCATCCCTTTTGATGGTCGGATTGATATTGGTGTTCGGGTCTTTGTTGATGTAGGGGTTGATATTGGTGTTCGGGTCCTTGTTGATGAAGGGATTGACACTGGTATTCGGGTCAGGGTATTTATAAAACGGGTTGCCGGCGCCGTTATTCTTATCCGTGTTGTCACCGGAATTGGCGGGCTTGTTGGTTGTGGGCGGCTCATACTTTGGCCTGGGCTGGATCATTTGCGGTTGATTGCCCGGGCTTTGATCGTAATTCTTCTGAGACCATTCGTTGGCTTTTTTCATCCGTTCGATGGCCTGGATGATGGCCGGCCTGGCTGATTCGGGCGCCTTGTCCAGCGCATCCTGCAGCGTGGCCAGGCTCTTGGCTGTGCTTGAGTTCAATGCGGTCTTGGCCTTGCTCATATTGGCTATGGCGCGGGCTGCAGGCGCCGGTTGCTTTACGGCAGTTCTAACATCTCCCGTTTTACCGTCGCCCATCCTGTCATCGGTGGGCTTAACCGGCATGTTGGAGGGAATGGGCTTGACCCAGGACGGTTGGTCGGTATCGGTTTCAGTATAGGGTTTCGACTGCATGGGGGGTTGGGGCGCCGCCTGCGTCGGTTGGCCGGAAGCGTTTTCGTCTGTTGTTGCGGCGGCGCCGGCTTCACTGGTAGTCTCAGTGGGCATGGCATTGGCGACCTGGAACCTGTTGATATAGGTCTCGGCCTGCTCGAGCTGGTAGTCCATTTTGGCCGAAGTGCCGACCAGATACTCGGCCTTACCCTGCCTCGCCATGGCCTCTATCTCCCGGGCCCTTTTCTCAGCCAGCTTGGCATAAATCTCCGCCCTGTCGATGTCCGATGTGGCCAGCGACACCTGGGCCTGTTCAACCGCCATTTTCACGCCGTACAGCGGCTGGTCGGGCAGCGCGTCATTTGACGCTGCGGCAGTGCCGCTGGATGCTATTATCAGCACCAGCAGACCGGCCATGGAGATAGCCAGGTTCCTGCGGAAATTGAACGAGCCGGATCTCTGTGGTACGGCATGCCTGCTCATATAGTCCTGGACGCCCTGCAATTTGACGCGTGACCAGTACTTGAACTCCGGCCTGGGCTGTATAGGATAGGCCCTGCGTTTGACGTCGTAAACCGTCCTCAGCATCATGTTCAGATCGGCGGCGTACTCGGGGTAACTGTGCAGGCAGCTATCCAGGCTCTCCCCGAAGGAAAGTCGTTCAAAGCAGTCGTTAAAAGCTTCTTCGATCCTAATAGCCATTTATCTTACCGTAGAGCAGTTTTCTCAGCGATGCGATGGCGTTGAACTGCAGCGCCTTGACCGTGCCCTCGCTTTTGCCCAATGAAAGAGCAACCTCCGAGATAGACAACTCGGAGATAAAGCGCATGGTCGCGACCTCGCGCTGCGCGTCCGGCAAATGCAGCAGGGCGTCCTTCAACTGATATATCTCGAAATTCAATTCCGTCATATGAACCGGGTCGCCTGAACTGATTGCGCCCGCTTCGTCGAGGCTGGCCTTTTTCTCCTTGGATGTTTTTCTGACATGGTCGATAACCCTGTTGTGTGCGATTCTGAACAGCCATGCGGTGATGGGGAGGTCCCTCCACTTGTAGTTCTTGATGCTTTCGTAAGCTTTAATAAATACATCCTGTGTCAGATCCTCGGCTTCGGCCTGGCTGCGCACTTTAACGTAAATGTATCGGTAGATCTTGTCGAAATGCAGATCATATATTTGCGTAAATGCTTCTCGGTCTCCATTTACGGCCCTCTGTACTAACTGTTCTTCTACTAACACCAGGTTACCTCGTTTACCTGGCGTCTATTATATTAAACGTACAATTTTATAGAAAGTTTAGTTGCCCCAGAATTGCGCTTATTAGCTGTAATTGAATGATTGTCCGGGTGCCTTTACAATATAGCCGGGCTCAAGCCTGTGCAGGGCGGCCGGCCCGATTTTCGAAAGGAAGGGAGTGTTGCTCATGTCGCGACCGATGTGGTTTGTAAGGCTGATCGAGAAGGGTTTTCCCGGGCGCTTTGCCCTGGCTGCTCTGACCAGGGCGCCAGTGTTGGGGGCATTGCTGGACCGCTGGCTTTTCGAGGGGGACGATATCGTTTACCTTCCCAGGGAAAGAGTCATAAGCGTCGGCAAGGAGCTTGGTGAGCCCTCGCAGACGATGCTCCCATCGCAGATAGTACATCATTTTATCGATCAGGCGCAATACCACTGGATCATGAATTTCTGCATCTGCCGCAAGAGCTCGAACTGCCGCGATTATCCTCAGACGCTGGGCTGCCTTTTCCTGGGAAGGGCAGTGCTTGACATAAATCCTAAGTTGGGCAGGCTGGTTTCAAAGGAGGAGGCCCACCGGCATGCCAGGAGATGCCGGGAAGCAGGGCTATTCCACCTGGTGGGCAAGAACAGGCTGGACACGGTCTGGCTGGGCCTGGAATCCGGAGATCAGCTGATGACGATCTGCAACTGCTGCCCGTGCTGTTGCCTGTGGCGCTTCACTCCCTACATCGACCGGCGCATCAGGTCCAAGATCTCGCGCATGCCCGGCATCAGCGTGCGCGTCACCGATGATTGCGTGGGCTGCGGCGCCTGCGTCGACGCGTGCTTCATTAAAAACATACGGCAGGAAGATGGCCATTCCGTTATCGGTGACGGCTGCCTGGGTTGCGGCAATTGCGTGGAAGTGTGTCCCAATAACGCCATCGTAATGGTCAACGAGTCCGGCACTCACATCGATGAGGTCATACGTAGGCTGGAGAAGGCCGTAAGCGTTCAATGACAGGGCAGGGAATGGGAAGGAGGATATCGATATGACAGACAATGCGCAAGGGGAGGATGGGAGTCTGAAAAACAGGTACTGCATGGTCACCGGCGCCAGCTCGGGCATAGGCAGGGAGATTGCACTGGGCCTGGCCCGCCGCGAAGCCAGAGTGTTTTTGGTCTGCCGGGATTCCGGCAGGGGACGCTCGGCGCAGGAATACATTCGGCAACAATCAGGAAATAACGACGTCCACCTCTTGCTGGCGGACCTGTCCGTTCAGAATCAGATCAGGATACTGGCGATGGATTTTATGCAGCAGCACGGGGTACTTCATCTTCTGGTCAACAACGCCGGAGTCATCATGGGGAAGAGGGTGCTGACCGAAGACGGCATCGAGATGACCTTTGCGGTTGACTACCTTTCATACTTTCTACTGACCAACCTGCTGCTGGGAGCTCTCAGAGCAGGGGCGCCCTCGAAGATTGTCAATATGACTACATCGCTCCACCGCCTGGCGAAGCTTGATTTCGATAACCTGCAGGGGGAGAAGTCCTTCGGGCGTCAATCGGCCTATGCCAGGTCGAAGCTGGCCGTGGTTTTTTTTACCTACGAGCTGGCCAGGCGGCTGGAGGGGAGCGGCATCACGGTTAATTGCGTTTGCCCGGGGGCCTGCAGCTCCGCCATATGGTCGCATTCAAGCAGGACGATCAATGCCTTTTTTCACGCTTTAATGAAAGGGTCGGAAGAGGGCGCCGCTCTGCCTTTGCACCTGGCCTGTTCATCTGAAATCGAGGGATTGACGGGGTGCTATTTCGAGACCAGACAGCACCTGAGAATCTCAAGGGTGAACGTAAAAGGAACGGAATCGAAGTCTTCGCGCGCAACCTACGACAGGAAGACGGCCGCCAGGCTGTGGGAGATAAGCGAGCGGCTGACGGGACTGGCCGGCGCCCCGTAAATTCAGTCCATTTTTTTCGGTATAAAACCCGACTTCTTCACCCAGACGAAGGCAAGCACTGTTGACACCACCGTGGAAACAACCAGCAGGGAAACGTACCAGCCGAAGTCCTGGGGGCCCATGTTAAAGGCCGCGTTGCTGAATATCGTGGCCAGCGTGTTGGGTACCAGCACCGCCGTGCCCAGCACGGTCAGGTAGGTCATCAGCAGGGCGATCCTGTTGTTCATAGCCTGCAACTGGTTGTTGTAGATCGATTGAAGAACCTCGAGGCCCGATGCCAGTACCTCCGACATATGCTCCGCGAGGCCGATCTGGCGGCTGACATCGTCCGCAAGGTACCCCATCCTGTTGAGCAGCGAGGACTCATTGGTCAGCAGATCGGCGTCCCCGTAGCGCAGGTCGTGCAGCACGTCCACCGTCTCCCACAGCGCGTCCAGGTAGGTGATCAGTGCGTGCTTCATGTTATATATCTGCGGTCCCAACAGCGCGCGCGGTGTCTTGGGGTCCATCAGGCTGCGGTTGAGGTCGTCGCCGCGACCCTCTATCTGCCTGAGATGCTCGAAATTGCGGTCGTTGTTCTGATCGATGATGCGTATCAGAAGCGTGGTCAACTTGTCTTCGGCGCAGATATCGATAGGCACCTTCTTAAAGATGGTCTCGGAGTATCTGCGCAGGCGTATGAAGCGGCGATCGACCAGGATGGGGTGCACGGTCAGGATGAAATTCCTGCGCAGCAGGAGCAGGGTCGGATAGTTCTGTACGTTGATCTCTGCGTTGATGCGAATTTGTATCGACGGCAGCTTGATCCCCATCTCGCTGGAATAGTCTTCATACAGCAGGCGCTGATTGCCGGCCAGCGCGTCGACCAGCTGTGGTGAGAACCCCAGGGCAACCGCACCGCTGCGCACATCTCTTTCATAATCGCCGGTGCGGTAATCCACCCAGGCCAGCAGCGAAGTCCTCAGGTTTGGAAGGAAGCATTCGGGGGAGTCGGCATCCTGCATGGTGACCCTGCCGTCGGTGGCCAGGGAAACGCAAAACCAGTGCTTTTCATAAGCGTTGGCGGCGCCGGCCGCCGGTGATACGCAGGCCTCCGTTCCCTGAATGTTTTGTTCCGGCATCCCCTTAATCTCAGTCTAAATCTGAATCTTAATCTAGATTCTGTTTTTTACAGCCCCTTGTCGAAAAGCATGATGGCCAGGTCCGCCATACGGCAGCTGTAGCCCCACTCGTTGTCGTACCAGGCGATCACCTTGACCATGTTGTTTCCCATCACCAGTGTCTGCAGGGAGTCGAAGATCGAACTGTTCTGATTGCCCTTGAAGTCCGTGCTCACCAGAGGCTCTTCGCAGTATTCCAGTATGCCCTTGAGCTTGCCTGCCGCCGCTATTTTAAAGGCGTCGTTTATCTGTTCAACCGTGAGGTCCTTATTCAGATCGCAGACGAGGTCGCACAGCGAGACCGTGGGCACGGGTACTCTCAGCGCTATGCCGTGCAGTTTGCCTTTGATCTCTGGAATAACCAGCGCCACGGCCTTGGCGGCGCCCGTAGTGGTCGGGACTATATTCAGGGCGGCTGACCTGGCCCTGCGTAAATCTTTATGATACATATCAAGCAATCTCTGGTCATTAGTATAGGCGTGTATGGTTGTTAATAAGCCCCTGGCAATCCCGAAGTTGTCATTCAGGACTTTTACCACCGGGGCGATGCAATTCGTGGTGCAGGATGCATTGGAGATTATATTGTGTTTTTTAGCGTCGTACTTATCTTCGTTGACGCCCAGGACAATGGTTATATCTTCGTTGCTTGCCGGCGCCGAGATGATCACCTTTTTGGCGCCGCCCTGTAGATGCGCGGCAGCTTTAGTAGCGTCGGTGAACAGCCCGGTCGATTCCAGCACGATATCGATTCCGAGGTCTTTCCACGGTATTTTTGCGGGGTCGCGTTCTGCGATGACCTTCGTCCTCTCTCCATCCACAATGATTGCATCGGCGGCTGCTTCCACCTTGCCCGGGTATATCCCGTAAGAGCTGTCGTATTTCAGCAGATGGGCATTGGTCTTTGCGTCCGTCAGGTCATTGATGGCGGCAACTTCAAGTTTGTCGCCATAATGCTTATTGATAGCCCGGAAGACGAGCCGGCCTATGCGCCCGAATCCGTTGATCCCTACTTTATATGCCATTGGTCAACCTCCTTTGCTTGTTTTACTCTTATTGTAGGCGGCGGTGATTCTGGTAGACATGCCGCCGCGGACATTCCATTCGCTGACGATCTCCATGCTCTTAGGCTTAAGCGTCCTGACCAGATCCTCCAGTATGCGGTTGGTAGATTCCTCGTAGAAAGTCCTGACGGTGCGGTAGCTGGTCAGGTACAGTTTGAGCGATTTGAACTCGATGATGGACTTATCGGGCACATACTTGATAGTGATGGTGGCGAAATCGGGCTGTCCCTCGTTGATGGGGCAGAGAGCGGTGAACTCGGGCGCGACCACTTCTATCCGGTAGTCCCGTCCCGCGTATGGGTTGGGCATGGCGATCAGCATGCCGGGCTGCGGCGCGTCGCTGTATTTCAGGTTGAGCGACTGAATTTTACGTACGAGTTTGTCCATGGGCTATTCACCGGACCAGTAAATAGTCTTTCCGTTTTCCGACATTTTCTTGCCCTTGCCCTCGGCCACCATGTACTGCAGGTGCGCCAGCGCCTCCAGCACCGCCAGCCTCCGGTCTATCGGCTCTAACTTATCGTAGGCCGTTTCTTCGCCGTTGACAACCCACGGTATGGATTTCGCCACGTCAAAGGCGTTCTTTGTCTCAACGCCCATCACGAGCTGTATCCTCATCATCCTGTCGCGATGGAAACGCAGTATGTCGTCCATCGTGGGGCCGAGCCCGCTGAAGACCGATCCGTGGCCGGGGAAGACAAACCGTACCTCCAGTTCCGACAGCGATCCCAGAGACTTCACATAATCACCGAGCGGATTCTCACCTGACTGCGGGTGGTAGCTTACATTGGGGACAACTTCTGAGAGCACGTGGTCGCCGCTGAAGAAGTATTTTTTATTCGGCTCGTACAGGCAGATATGGCCCGGCGAATGCCCGGGCGTGGCCATTACCTGGAATTCATAAGGGGGCATGGAGACGACGTCGCCCTCCTTCAACAATTTAGTAGTCGTGAAAGGGGAGACATAGCTGCGGATGTTGAAGGAAGCCTCCGAGAGCATCTTGAGTTCCCAGTCCGGCACGCCGTTTGATATTAAAAAGGAGGACAACTTCGCCAGCAGGTTGTCCGCGTGAAAATAACGCGAATCCAGCAGGTTGCCCTCGATCTCGCTGAGTGAGACTGTAGCGCCGGTCAGCTCCTGAATCTTCCCCGCCAGGCCGATGTGGTCGGGGTGAAAATGCGTGACGACGATGTCGGTGATATCCTTCATGGCGAAGCCGCTGTTCTTCATCTCCAGGGCCAGCGTGTTGAAGGCCTCGGTCGTGTTCCAGCCCGTATCGATCAGGAGGTTGCCTTCAGTGCCTTCGACGATATAGACGTTGACGTTCTCCGGGCCGACCTTGAGAAGCGGTAGTTTGATCTGGTTGATGCCCTTGAACAGCTCCATGAGATATTATCCTCCTAAAACAGCAGGGCGCCGCGGCCCGGATAGCGGGCCTTCTTCCCCAGCTCGGCTTCGATCTTGAGCAGCCTGTTGTATTTGGCCACTCTCTCGCTACGGCAGGGCGCGCCGGTTTTGATCTGGCCGGAATTCACCGCCACCGCCAGGTCGGCTATGGTCGTGTCCTCCGTCTCGCCGGAACGGTGGCTGATGACCACCGTCCAACCGGCCTTGCGCGCCAGATCGATGGCGGCCAGCGTCTCGGTCAGCGTGCCTATCTGGTTGACTTTGATCAAAACCGAGTTTGAGGCTATTAAAGAGACGCCTTTTTTAATCCGGGTGACATTGGTGACATAGATGTCGTCGCCGACCAATTGCACCTTCTTGCCCAGCTTGTCGTTGAGCAGTGCCCAGCCGTCCCAGTCGTCCTCGTCAAGCCCGTCTTCCAGGCTGATTATGGGGAACTTTGAAATCCAGTCGGCGTAGAAATCCACCATCTCCGGCCCGCTCAATGACCTGCCC
>Ga0209610_1000827_pt1 | contig 16157 bp, 12 predicted proteins | sample LakKivw275mmetaG_FD_184137 | JGI IMG/M metagenome (GOLD analysis project Ga0209610, IMG submission 184137) | Anoxic lake water microbial communities from Lake Kivu, Rwanda to study Microbial Dark Matter (Phase II) - Lake Kivu water 275m metaG... | ecosystem: Environmental > Aquatic > Freshwater...
CTTTTATCCATTTTTACCTCCTGAAAATAAAATACCGGCAATAAAATATTTATATTATATGAGAGACTTAAAATCCATGTTCAGACAGTAATTCAAGAAGCGGTTTCCGGGGCCTTGCCCCGACATGAGTAATTATTTCTGAAGCCAGGATGCTTCCCATTTTAGCGCATTGCTCCAGTGGCCTCCCTTTAACATATCCGCTTAAAAAACCTGCTGCATAAAGGTCGCCTGCACCAGTGCTGTCAATTATGTCTGTCTTGATTGCTTTTACCTCTACTGTTTCTTTTCCTGATATGATTACAGAGCCTTTTTCAGAGCGTGTTATCGCAAATACTGCCTCCATTTTCCTGCATTTTGAAACAGCAGCTCCAAAATCATCTGTGCAAAAAAGGCTCATTATCTCACTTTCATTTGCGAAAACTATATCTGCAAAACTGTCAATTATATCAATAAATTCAGCCCTGTGCCTTTCAACACAAAATGAATCTGAAAGGCTGAATGCCACTTTTGAACCAGTCTTTTCAGATATTTCCAGAGCTTTATTTATTGCCTTTTTTGCTATTTCCTGGTCCCATAAATAACCTTCAATATAGACTACTTCTGATTTTTCAATAAGGTTTGATTCAATATCATCTGATGAGAGCTCTCCTGCAATCCCAAGACACGTATTCATTGTCCTCTGGGCATCAGGAGTGGTAAGAACTATGCAGCTTGCTGTGGAAAGGCTGCCTGCACCTGCGGGCGCCTTTTTTGTATTAAATATTACACCAAGTTTTTTGAGCTCTGATTCAAATACTTTTCCAAGCTCATCATTTTTTACTTTACCTATAAAGGCGACTTTATGGCCAAGGACAGCAAGACCGGCTATAGTATTTGCGGCAGAACCGCCGGATATCATGCCGCTCGCGCTTATATTTAAATGAAGTTTTTTTGCTTCATCTTCACTTATAAGCTTCATAGAGCCTTTAGCAATGCCGCAGGTCTTTAAAAATTCATCATCCACGCTTGCAGTAATATCCACAATTGCATTTCCTATTCCTGTTACACTGATTATCTTATTTTTTGCAATATCCATTTGTACCTTTCAGCCCGGGATTTTTCTAAAACATTTTAATTTGTTTGCAGTTTTTTTTCAATTCAGCCAAACTCCTTTCCTGTAGTCTTTTTACTTTATTTTGATTAAAATAAAAACTAAAATACTACTGAAATTGCACTTCAATCCAAATTATAATTAAAATTAAACCAGGGGAAGGTCAAAATGTTTGAAACTGTCAATTTAAGAAGCAGCCGCCGTATAGAAATGATTGATGTAACTGAGCAGGTAAATGAAATTATAAATAAATCCACTGTAAAGAGCGGCACTTGTGTCATTCATGTCCCTCATACAACTGCTGCAATAACCGTAAATGAAAATGCGGATATAGATACCACACATGATATAATAAATAAAACAAGCAGGCTGATACCGCATGATGATAATTATGCTCACCTTGAGGGCAATTCTGATGCACACATAAAGACAAGCCTGTTCGGGCCCTCTGTTACGCTTATAGTGCATAATTCAAGATTGCTGCTGGGCACATGGCAATCATTATTCTTTTGTGAATTTGACGGCCCCAGGGCAAGAAAAATATTTATAAAGGTTATTAAAGATTAAACAGGCTTATATATGACACTTTTTGAGGAATTTGGTGAAAAAGAAGGTACCCCGTATAATGCTTTTAAATATGCCCCGCTTGCTGAAAGGATGCGCCCAAACGACCTTTCAGGCTTTATCGGGCAGGAACATCTTGTAGGACACGGTAAAGTCCTTGAGAGAATGATAAGAGAGGACAGGCTCTTCTCTATGATTTTCTGGGGCCCTCCGGGATGCGGCAAAACTACCCTTGCAAAAATTATAGCTTCCAAAACAAAAAGCAGATTCATATCTTATTCTGCAGTAACATCTGGAATAAAACAGATCAAGGAAGTAATGGAGTTTGCGCAGGCTGAAAAAAAGACACGAAACAAAAGGACAATTCTTTTTATAGATGAAATACACAGGTTCAATAAGGCGCAGCAGGATGCATTCCTTCCTTATGTTGAAGATGGCACCATTATACTTATAGGAGCAACAACTGAAAACCCCAGTTTTGAGGTAATATCAGCTCTCCTTTCAAGGTGCAAAGTCTTTGTATTAAACAAGCTTTCTCCACAGGAAATAGAAAAACTTATAGAGCTTGCAATATCTGACAAAGAAAAGGGTCTTGGCAATTGCAATATTGAAATTGACGACAGTACGATTGCTTTTATAGCAAACTTTTGTGACGGTGATTCCAGGATTGCATATAACATCCTTGATATCGCAACAGGAAGTGCTGCTTCTCAGGAAGAGCTAAAAGAGCCGGGCGGCAAAACAGCAAAGCCATTTAAAATAGATATACCGCTTATTGAAAATATAATACAAAAAAAGGCCCTGCTCTATGATAAAAATGGCGAGGAACATTTTAACCTTATATCTGCTCTCCATAAAAGCATGAGGGGAAGCGATCCCGATGCATCAGTATACTGGACCATGCGGATGATTGAAAGCGGCGAGGACCCTTTATATATAATAAGAAGGATGGTGCGGTTTGCCTCCGAAGATATTGGCCTTGCCGACCCGGGTGCATTAAAAATAACTCTTGCTGCAAAAGATGCATTTGATTTTATCGGGCCCCCGGAAGGATACCTTGCAATACTGCAGGCAGTGATATATCTTTCGCTTGCGCCTAAAAGCAATGCAGTCTATACGACATATTCGGCTGTCATGGAGGATATAAAGAATTTCCAGTCATTGCCGGTACCCTTACATATAAGAAACGCTCCAACAAAACTCATGAAAGATATCGGTTATTCAAGAGGTTATATATATCCCCACAACCATGAAAATGCAGTTGTATACCAGTCATACCTTCCGCAGGAAATAAAGAACAGGAAATATTACCATCCCACCGGCAGAGGTTTTGAAAAAGAACTGAAGTCAAGGCTTGAAAAACTGGAGGAACTCAAGGAAAAATTCAGGCAAAAGCCCGGACAACAGCAATAGCCGCAAATCAATTATTTATCCCGCAGATAAGCTCAGCTATCTGTATGGCGTTTAATGCAGCTCCCTTTCTTAACTGGTCCCCGACTGCCCACAAATTAAGGCCATTTTCTATGGATATGTCTTCCCTCAGCCTTCCGACAAACACATTATCTTTACCGGAAGCATCAAGGGGTGTCGGATAAATTTTATTGACTGTATCATCCATCAGGCTGACTCCGCTGCCATTTAAAATTGCCTGCCTTGCCTGTAAAACTGAAACCTTTTTTACAGTCTCTATATTTATTGACTCTGAGTGTGACGTAAATACAGGGACCCTTACAGTTGTTGCACTTACCGAAATTGAGTTATCGCCGAATATCTTCCTGGTCTCATGATGCATTTTCATTTCTTCTTTTGTATAACCATTTTCAAGAAATACATCTATATGAGGTATTACATTAAAGGCGATCTGTACAGGAAAAACTTCACAATCTACAGTTTTTTTGCTTTCACATATTATTGCCCGTGACTGTTTTTCAAGTTCAGTTATTGCTTTTGCACCCGCGCCAGAAACAGCCTGGTAGGTTGATACGACTATCCTTTTTATTGGCGAGATATCATATATAGGTTTTACTGCAACCGCCATTATTATTGTAGAGCAGTTTGGATTTGCAATAATCCCATTGTGTTTAAATGCATCGCCGGGATTTACTTCAGGAACGACAAGCGGTACACCGTCATCCATCCTGAATGCGCTGCTGTTATCTATTACAACTGCTCCGCTTTCTGCAGCATGCGGTGCAAACTCTTTTGATCTTGATGCGCCGGCAGAAAAAAGGGCTATATCAATATTGTTAAAGGAACCTGCGGACAGCTCTTCTACTTCAAATTCTTCATTTTTAAAATTGATTTTTGTTCCTGCTGATCTTACTGAAGCAAGTGCCTTTAAGTTTTTTACGGGAAAGTTGCGCTCTTCAAGTATGGATAAAAAAACTTTTCCGACTGCACCTGTAACTCCTGCAACTGCAACATTATACTGTTTCAATATTTTTACCCCCTAAAGGCCCTTCCCTCTGTCCAGTTCAAAACCGGCATGCAAAGCTTTAACCGCTGCTTTAACCTTATCTTTACGTATGACACAGGATATCCTGATCGGCGATGTGCTTATCATTTCAATATTAATATTTTCACCTGAGAGCACTTCAAACATTTTTGAAGCAACGCCTGCATGAGTCTGCATGCCTGCCCCCACTATTGATACTTTTGCAACATCCGAGTTAACATCTACAGAGCTGAATTCTATCTTTTCTTTTAATCCATCAAGGACAGTCTTTGCAACAGGTATGTCTTCGTTTTTGATTGTAAACGAAATTGTGGAAACACCCTTTTCGCTTATATTCTGTACAATAAGGTCAACATTTATGTTTTCTGCTGCAAATGCTCCAAAAAGTTTTGCAGCAATACCAGGAATGTCTTTAAGGCCAAAAACTGTTATTTTTACCTGATTTGTGTCGTAAGTAACGCCTGTAATAACAGGCCTTTCCATTTTTTCGATTATTTTAGATTCATCCATTACCCAAGTCCCTTCATTGTCATTAAAACTTGATCTTACATGCAGGACAACACTGTGTTTATTTGCAAATTCAACTGCTCTTAAGTGAAGAACTTTTGCTCCCGATGATGCAAGCTCAAGCATCTCTTCATAAGAAAGTTTTTCTATTTTCTTTGCATTATCAACAATATTCGGATCAGTAGTATAAACTCCATCGACATCAGTGTATATCTCACAGTAGTTTGCATCAAGTGCAGCTGCCAGAGCAACCGCTGTGGTATCAGAACCGCCCCTTCCAAGTGTAGTTATATCTCCAATATTATTTATTCCCTGGAAACCTGCAACTATTACGATTTTACCATTTTTCAGTTCCTTTAAAATCCTTGAATTATTGATATTGAGGATTTTAGCATTTGAATAAATCTCATCAGTAAATATGCCTGCCTGGCTTCCTGTCAGTGAAATACTGCTGTGCCCTTTTTCTGAAATTGCCATTGCAAGAAGCGCTGTGGACACCTGTTCACCTGTAGAAAGGAGCATATCCATTTCACGCCTGCCGGGATTGCTGCTTATTTTTGCAGCAAGCTCAATAAGGTCGTCAGTCGTGTCCCCCATTGCAGATACGACAACTACAATTTTGTTTCCTGAATTTTTTGCTTTTATTACTTTTGTGGCAACCCTGTTTATCCTGTCAGCATCTCCAACAGACGTTCCGCCGAATTTCATTACAATAATTTCATTTTTTCCAATCATACTATATTTCTCCGGCCATTTTCCTGTATGTCCCGTATTTTTCTTTCGCCTCAAGTTCAGCTTCAGCAAACAGCCGCTCTGCATCTTCCGGGAAGTTTTTAACAAGTGAGGAATATCTTACTTCTCCCATCAGAAAGTCCCTGAATGATTCTTTGGGCTCTTTTGAATCAAGGATAAACGGATTTTTTCCTTCTTTTTTAAGTTCCGGATTATACCTGAAAAGATGCCAGTATCCTGCATCAACTGCCTGCTTTTGCCTTGCCTGGGATGTTGCCATTCCTGTCTTTATGCCATGATTGATACATGTGGAATAAGCAATAATAATTGAAGGCCCATTATATGCTTCGGCTTCCCTTATTGCTTTTAATGTCTGGTTCATGTTGGCACCCATCGCAATCTGTGCAACATAAATATATCCATATGATATCGATATAAGCCCGAGGTCTTTTTTCTTTACCCTTTTTCCTGCAGTAGCAAATTTTGCTACAGCACCCTTTGGCGTTGCTTTGGATGACTGGCCCCCGGTGTTTGAATAGACTTCTGTGTCAAGTACGAGAACGTTTATATCCCTGTTTGCGGCAAGCACATGGTCCAGGCCGCCATATCCAATGTCATAGGCCCATCCGTCTCCTCCGAGGGACCATACTGATTTCTTGACCATAAAATCCTTTAGCTTTAAAATCCTGTTCCTGGCATCTTCGGCCACTGGATCTTTTAAACTTACTGATAAAGCATCCATCAGTTTCTCTGAAGCTGCTTTATTTTCTTCTGCGCTGTTTTTGGTATTTACCCATTCTGATAAAGCATCTTTTACTTCCCGGCTTACATTTGTTTGCAGTATTTCTTTTGCAAGCATTTCTATCTGGTCCCTGAGCTGTGTAAATCCCAATACCATACCAAAACCGTACTCAGCGGCATCTTCAAAAAGTGAGTTTGAATATACCGGGCCCTTGCCTTTTGAATTAACAGTATATGGCATTGATGGCGCACTTGCGCCCCATATTGAAGAGCATCCTGTTGCGCCGGCTATAAGCATCCTGTCACCATAGAGCTGAGTTACAAGTTTTACATACGGAGACTCGCCGCAGCCCGCACATGCGCCTGAGAACTCCAGAAGCGGCTGCCTGAACTGGCTTCCTTTAATAGTATCAGCTGCAACCAGGTCTTCTTTTGGCTTTACACTAACCGCAAAATCCCATAGTGCAGCCTGTTTTTCCTGTGAAGAAAATGATTTCATGACCAGGGCTTTTTGTTTTGCGGGGCAGATATCTTCACAGTTTCCGCAACCTGTACAATCCCAGTAGCTTATCTGCATCCTGTATTTTAAGCCTTCCAGGCCTTTTCCTTTTGCTTCTATCATTTCAAATCCGGCAGGGGCTTTTTTTGCCTCCTGCTCATCAAGTAAAACCGGCCTTATAACTGCATGGGGGCATACATAGGAACACTGGTTGCACTGAATACAGTTGTCCTTCTGCCACTGGGGTACATTTATAGCAATGCCTCTTTTTTCATATGCAGCTGTACCTGAAGGGAACCTGCCATCCTCAATACCTGCAAAAGCACTTACAGGTATGGAATCACCTTCATGCCTGTTAACAATACGCAATATGTTCTTGATTATATCCGGCTCCTTTGCGCCTTTTAAATCAGCTGTCTGGACCGCATCTTTCCAGGACGCGGGAATATTTACTTTTATTACAGCGTCAATTCCCCTGTCAATGGCTTCATTGTTCATCCTCACAACATCTTCACCTTTTGAGCCATAGGTCTTTGTAACTGCTTTTTTCATGTATTTTATTGCATCTTCTATAGGAATTACTTTTGCAAGCTTAAAAAATGCTGCCTGCATTATCATATTTATCCTGTTGCCAAGACCGATTTCTCCTGCAATTTTAGTAGCGTCTATAATATAAAAATCAATATCATGCTCTGCAAGGTATCGCTTTAGGCCGGCTGGCAGTTTTTCTTCCAACTGCTCCACATTCCACTCGCAATTTAAAATAAATGTCCCTCCATCTTTTAATCCCTTGACCAGGTCATACTGATTTACATATGCCTGGTTATGGCATGCAATAAAGTCTGCATAAGCTACAAAATATGGCGATTTGACAGGTTTTTTACCAAACCTGAGGTGTGATATTGTCACACCTCCGGATTTCTTTGAATCATATTCAAAATAACCCTGTGCATACATATCCGTATTATCACCGATGATTTTAATTGAATTCTTATTTGCACCAACGGTACCATCAGAGCCATAACCCCAGAATTTACAGCTTATGGTCCCTTCAGGCGTAGTTACTATCTCATCTTTAATGTCAAGGCTGTAATGGGTCACATCATCATTTATGCCTATTGTGAACCCGTCCTTAGGTTTATCCGATTTCAAATTATCAAAAACTGCTTTTATCTGTGATGGAGTAGTGTCCTTTGATGAAAGACCATATCTACCGCCGATTATCAAAGGTTTTTTTGCTTCGTTATAAAAAAGTGTTTTTACATCTTCAAAAAGCGGCTCACCAATAGAACCGGGTTCTTTTGTCCTGTCCAGTACAGCAATCTTTTTAACTGTTTTTGGCACTGCAGAAAGGAAATGTTTTGCTGAAAAAGGCCTGTACAGCCTGACTTTTATAAGCCCCACTTTTTCACCTTTTTTCATAAGATAATCTATGGTCTCTTCAGCAGTCTCTATTACAGAACCCATGGCAACAATTATATTTTCAGCATCAGGTGCACCGTAATAATCAAAAAGATTATATGTCCTTCCTGTAAGCGCGCTGATTTTTTTCATGTATTCTTCAACTATGCCCGGAACTGCTTCGTGATACCTGTTCTGTGATTCTCTTGCCTGGAAGAAAATATCGGGATTTTGTGCAGTGCCCCTTGTTACCGGGTGCTCTGGGTTTAAGGCTTTGTCCCTGAATCTTTTAACAGCATCATAGTCAAGAAGTTTTGCAAGGTCATTATAGTCAATTACGCTGATTTTCTGTATTTCACTTGATGTCCTGAAACCATCAAAAAAGTGCAGGAAAGGCACACCAGCTTTTATTGCCGAAAGGTGCACAACTGCTGCAAGATCCATTATTTCCTGTACTGAACCTGACGCAAGAAGCGCCCATCCTGTTTGTCTGCATGCCATTACATCTGAATGGTCTCCAAAAATTGACAATGCATGTGTTGCTACTGTCCTTGCACTTACATGAAGAACACCGGGAAGAAGTTCGCCTGCAATCTTGTACATATTCGGGATCATCAGTAAAAGGCCCTGTGAAGCCGTAAAACTGGTTGACAGTGCGCCTGCAGCCAGCGAACCATGTATAGCTCCTGATGCACCTCCTTCAGATTGAAGTTCTGTTACCAGCACAGGCTGGCCAAAAAGATTTTTTTTGCAGTGCGCTGCCCAATCATCAGCATATTCACCCATTGTAGTAGATGGGGTTATGGGATAGATTGCCGCAACATCTGTAAAAGCATAGGCAATATAGGTAGCTGCTGCATTACCATCCATTGTTTCCATTTTTTGTTTTGTCATTTTATATATCTCCTTAAAATATAAAGTAAAAAAATCTTAAAATTTATGCGGTACCTGAAGTCCCGCGGCTGAAAAACAAACCAAAAAATTATAACATAATTTGATTTATATTTTAAACCGGATATCTAAAATTCTTTCCTGTCTGAAAGCGCCCTTCCGAGAGTTATTTCATCAGCATATTCTATTGCTCCGCCTACCGGCAGCCCGCTGGCAAGTCTTGTCACTTTTATTTCCAGCGGTTTTAATATTTTACGTATATATGTTGCAGTGCTTTCGCCTTCTACTGTAGGATTAAGTGCCAGTATGACCTCTTCGACCTCACTTCCCCTAATCCTTTCCAGCAGCGCAGGTATCTTTATTTCTTCAGGACCGATATTATCTATTGGAGAAAGAAGGTTCCCAAGCACATGATACAATCCCCTGTATTCGCCGGTGCTCTCAATTATTGCGACATCACTGACTTCTTCAACTATACAGATTTTTGCCCGGTCCCTTGCCTGGTCACTGCAAACATTGCAGATTTCATCTTCTGAAATATTAAAACAAATTTTACAGAATTTTATTTTTGCGCCCATATCTACCATGGCCCCGGCAAATCTTTCGATATCGTGTTCTGGTTGCTTCAATAGATAATATACTATCCTTTTTGCAGATTTCGGCCCTATGCCTGGTAGTTTTTTAAATTCATTTATCAGGTTCTCAATGCTTTTTACAAAAGTAGACATATCAGAATCCCGGTATACCCATTCCCCCGGTCAAGCCTGACAGCCTTGACCTTGCTTCATCTTTTGATTTTTTAAGTGCGTCGTTTACAGCAACCATTACCATATCTTCGAGCATGCTTACATCGTCAGTATCTGCAGCATCTTTATCAATGCTCAGTGAAAGTATTTCCTGGTCACCATTTACTTTTACTTTTACTGCACCTCCTCCGGACGAAGCCTCAAATTCCGTATTTTTAAGCTCCTCCTGGATTTTTTCCATTTGCCGCTGCATTGCCCTTGCCTGTTTCATCATTTCCTGGTAATTAAAACCCATCTATTTCTCCTTCATATGAAATATTTCTTCAATATAGTCATAAATATTATCCCCGTTTGCCATACCGTTATCCTTATTATCTTTGCCTGAAACATTTAAGCTGTTTTCCTGCCGGGTCATTTCATTTTTTTTCCCTGATTCAGCAGTTACTTCAAATTCTCCTGTGCCATAAGATGCTTCGACTTCAGGAGAAATGCCATCTGTTTTTGCAATATCATCTTCAGCAAGCAGTTCAAACTGCACAATAAAATTTTTGCCAGTTATTTCTTTGATTATATCACGTATTATTTCAAGGTTTGCCTGTATGCTAAGATGGTCCTTGTGCCATTTTTTGTTATTATCAAGAAAAAAAGTTATTTTATTTGAAACAATTTTAAAATTTTTTACCTCTGCAAACATAGCCTGGGTAGCAGTCTTTCTGGTTTTAAGTTTAGCCTGAAGCTGGTCCCAGTTATTACTGATTATTATCTCAAATTCATTCAAATCCTTTTTTTTGTCTTTTACGTCTTTCTTTATTTCACCCGGAGCTTTATTACTGGTAATTATATTATCTGATACATTTACCTGGTTTATTTTTTGAATATTCTTATCTATGACTTCATTTATCCCATGAGTGCTTTTTTCAATTTCTTCAACAGGAACCATAACCGGAATTTTTTCATCATTTTTTATGTCCATTTCTTTATCAGTTTTCATCTCAGATTTTAATACAGGAGTAATATTAGAATTGCCGGATTTGCTTATGGCGGTTCGGGTTTTATCTTGCTGATTGAGCGCAAACCCGGGTTGCCCACCTTTAATTTTCTGTTTTAATTCACTGATATCCGATTCTATTTTTTTTATTCTGGTGCTGTATAAGGCATTGTCTGTAAATTCATAATTTATCGCTTTAATTATAGCAGCCTTGAAAAAAGACTTTGCATTTTCACCCCATCTTATCTGCCTTAACAGATCAGAAAACAGCTCCATAAGATATTGCAGTTCTTCCTGTTTAAATAGTCCGGCCTGATTGAAGTAACTGTCCCTGTAGTCTTCCGAAATATCAAGTATGTCTGCAGGATTGTCATAGTTTTTTATAACATAAAGGCCATATAAATGCTCGATAAACTCTGCAGTAAATATTTTAAGATTAAGATTGCTTGACAGCATTCTTTTTATAAAAAGCAGTGCCTGGCTTAAATTTCGCTCCAGCAGTATATTTGCAAGCTCAAAAAGCATTTCCTGGTCTATAATTCCAAGCAGTGAAGTTACATCATCTGCTGTTATTTTGCTGTCGCCAAGTGATGAAAGCTGCTCGAGTATCCCGTCAGCATCCCTCAGGCTCCCGTCCGCATATTTTGCAATAAGATTTAAAGCAGATTCATTAATAGTGATATTTTCGCTTAAAGCTATATTAGATATCCTTTGCCTGATTTTTTCTACAGGAACGGGTTCAAAATCAAACCTCTGGCATCTCGACATAATTGTCTGTATTACCTGGTGCGGCTCTGTTGTCGCCATAATAAATAAAACATGCTCTGGCGGTTCCTCCAGTACTTTTAGAAGAGCATTAAAGGCCTCTGTTGTGAGCATATGTACCTCATCGATGATATAGACTTTTTTTCTCAAGTTTACAGGCAGATACTTTACCTTTTCCCTCAGCTCCCTTATCTCGTTTATACCCCTGTTTGAAGCAGCATCTATTTCTACAACATCTACATTTGTTCCTGAAGCAATACTTGTGCAGTTCTGACATTTATTGCATGGTTTTGGAGTCGGGCCATCTATACAATTAATTGCTTTTGCAAAAATCCTTGCAAGTGAGGTCTTGCCTGTTCCCCTGGGCCCGCAAAAAATATAACTGTGGGAAATTCTCTTTTTAGTTATCGAATTCTGAAGGGTCTGGACAATATATTCCTGGCCTATTATTTCAGAAAAAGTTTGGGGGCGCCACTTCCTGTAAAATGAAACATAACTCATAAATTATCAGTTCCGAATAAGTTTAAGTGAAAATAATATTGATATTTTTAATGTATATAAAACAAGAAAGACCGTGCACCAGGCTTTGACCCATGATAACAAGTGCCACCCGTGCAGTTTGCTCCAGCCAGGTGCCCCTGTGGCACCCGCAGAAATTTACTTACCGCTGCTTCCTCTCGGACCTGACGGGGTTTGTAACACTGCGCCGCACAGGACCCGACTTTCAACACCACTTACACAGGCGCAAACCTCACCACCATAAACCTATGCCTGGAATTCAGCCTCACTATAGCGGATTGTGAGTACAGGGCACCGCTAGCTCCCCGCCTAGCACGATTTAAAAAGATTATATCGGATTAATAAAAAAAATTAAACTGGAAGTGAATTCTTCCTTACAATAATTGTTAATATAAACCTGTTGTTAATTAATTTTAAAATAGTAGAATTTCATTATTTGGCTTTGGAGCTGTATTTAAATTATACAATAGAAGAAAAAAAAGCCTTTTATATGGCTTCCAAACACAAAATTTAAAGAAAATGGAAGACACAAAAAAAACTAATTCAAAATTGCAGCTTGGCCTTGCTCTCAGCAGCCATGCAGTTACTGACCTTTATGCAAGTTTTATTCTCGGGCTTATTCCTGTTCTGGCTTTAAAATTCAATCTTTCAATTTTTCTGGTGAGCCTGCTTACTTCTGTCTCAGGCATCTCAAACAGCCTGACACAACCTGTATTTGGTTTTCTTTCAGACAAATACGGTTACCGCTATTTTTTAATTGCCGGCCCGCTATTTTCTGCAATTTTTATAAGCCTGCTTGGAGTGGTCCCAAATTATGCCATAATACTGGTGTTTCTTTTCCTTGGCAATCTTGCAGTTGCATCGCTTCACCCACCTAATGCAGCAATGGGCGGCCATTATGGCGGGAAAAGAAAAGGGCTTGCAAATTCACTGATATCTTTTGCAGGAACATTCGGTTATAGTATCGGCTCGCTCTTTATTATACTTATAATCGAAAAGATAGGTATTTCCTTTACACCTTTTGCAATGATACCTGGAATAATAATGGCAATAATACTTATAAAATATCTGCCGAAACAGTCATCATCCAAAGAAAAAAGCGGCAACATTGCTTTCTTTAAGAGCCTGATAAAAGTCAAAAAAATAAAGATAGGGCTGCTTGCTATGATAATATTTGTTTCTTTTGGAAGGGATCTTTTATGGCTCACATTAATAACTTTTATGCCGTTATATTTTACACAGGCAGGAGTAAATTTAACAAACATTGGTTATATATTTACTTTTTTTGGGCTTGTTGGAGCGTCAGGCGGTCTTCTTGCAGGATATTTATGGGACAAACTTAAAATAAAGATATTACTGATACAGGGCAGCCTGTTTGTTAGCCTGCCTTTTATATTCTTCATTTACAACAGCCGTGGTATTATACCGGTAGTATTATTTATAATCTCAGGATTTTTCTTTATTTCATCGATTCCGCTTTGCATAAGGCTAGCACAGGATATTTTCCCGACAAAATTAAGCATTGCATCTGCTCTTGTAATGGGGCTCAGCCAGGGCTTATCTTCACTTACAATGATGCTGCTGGGAAAGCTTGCTGACCATAAAGGCATGCCGTTTGCAACTTACATCGTTCTTAGTATCATAGTTGCAGGTATAATTCTTATCTCATTTTTCCCGTTTTTATACAGAAAAGCATTCGAAAGGAATGTAGGTTTTACTGGCGGAGAGAGAGGGATTTGATCTTCCGTCTCGCCTGCTGGCTCGCTGCAGAGTCGCGGACTCACTCGCCCTTGCTCGCTCCGTCCATTCAAATCCCGTAAAATATGCACCAATGGCATATTTTACATTTAATGGCTCCACAATTATTTCCTGGCTTATTTGGCGGAGAGAGAGGGATTTGAACCCTCGAGACAGATTTTAGTCTGCCTACTCGATTTCGAGTCGAGCGCTTTCAACCTCTCAGCCATCTCTCCCTGGCTTATCTGGCGGAGAGAGAGGGATTCGGTCTTTCGTCTCGCCTGCTGGCTCGCTGCAGAGCCGCGGACTCACTCGCCCTTGCTCGCTCCGTCCATTCGAATCCCGTAAAATATGCGCCTATGGCATATTTTACATTTAGTGATTCGACCATTACTTTCTGGCTTATCTGGCGGAGAGAGAGGGATTCGGTCTTTCGTCTCGCCTGCTGGCTCGCTGCAGAGCCGCGGACTCACTCGCCCTTGCTCGCTCCGTCCATTCGAATCCCGTAAAATATGCGCCTATGGCATATTTTACATTTAGTGATTCGACCATTACTTTCTGGCTTATCTGGCGGAGAGAGAGGGATTCGAACCCTCGAAGCGGCTTACGCCGCTCACACGCTCTCCAGGCGTGCGCTTTAAACCGCTCAGCCATCTCTCCATAAAAACTCAATAATATTACAGGTATATTTTCAGCCGGAAAGCCTTTCAAATTATACCATAAGAATTTTATGTTTGAATAAGCCTATAGGCTTTTTCTTCAATTTCAGCAACTTTTAAAATCAGGCCGGAAATCAAGCTTCGGTCAAACTGCAATGCCGCTTTACAAATATCTGTGATGAGCTCACCTGACCTCGTAAATAAATTTGCAGCTTCAACCCAGCCTGCAATTCCATATTTCTCTCCAAGGCTTTTTAACACAGCTGATTTCCATTTACGCATTCCATTGCTGTTATCAAATTTTTTCGGCACGTGCGGCGGAACAGTTGCATACATTACAAGATGCTTAAAACTTTCCGGGTCCTTCCAGTCAAAGATTTCTTTTGAAAGTTTTTTCATTGCAGGAATACCAAGCAGGCTGACAGGCGGATTAAGCATCTTCTCTGCCCTGAAATTGAATCCTTTTTTTGCAAGTTCAAGCTCATCCGGAAGTTCCTTGTCTATATGAAATACTCTTATTGTATTTTTTCTGCTCATTCCCGGCACACTTACATTAAGCGCCTTTTCAAAGTCATTATATGAAATCGTCTGGACACCACTGAAAGTGCAGTCATGTGCATAAATTTTTTGCAAATCATCATTGTAGCCCACAACCATGATGTAGTGAATAGGTACGTGCTGCTTTCCATAGAGATCGCTGTAATAATGAAGATAGAACATATCCAAAGCTCCTGCAATTACAGGAAGTCCCCTGTCAATATATGCTTTTAATAAAGGAAAAGTGTTCTTGAATACTTTGTTTTCGATTATTTCCTGTTTAAATCCGATAATTTTTTCAAGGTCAGCCAGAAGGTATTTGGGGTTTGCGCCAAAATATACCATTTCAGGCGGCACTGCTCTTTTAAACCTGAAATAAGAAAACTCCCCCATTCCTCCAAGAACTGAAAGCATATAATCAGGGTATTTTTCACCCCTGGATTCAAGTATATCTTCAAGGCCATTGATATAGCATGTTGACTCGCAGACCCTGTGTGGCATTTCAATTATGCTTTTCATATAAATTCTCCATGATTTATTGATTTAATCATATTTATTGTCGAATCTTTTATGCAGTGCCATAAAGAAAAGCTTTTCTTGTTTCTTCCGGCATTCTCTCAATCGCATATCTTAACATTGTCCTTGGCATTATCCTGTAATGTCTTAAGAGGAATTGTTTCAGCAGATCTTCTGAACATCTTTTGCCGGCTTCTCTTAACATCCAGCCTGCCGCCTTATGGATGAGATCATGCTTATCACCTAAAAGCATTTCAGATATTTTGAAAGTCTCTTTACAACTGCCTTTCTTTATGAAATTAAAAGTGGCAATTATAGATATTCTGCGTTCCCATAAGCTTGATGACTTTGCAAGTGTATATAGGATATCTTTTTGTTTATCATACAGGTATTCCCCGACTATTTTATCAGCAGAGAGGTCAACAAGGTCCCAGTTATTTATCCATGAAGTGCACCCGAGATAATTATTGTAAATCCATTCTTTCTCATTTTCATCGCCTTTATCAAATTTTTTTATTAGAATAAAAAGTGCAACCAGCCTTTCTTCATGTACCGGAGAATGCAGGAGTAGAAGTGCTTTTTCTGCAGGAATTACCGAATATTGCAAAGCAATTTTACGCAATTGCGGTACCGTTACCCCAATAAAGATATCGCCCTCGCCATATTGGCCCTTTGCAGTCTTAAAGAATCTTTTTAAACCTTCTGCTTTCTTCGGATCAGAAATAGATAAAAGTTCAGATTTTAATTTTTCAATCATCTGTTACCCATTTTTCTTTATAACTTTTTACAATATTAGCAATATCTTAAAAT
>Ga0209610_1000831_pt1 | contig 16099 bp, 18 predicted proteins | sample LakKivw275mmetaG_FD_184137 | JGI IMG/M metagenome (GOLD analysis project Ga0209610, IMG submission 184137) | Anoxic lake water microbial communities from Lake Kivu, Rwanda to study Microbial Dark Matter (Phase II) - Lake Kivu water 275m metaG... | ecosystem: Environmental > Aquatic > Freshwater...
TAACTCTCAACAATTGCCTTCGTTACAATCCTTTCGTCTATCATCTGCCCACCCTTTTAAAAATTTTCAAGAATATATCATATTTTACGGCTGATATGTTACAGAATTTGATAGAAACCCTGAGATGATTGGATACAGAAAATATATTCGACGTAATTGTCGAAATAGGCTGAAATATTCGACATTTTTTACTTCTAAGGGCAGGCGCTAATCTGTCGTCTATTTTTATTCCCAATAATTACATGTAGTTACAATATGCCAGTTTTTGGCATGGTTATTGCTTTTTAAACAAACAGTTTGAAAAAAAATTTTCAGGAGGTTAACATGAAGAGATGGTATGTAAGTATGTTGGTAGTGCTTTTGGTAGCGCTTGCCACTACAGTATTTGCATTCGGACCGAGAGGTGGTCATGTAGCGTTTGGTGGCCCGGGGCATGGCTTTGGCGGGCCGATGGGCCCAGGGACAAATCTGAACCTCTCGAAGGAACAGGCAGATAAGATGTGGCAGATTAAAGAAAAGTTTCATAATGACACGCAGGCGCTGAGATACGAGCTTTTCCAGAAAAGGTTTGAGCTAAAAACACTCTACGCAGACCCGAAGGTAGATGAGGCAACAATCCTTGCAAAACAAAAGGAGCTCAACTCATTACAACAGAAACTGTTCGATAAGATGGCACAGCAAAAGATTGAGCAGAGAAAGATCTTAACACCCGAACAGCTTAAGACGTTGAGCGAAACATACGGTGGAAGAGGACTTGGACCCTGCGGACTTGGCGGAAAAGGCTTTGGCGGAAGAGGATTCGGACCACGTGGACTTTAGAAAATGGTAAAAGAAGGGCTGACGCACAGCCCTTCTTTAAAACCCGAAAGGAGGCAGGAATATGAAAAAGATGTTTTTAATAATTTTGGCCTTGGGAATAGGGCTTTTAACCTTTTCATGTGCATCTACTGGTTACAATACCCAGAAGGGTGCAGCGATCGGTGCAGGCCTTGGTGCAATTGCAGGTCAGGCAATTGGTCATAATACCGCAGGAACATTAATAGGCCTTGCCGGCGGAGCACTCGCAGGCGCAATTGCTGGAAACGCAGTAGACCAGGATGTGACAAACCAGAAGATAGAATCAGCACAAAGACCAAGAACAGCCTATGTATCTCCTGAAGGAGGTGCAAACGAAAATCCTCCGGGAGAATGGATTCAGGTTCCGGGAGAATGGATTGGCGGCAAATGGGTTCCATCTCACAAGGTATGGGTACCGGTAAATCCAAATTGAGCTACTGGTAATTACTAATGAAATATTTCCCCCTATATATCCTCCTCCTTTTCCTTCTCTTTGTGCCCCCTCTTTATTCACAAGACTCCTATTCGGAGTTTGAGAGGGGGCTCAATCTCACAGATTCACAAAAAATGAGGATGGGGGAGATAAAAAACAAATATATCAATGAATGGCATTCTTTAAAAAGGGAATCCATCAGAAAAAGGCTGGAACTCAAGGAGTTCAATAGATCCCCATCGGATAACAGTGAAAAGATTGAAAGACTTCAAAACGAGATAGAAACAATAGAACGTTCAAGAGAAAATCTCTACAACCAATACAGTGGGGAAGTGTCCAGAACCTTAAATAATAAGCAGAAGGAAAGATATAACAGTTTCTGCGATACTGAGAGACAAAAAATAAACCGTCCTTTCCGTCAAAGAAGGTATGGAAGATAAAAGGCCCTTTCTTTTCCCTTCCCTGTTGTTCGCCATATTCTTTCTACTCATCACAATAACCGGATATTTTCAGATCAGAATTATAAAAAACAACATTGAAGCACTGTTAAAAAGTGAAGGGGAGATACTTTTTAAACATATCAAGAGAGAAATAGAAATAAACCTTGAATACCTGAGCCTTATCGAGAAATCCCCCACCATAATCACGCCAAACTTCCTGAATATAATGGTATACGATGAGGCGATAGTAGAAGAACTGTATGCGCTCTTTCACAACATCTCAGATAAGGAGGTAGAAAGGCTGCCGGTCACAAACCTCATGGTGATAGACAAAGATGGTAAGACGATAATGAAAAAAGGGGTACTGAAGGTATCATCTTCATACATTAACACCCTGAAATCAGGGAAACAGAAGACACTGATAAAAATGCCTACTAATCACAATAAATCACTCCTTATGGGTATCAGGGTAAATGAGCGTATTGTTTTTTTCAGCTTAGACGACAATGAGCTGGAAATGCTCAGAAAAAAATTCATTATAAAGGAAATACTGGAAAGGGAAGAGAAGGGCTTCAACATTGCCGGTATAAGGATATACGACGAGAAAGGTGTCCCCTATATAACCTTCGATGGAAAAAAGGGGGACCTTTTTACATTATCTAAACCTCTTAATTCACGATTCCTCCCAAAATATACAGTTGAAATCCTTATATCAAAAGAGCTTGCAAATGACATTGTGAAAAGAACCACCCTTAGCCTTATATCCATACTCCTCTTTTTAATCATCTCAGGTGCACTGAGCACTTATGTAATATTTCTTCTGGAAAGAAGACATGGAAAGAAGATGAAAGAAATGGAGAAAGAATTGGTAATGAAGGAAAGGCTTGTCTCTCTTGGCAAGCTTGCCTCAGGCATGGCTCACGAGATAAGAAACCCTCTCAATGCCATTAGCATGTCGGTGCAAAGATTAAAGAGGGAATTTATACCGGAAAACGAAAAGGAGGAGTATTACAAATTCATTGATATAATGAAAGGTGAACTCACAAGGGTTGACAGGATTGTGGAGGAGTTTCTTCTTTCTACTAAGGCCCATGTCCCATTTCTTAATGAAAACCTTTATACTATAATTGAGGAGGTAACTACCATCCTTAAAGAAAAGGCAAGCTCCAAAAAGATTGATATAATAAACAAAATAGATAAAGATATGTATATACATGCTCAGAAGGAAAGGTTGAAGCAGGCCTTTCATAATATTATCCTGAACGGTATAGAGGCAATAGAAGATAATGGGGTTGTAGAGATATCAGCAGAACATAAAGGGAAGAACATCGATATTTACATTAAAGACTCAGGGATTGGAATCAAAAAAGAGGAGCTTCATAATATATTTGAATACTATTATACAACAAAGGATAAAGGGATAGGTTTGGGTCTCCCGATCTCTTATATGATAATAAAAGACCATGGCGGCGAAATAAAGGCTATAAGTGAGGAAGGTAAGGGCACAGAATTTATTATCATCCTGTTAGCAACCAGCGGAGGTCTTGAATGAAGATGAATAACCAAAAGTTTGGAATTTGGGAAAGGATATTCATATGGATAAAGCAAGTATATTGATTGTCGAAGATGAAGACGCACAGAGGTCCCTTCTCGGGGGGCTTTTAAAAAAGGAAGACTACAAAACAAAAGAAGCAGGGGACGGAGATGCAGCAACAAAGATATTTAAAGAAGAGACCCTTGAGATTGTGCTCCTTGACTACAAACTTCCCGATATTGACGGGCTTACCTTACTCAAAAGGTTAAAGGAAATTAATCCTGAGGTCGAGGTAATCATGATCACAGCCTTCGGAAGTATAGAAAATGCGGTGGATGCACTAAAGGCAGGGGCATCCGAGTATTTAACAAAACCTATAGATATCGACGACCTTCTTTTTAAGATAAAAAAGATAGAGGAAAAAAAGCATCTAATCCATGAAAACAGGGTATTAAAGGAGACATTGAAGGATAGATTTAAAAGCGAGGCATTTATCTATTCGGGCGAAAAGATGCATGAGGTCGCAAGCCTTATTGTGAGGGTAGCGAAGACAGACTCTACCTGTATTATTCAGGGCGAAAGTGGCGTGGGTAAAGAGGTTGTGGTAACTCTCCTCCATGAGTCGAGCGAGAGGAAAAACCAGCCCCTTGTAAAGGTAAATTGCGCGGCAATACCTGAGACCCTCCTTGAAAGTGAACTATTCGGGTATGAAAGGGGCGCCTTTACAGGGGCGTACCAGAGAAAGATGGGTAAATTTGAGTTAGCCAATAAAGGAACTGTCTTCCTTGATGAAATCGGCGACATCAGCCCGCTACTACAGTCCAAACTGTTAAGGGTGATACAGGAAAAAGAGATTGAGCGGTTAGGGGGCCTTCATCCCATTAAGGTAGATGTAAGGATAATTGTTGCGACAAACAAAAACCTTGATGAAGAGGTAAAAAAAGGAACGTTCAGGGAAGATCTTTACTACAGGTTAAATGTGGTGAACATACAGATACCCCCGTTAAGGGAAAGGAAAGAAGATATACCCCTGCTTATCGACTTTTTCCTGAAAAGATTCAATGACAAACATAAAAGGGAAATTAGGGGCTTTACAAGAGAAGCAAGGGATATGCTGATAAAATATGATTATCCCGGAAATGTGAGAGAACTTGAAAATATAATAGAAAGGGCAACGGTGCTCACAAGGGGAGACCATATATCGAAAGAAGACCTGCCAGCCTTGTCCGATAAGGTTCAACCTTCACTTGAAGGGAGTATGAACGAGGTAGTTGAAACAATGGAGAAGAGGATGATAACAGAAGCCCTTGTAAATGCCAACTGGGTTCAGACAAGGGCAGCATTTAGCCTTGGAATAAGCGAGAGGATGCTGAGATACAAAATCAAGAAGTATAACATCGCTAAATAGTAATAGCCCGGACAATAGACAATAGACTATAGACTTTTCACTTTTCACTACTCACTGCTTCTTCGGTGTGGTATATTCTGAAAAAGGGGGTTTAGCTGGACAGCCACACCATATCCATTGAAGGCGAGAAGGGGGGTAAAATCACCCTTTCCATATCAGGAAAGATGTCGCTCGAGAATCTGAATGTAATGACATCAGAAATGAAGTCGCTCTTTGAAGATAAATCCCCTTCCGAACTCACTATCAACCTTGCAGGGGTTGAATACCTGGATAGTGCCGGAGCGCTCCTGCTTATCGAGATGGAGGCTGAGGCTAAGACAAGGTCAATCCCCTTTAAACTCATAAACTTGTCTGGCAAAGGGCAAGGGATAATGAACCTTCTTGACCGTGATGCCCTCACTGCTCACCCCCTCGTTCCAAAAGAGAGGTCCCTGAATATTCTGGAACAGATAGGGAATGTAAGTGAAGATATGTTCGATGACCTGATCCAGGTCATTACCTTTGAAGGGGAGCTTATTATGGAGATGGTTTTCTCATTGTTCCATCCTCTTTCAGTCAGATGGAACGATGTCCTCTCCTATATGAAGAGGGTGGGGGTGGATGGGCTTCCCATATTAGGGCTTATCAGCTTTTTATTAGGTCTCATCATAGCGTTTATGTCTTCCTTGCAGCTCAAGCAATTTGGTGCCAACATATACGTGGCTTCCCTTGTGGGTATAGCTATGGTAAGGGAGCTCGGGCCCATCATAACAGCAATTGTTGTTACCGGGAGATCCGGGTCAGCCTTTGCAGCGGAGATTGGAACAATGAGGGTAAATGAGGAGGTTGATGCCCTTATTACAATGGGTTTTAATCCAATAAGGTTCCTCGCCATACCAAAGGTTTTTGCCGCCATGATGGTTGTGCCCATACTTACCCTGTTTGCAGACATCTTTGCAATTTGCGGTGGTATGGTTGTGGGTGTGTTAGGCCTGGATTTGACACTCTATACATACATTCAGCAAACGATGCAGGCCCTGGAAATATTTGATATTGTATCTGGTATTGTAAAATCCGTAGTCTTTGCTATCCTCATCGCAGGGATAGGATGCCAGAGGGGCTTTAAGGTGAGGGGAGGCGCTGAGGCTGTTGGCAACGCAACAACTTCAGCAGTTGTGTATGGGCTATTCCTTATTATAGTTACCGATTCAGTGTTTGCTATTATTTTACACTATATAGGATGAGGACATAGTAAATTGTTAGGAGTTTATGGGGTTATAGATGTCTGAGCCAGTTATCATAGTTGAAGGGCTTACTGTTCGTTACGGTGATGATACCATTTTAGAAGACGTGAGTTTTCAGGTGTATGGGGGGGAGGTCCTGGTTGTTGCAGGGGGAAGCGGCTGTGGAAAATCTACCCTTTTAAAACATATGATTGGATTGGATATGCCAGACGCCGGCAAGGTGCACATCAATGACGTTGATATCACTACTGCAGAGGACGAAGAACTGAGGAATCTGAGAAAGGGTATGGGAATGCTCTTCCAGTCGAGCGCCCTTTTTGGTTCCATGACGTTGTCAGAAAATATTGCCCTCCCATTATTAGAATTTACAAAGATCCCCCTATCGACTATCGACCTTATTGTGAAAATGAAACTCGGTATGGTTGGACTGGCTGGCTATGAAAATCATTTTCCCTCTGAATTATCAGGAGGCATGCAAAAAAGGGCTGGTATCGCAAGGGCAATGGCAATGGATCCGCACATACTTTTTTTTGATGAGCCCTCTGCAGGGCTCGACCCTATCACCGGTGCCGGGCTCGATATACTTATAAAGAGGATTAACGAAGGAATGGGGACCACAATGGTTATCGTCACCCACGAGCTTGAATCTATATTTGCCGTAGCACACAGAATTCTCATGCTTGATAAGAGCAAAAAAGGTATAATTGGAGAAGGCGATCCACGGGAACTGAAGGAGCATTCAAAAGACCCAAGGGTGAAAGGCTTCTTCAACAGACAGGTTATGGAAGATAAAGGCAGAGGAACCTAAAATGGTAAAGAAAAAAATGTATTTTAATGTCGGGCTTTTTGTTACCATAGGCATTCTTATAGGGATAAGTGCAATTGTGTGGGTAGGTGCTTCTAAATACTTTCAGGAAGGCACTATTTTTGTTACCTACTTCGATGAATCAGTACAGGGGCTGCAAATTGACTCGAGTGTTAAGTACCGGGGTGTAGACATAGGCAGGGTAATGAAAATAGGGGTAGCACCTGATAATAGACTGGTAGAGGTAGTTATGAAGATTGAATTCAAGGGTAATGTAGTGCGGGATACTGTGGCAAAACTAAGAACAGCAGGTATAACCGGTATCGTCTTTGTCGAACTGGAGCGAAGAAAACCAGAAGACATCAAGCTTTCACCAAAAATAGATTTCCCCACCAGGTACCCGGTAATACAATCCCTTCCTTCGGATATTAAACAAATATTTTCAGCGGTTGATAGTATTATGGAAAATATAAAGCAGATCGATTTCAAGGGAATATCCAACCAGCTAATAGATACTACAAAGGCGGTTGAGATCTTTGTAGGCGGCGACAGGATGAAAAGGATTCTGTCAAACATAGAATATACAGTGGCTAATCTGGAAAGTGCCACTGACAAAGTAAACGATATACTGACAGAAGGCATCATCGAAGACGTTGTTGCTGAGACAAAAGATGCGATAAAAGAAGCAAAGACTGTTATCTTAAGGGTAAAAACAGAAGTGAATTCTTTAAATGTAGCGGAAACTACGGGTAAAGCAAACCAGCTTATAGAAAACATGAATAAGAAGATGAATACAGCAGCAACCGAAATTACAGTTACAAGCGAGAACCTACGACGAGTCTCAGAAACCCTTGAGAACCTCATGGAAAGACTCAGCGCTGACCCATCTGAACTTATCTTTAGCATTCCGCCCACTCAAAAGAGGGCAAAATAAATGGAGAGAGGTGAAGAGATGAAACCACATACAATCGGCCTATACATGAAACTTAGAATCCTGCTTATCCTGATTCCTGTCCTCCTTCTTACCGGTTGTTTTACGAGGGCAAAAACCCCTTATATAGTGGAACAATATATACTCGAGTATTCCTCACCTGTCTTTAAAAACCATGCTCTTCTGGACGAATCGATCAAGGTCGAGCGTTTTTCTACAGCCCAATCCTTCAACAGCACGGCAATGGTTTACAAACCACATGCATTTAAGCTTGCCGTTTATAACTACAACCGCTGGAGGGTTACCCCGGGGGATATGGTCACAGATTATCTTCTCAGGGATTTAAGGAACTCTGGTCTTTTTCGGGCAGTCCTCTCATACCGTGATGTAGATAGTACCAGATTTACCCTCGAGGGTGTGATAGAGGAATTCCTTGAAATGGATGAGGGAAGTAATGGCAAGACGGTTCTCAGTCTGAATATCGCGCTTCTCGACCAGAACCAGAAAGAGATAACCAGGAAGGTTATCTTCCAGAAGGCGTACCGACTTGTAGAATTGCAAAAAGAGCAAACCCCTGAAGGACTCGCACAGGGTATGAGTGCTGCGATGGCAAGGTTATCAGAACAATTGATAAATGACATCTACAATGCAGTAAAAAAATAGAGGTCATTAGTTAGAAACCAGAACCCATTTTCCACTTGACACACAACGAGAAAGTCAGGAAGATATATCTATGGAAAACGTACCACCAGGAGTAGATTCCCACGGTAAGGGACGGGATAATAATCAATCTGAAAGCTGGAAAAGAATTTAATATATGCAGAGGGTGATTTTATTATAAAGGCATAGCCTATGAAGATTTACCAACAGGTTTTTAATGGATAATGCTCAGGAACAATTAACTCAATATCTCACGATGGCCTTAGAAAGGGGGGCGGATCATGCAATCGTCATTGAAACCTCGAGGGTTGCCACCGCACCATGGGTCAGGATTAAGTGCCAATTCGGATGCCCCGGTTATGGCAAAAGCCTTTGCTGCCCGCCCAACACACCTACCCCAGAGGAAACGCGCAAGGTACTCGACTCTTACAGGCATGCTATCCTGCTCCATCGCCACTGGTCGAAACGCTATGGAATTGTGGATGAATTCAATGAAATGGTAGTGGACCTTGAAACTGCCCTCTTTCTCGATGGTTATTACAAGGCGTGGGGGATGGGAAGCGGGCCGTGCAGCAGGTGTAAGAAATGCAATATTACTGGTGGATGCCTGAAGGCTCACAGGGCAAGACCTGCAATGGAAGCCTGTGGTATTGATGTCTTCCAGACTGCAAGGACACATGGCCTTCCCATCCATGTGATTAAAAATCATAGAGAAAAAAGGGACAGCTACGGTCTGGTACTTGTTGAATAACAAGCCTTTTTTAGTGAATCACTGACACAAAATTGCAACAAGAGATAATAGAACCTGTATTAATAGTCCATATCCCCTAAGGGTCTTTTAAAGGTATATGAAAATGGCCTTGCCAGAAATTCCTCATAAACTATTGATTTGTTTTCTTCAGTAAAGGCAAAGGGGACAGAAATTATGGTTCCCACCAAACCCAGCACGCAACCGGCAAGACTCGCAGGCCGCACAATAAATACATCCATAAAAACTGCATCCGAACGGCTATATGACTTAGATGGGCTGGTGCCTTTATATACCTCTTGACCATATATGGGCGTAACAAGTAATGCGGTAAGACACATTAATAACAGACCAGGGATTAAATATTTTTTCATACTACTACCCCCTTTCATCCGGATAAAACTACCTTTCAAATCTATTATCCTTTATATCTTGTGCCATTGTCAATTTTTCTTTCATAGCTTCTGATGCATAAATGACAGAGGGCAGAGAACGGGAAAGCGTTCAAGGTTTCAGGTTCAAGGTTCAACGTTGAACATAGAACATTGAACTTTAAATAGAAAGGGCTGACGGCTGATTGCTGAACTCAATTTTATACCTAACTCAATGAAAAACTTGACAATTTACTTTTCCCTTGATAGCATTTTCCTAAATGGAACAGGGGGTTATCGTGAGCAAAGCCGCCACCAGCCGACTAACCGTATTTTGGTTGAATTAGAACCTTGATTGCTGTAGAATAATGTTAGAAAGTTTAACAGTAAAACAGGGGGTATTAAAATGCTGGTAGATTTGAAGCAAAAATCACAGGTTACCATACCAAAGGGTTTTGTAAAAAGGTTGAATCTAAAGGTCGGGGACAAGCTTGAGGTCGAGGAAGAAGGCGGAAAGCTTGTTATTACACCTGTTGTTGTTGTGCCAAAAGACCAAGCCTGGTTTTACAGCCCTGAATGGCAGGAGAGGGAACGGGAGGTTGAGAGGCAAAAAGAGGAAGGCAAAATACACAAAGCCTCAAACAAGCAAGAATTATTTAAAAAATTGGGGCTGGATAAAGTTTGAACATATATTTTTCAGACCTTTTCCTTGAGGGCGTTAAGCGGTTATCGGATGATTCGAAGAAAGCGTTGAAAAAGAAACTTGAAATTATGGCTGACAATCCAAAACATCCATCATTAAGAACCAGGAAGATAAAGGGCCATAAAAATATATTTGAAGCAAGCATCAGCATGGGCATCAGGATGACATGGGAATATTTTGAAGATGGCATCTTGCTGCGGAATATCGGTGAGCACGATAAGACACTGAATAAACCATAAGCTCTTGATTTATACTTCATAACCCATGAAAAATACTTGACAAATTACCTTCCCCTTGATAGCATTTGCTTAAAGTTTAAGACCATTCCAGGCCAGAGGTGGTATATCCGAACCAATGCGGTTATGAACGAGATATATGAAATGGCGGTTTCAAGTTTTAATGAAGTTAATAAAATATTTGAGAGGCGTTTGCTATGAATATCTATGAGAAATTGACACGGTTTGTTAAGCAAGCATTTAAAACTACTGTGGAAATATTCCTCGAAGCTTTGAAACTCAGTCCCAACGCCCAGGGGTATGTCAGCGGCTCGATAACTGAACTTCTGCTAAAGAAGAAACTTGAGGAAGAATATGGATTTGAAGTCAAAAGAATTAGAGAGAAATGGGAAGGAAGAAAGCACTCTCGCCATCACGGCGATTTTTACTTCAGAAAGCCTCATTCTTCATATTGGTATGTAATTGAGTCAAAAGGAGCCAAATCCAATTCGGAAAAATGGCATAAGCTTTACAATTTCGGTAACCTAAAAAATTTCTTGATCACTCATTCTGATAAAATTCCATGGATAGATAATACACGTAATGTAGAGGAACAAGTAACCAACTGGGTTTACACTAACCTGCCTAAGTTCAGAGATGAATATTTGTTTAATCTCTATGAGTACGAAGAAGTTCAGAAATACAAGTCTAAACGCGAAACAGAGAAAGCCAGAGACATTACTGCATTGCGTGATTATACTCGTAACCAAATCAATGATATGATTGAAGAAAGGTTGAATTATGTGATGTCAAGAATAAAAGTTCTGGAAACTCACTTTGTTTCAGGCAGATCTGGAGTAAGTGAACGGACGCAGGCAACTCCACGCAAGGATGAATTCAATGTTATCACCATTGATATTGTCCTTCGGTACCCCGATCACAAATTTCTATTTGCTAACCCAAAAAATTTAGAGTCATCGGGAGACGACCCCAACCATCTACAGCAAAACTATATCATGGGTTTTATTTTCAACGATGAGCAAGGCAATCCAACTTTGAAGATTACGGACGACTGGTGTGAAGATTTAAACGATGTTTATGACACATTAGACCCTGAAGATTCCGTTGATGAAGACGACATGCAAATTGATAATAGGTATATAGTTCTGGACGAGGAAGAACAAAATGAGAAAAAGAATGGGTAATAAGAACATATATAAACCTATTACACAGCAAGGATGGAAAATTAGAGAGCAGCAACTTCTCTATTCTGAAGAAGATTTTCTGCCTAAAAATCTACCGTGCTTGTCCGACTTACATCCTTCCCATAATCTCTCTGCCATATTCGATGAGTGCCATAATTACATATATGCCAACGAAGGATTACTTAAGGATAAGATATTTCACGAAATCGTAAAGCTTCTTACCATAAAACTCTATGATGAGCAGAATACTACAAATGGCATTTTACAGTTTGGCATTACTTCAAGTGAATATAGAAGCATACTTGCAAATAAAGCGAGTAGTTTTGAAGTTCGTATCAGCAAACTATTTAATACAGTACAAAATAAGTATCACTCTTTTTTCTCGGGCGATTCGCTAAGACTGAAACCCCAGACACTCGCATATATTGTTGGACGATTACAGTTTGTTAACCTCACTCAAACACCTGGTGATGTCAAGGGTGAAGCTTTTCAGAAGTTCGTCTATCGGCATCAACGGGGTGATCGTGGTGAATTCTTTACTCCATATCCAGTTGTGAGATTGGCTGTCGAAATGATAGCCCCAAAACCCAATGAAAGGGTCATTGACCCAGCTTGTGGGAGTGGTGGTTTTCTAATTCAAATCATCTCGTACATTTGCCGAAATAATCCCAATATTGATAGAAGAGACTATATCCAGAAACATATTTATGGCATTGAATTTAATCCCGATGTTGCACTATCCGCGATGCTTCGGCTTGTATTTGAAGGTGGTGCAGGCACAGAAATCATTTGTGCAAATGCCCTGGTAGAAAATGAGCAGTTTAATAATGCTTTTGATGTCGTTCTCACCAATCCACCTTTTGGCAGCAAAGGCAAAGTAGAAGACCAAAAAATTCTCAAGTTCTATCAGCTGGCTCGTAAATGGAATAAATCTCAAAATGGGGATTGGGAAGTAACAAGAAATGTTCTTTTAGGACAATCGCCAGAAATTCTTTTCATTGAGAGGTGTCTAAAATTACTGCGCCCTAGTGGACGGATGGCAATTGTCCTGCCAGATGGTTTACTTCAAAACATCTCCAATAGCCACGTCAGGTTCTGGATTCGTTCTCAAGCAAAGGTGTTGGGTGTTGTATCCATTCCACAAGAAGCCTTTATCCCTTATGGCACAGGCATCAAGACATCCCTGCTTTTACTACAAAAACTGCCTGCCGATACAGAAAAAGTATTCATGGCTCTAATACAAAAGATTGGCTACGATGTAAAAGGACAGCCTATTTATAAGTGTGATAGTGACGGCAGATTGATAAGAACATTATCAGGGCTACCAATCGTTGATGACGATATAAACGCGGTTGTAAGTGCATACAATAAATTCAAGAATAATAACTATAAGTTCGAAAACGAAACAATTTATGTTGTTCCAGAAAAATTGTTAAATACGCGCCTTAATGTAGAACATTATCAACCAGAGGACAGAAAACTTCTTGAAAAACTACAGACAATGTGTGCGCAACCTCTTGGCGAATTAGCGGATATTCTTAAAGAAACAGACAATTTCCGCTTAGCATCAAATGTCGAAATAAGATACATTGCCATTTCTGATGTTGACGCACGTATGATGCAAGTAGTTTCTCAGCAAATCATTAAACCACACGAGGCCCCATCGAGGGCAACTTATCGTCTGCGGAAGGGAGATATTATTACTGCTGTATCAGGAGCAAGCACTGGCACCTCTCGCCAAGCCACTGCCCTTATCACCGGGGATGAGGATGGGGCTATTTGCTCAAATGGTTTTGCGGTACTCCGCAATATTCACGGCGTGGAGCCACTTTTTCTGTTAGCTTATATGCGTACTGATTATTATCTACGTCAAGTTAGGCGCCTGATGACAGGTCACGCTATCCCCGTAATTTCTATAGAAGATTTATCAAAAGTGTTAGTATTTATTCCACCAATGGAAGTTCAGAAGAAAATATCCAATGAGATTGCAAAAATTTTAACTAAGCGTAAAGAAACCCTTAAAGCAGGAGAAAAGGTAATAGAAGAGACCGCATCTTTAATTGGCAAAATTACTTATTAATGAATTAAACCGCCACTTCATATAACACCGACACAAACGGAGGACTAAGAACCCTTGGGGTTTCGCCTGTGCTGCATACGTTATCACAGCCGCTATTAAAAATATTGTGGATATGCTATTATTATCATTAAGAGGCCATCTCGAAAAGGAGGGTTCATATGAGACAATACAAAATTATCGTAGAGAAACATCCTGATGGTTATGTGGCTTATCCGTTAGGGATTAAAGGAGTTGTCGTTGGTGAGGGCGATACATATGAAGAGGCCCTTTCGGATGTAAAATCAGCAATCCGTTTTCATATTGAAACCTTTGGACCAGATGTCCTTGAAGTTGAACCACCTATTCTTGAAGCATTTGTTGCTGAAGCAGGAATATAGTAGTAATGTCGAAATTTCCTGTTGATGCCCCAAAACAACGGGTTATAAAAGCTCTGGAACTCCTTGGTTTCCGGTTGATTCGAGAAAAGGAACATATATCACTGGAACGTCTTAATCCAGATGGCACCAAAACTCCCCTTACCATGCCTAACCATCTTAGAATAAAATCATCAACCCTTAGAACAATTTGCACACAGGCGGGAATTTCAAGGGATGATTTTCTTAATGCTTATGAAAGAAGTTAATAGCAGCCTTCAGCTATCACCGGCACAAGCTGAGGACTCATAAATTCCGCCCTGCTCTGCCGAAGACAGGTTTCGCCTGTGCCGAGCACGTTATCTGCTCAGTGGGAATATTCTTTTCAAAAAAGGCATTGGCATTAAGGCCTTGCTGTGTTACAACGTAACACATAGGGGTAGTTATGAAGCAGACTCTTACCATAAGAATACCCGATGATCTTAGAGAAGGATTGCAAGAATTGAGTAAAAGCGAGAATAAACCTGTAAGTGATATTGTACGTGAATCCTTAAAAAGGTATTTGTCTATTTACCGCTTCCGCAAATTAAAGAACATGGTACTTCCATTTGCTGAAGCACAAGGCATACTATCTGATGAAGATGTCTTCAACATTATTTCATGAAGATAACTGGAGTTTCCTGACTTTTTCTGATGAATAACGCTATCAAATAGCAATATCAAAGAGTTGAAGACGGTTTAATCAGAACCATGACTGTAATGGCCGGAAGAACTTTGTTGCTCACCCCTGTTCGCAATGAAACCGTACGCACTGTCTGAGCCCCGCTTAGCGGGGCGAGTTTGCGAAATTGAGTGCAATTCGAGCCCGGGTACCCGCTTGCGGGTGGGGGTAAAAAGCGCACACCCAGAAGGGTACCCGACAGCGAGTGAAACAGTGTTCCGGCGTGAAATAGGTTCGGGCAACAGGCCGTGAAGATGTGACCCTCTGGCGTTTTCCTGTTTTTGTTTCTTACTGCCTACTACTTACTGTTTTTTCTCCCCTTTTTCCTTTTCCTTTAGCGCCTTCAATATTTTTTCCGGTGTTATGGGCAGATCCTTTATCCTCACGCCTACAGCATCGTATATGGCGTTAGCAATTGCAGGTGCAGTAGGGACAAGGCCCGGTTCCCCTATGCCTTTTGCCCCGAAAGGTCCATCCTTCTCGTCTGTTTCCACAATCACGGCCTCAACCGGCGGTATATCCTTTGCAGTCAGCATTTTATAGTCGAGGAAGTTTGCATTCATCAACCTTCCATCACGGAAAACCATTCTCTCACTTAAGGCATAACCAAGCCCCATAAGCCCGCCACCGTATATCTGTCCTTCAAGGAGCATCGGGTTAATAGCCTTTCCTACATCATGGGCTGCTATGTATTTAAGCACCTTCACCTGTCCTGTCTCTCTATCAACCTCCACCTCAACGCCATGTGTACCATAAGCATATGACACAGAAAGGTTCCCCTTGAAATCTTTATCAAAATTCTCATTTGCAGGGTCATAGAAATATTCTGCCATCAACATCTTGCCACCTGAGGCATAGTGGGCATTCCTCAATACCTTCCCGAGGGAAATGCTTTTCTCCTTATCCTTTGTTGAGAATATAACCCCGCTCCTAATGTCGAGCACTTCAGGACTTTCACCGAGACTCTTTGAGGCAATCTTAAGAACCTGTGCCTTTATCTTCTTTGCAGCGCCAAGCGCTGAATTCCCAGCCACAAAGGTTGTCCTGCTCGCATGAGCACCCACATCCCAGGGGCACACATCCGTGTCATTATTTATAACGTTTATATCATCAACATTCACACCAAGCACCTCTGCCACTATCTGGGCAATAATCGTCTCCGAACCCTGACCTATCTCTGATGAACCTGTGAAGATATCTATCTTTCCATAATCATCGATTTTTATCATCGTGCCGCAACCATCGGATTTGTATACCCTTGCACCTCCCCCTACATGTATGAGGGAGGCCATTCCCACGCCCCTACCGTCATGTCTTCCCTTCTTTGACTGCCAGTCAAGCTTTTTCACCACCGCATCGATACATTCCTTCATGCCGCAGCTTGTAATCTTGAAATTCTGGGGTGTTATCTCACCTGGTTCGTTCGCATTCT
>Ga0209610_1000832_pt1 | contig 16096 bp, 10 predicted proteins | sample LakKivw275mmetaG_FD_184137 | JGI IMG/M metagenome (GOLD analysis project Ga0209610, IMG submission 184137) | Anoxic lake water microbial communities from Lake Kivu, Rwanda to study Microbial Dark Matter (Phase II) - Lake Kivu water 275m metaG... | ecosystem: Environmental > Aquatic > Freshwater...
TTTAATGCTGAATTCCTAAAGCCGAGTATTTATTATCCCCTCTATTAATTCTGACATATGTTCCGCATGTGAGCCCTTCCAATAAATCTTTTTACAGGATGGACATGCTTTAAATGCTTCATAATGGTGAAATACGAATTCAGGAATATATTGTTCTATATCTGTCTTTTCGACCTTAATCAGTTCAACATTGCAGACAATGCACCTTGTTAACGCATTTTCAGAATTAATGAATGGGCTGATTAGGTATCTTATTTCTTCAAGCTGTCCCCTTGCAGTGTCAGATTTTATGACGATACATTTTTTGTAACCTGTTATCTTTTTTCTTTTAGTGAGGAGACATAAAAGGTCACCCTGTTTTTTGTAGTCTTCTAACATTGTATTGTTTCTGATATATATGGTATTTAGCCCAAGAATTCTTAAGTATTTTGCTAGTTTGCCAAGCATAACATCGCAGATAAATATCATCTTTCTACTAATGCTTTTGCAACCATTTTGGTGTTTTTTAATATTTCTTCTTCGCCGTGTACATATCTATTTTCCATCAAGACCTTTCCCATGCATATCACTGTATCCACTATATAGCCGTTCGATGCATAGACTATATCAGAATAAATATCAAAATTTGGGACAAGTTCCGGTCTCATGGTGTCAACGAGGATTATATCAGGGCTGTTTCCAACCTTTATCTCCCAATCCCCCAGGAAGAATATCTCTGCCGCAACCTTTGTTGCAATATCAAAGGTTACCTTAGCTGGCATCATCGTAGGGATGTGGGTAAAGAATTTTGCCAGAAGAGAGGCGAACTTCATTGTTTCAATAATATCAAGATGGTTATTGGAGGCACATCCATCCGTTCCAAAACAGAAGGGTATCCCTTCCATGAGAAAATGGGGGAAGACCCTCCCTACTGCTAATTTAAGATTAGAGACAGGGATATGGACCAACTTTGCGTTATGTTTTCTCAGTATAGCACAGTCCTTTTCATCGAGCATACAGCCATGGCAACCGATAAATTTATCAGACAAAACATCGATTGATTCGAGGAATTCAGTGGGAGAAAGCCCGTATCGTTCTCTGGCAAACTGTGTTTCTTCTTGGGTTTCGGAAAGGTGCATGTGGATCAAAACCTTTTCCTTTTCCGAGAAATCTCTCATCCACTCAAGGCTTTCCCTGGAAACCGTATAAATGGCGTGAGGTCCAAGGGTAAATGTTACGTAAGGTTTGTATTTTTCAGATAATTCGAAGAGCCTGATATTGTGCTCGACCTGCTCCTGACCCTTTTTTCTATCGAACATATCGATGAAGACTGCGCTGATGAAACCCCTTATGCCCATGTCTGTTACTGCCTTTGCCGTCGCTTCCCAGTGCCAGTACATATCGTTGAAAGCCGTTATGCCGTTCTTTATCATTTCAAGGCATGCGAGCTTTGAACCCCAGTATACATCCTCTTCTGTCAGCTTCGCTTCGAGGGGCCATATCTTCCCTTCCAGCCAGTCTTTCAAAGGCATGTCATCCGCATAGCCTCTGAAAAGGGTCATGGCTGCATGGGTGTGACCATTAATGAAAGAGGGCAGGGCAACCTTATCCTTACCATTAATGGTTCTATCTGCCTCTCGTTTGCAGTTTTCTGAGATTTCTTCAATCCTGCCATCTTTGATAAAAATATCCCTTATTTTCCTGTCTAACAGTACATCTTTTATCAGTATATTCACGAGAAGTCCTTGATCAGTATTGTTTGGACTATCGTTTCAATGACACCCATGTTTTTTAGTACATTTTCTTTTATTTCTTTCAATGTGAGGGGTACTTCTAAGATGCCATTGCAATAGTTATCTATAGAGCACAGGCTTACATAGGGAATATTGTACTCCATGCATAGTGTAGCCTCGGATGCCATTGTCATTCCAATGACATCCCCAAATTTCTTTAGCATTCTAATCTCGGCTTTTGTTTCAAGTCTTGGCCCCATAGTCTGGATGTAGATACCGCCTGATTTTACCCCTATTTTTAACTGCTTGCACAGGGTGTATATGTATCCTCTTAGGGTGCTATTCATCTCAGGTACCATGAATTTCATTTCATTGTCGAAGAATGTGGGTATCTGCCATATGGATATAAAATCTTCGGGGATCACAAACACGCCTGGTTTGAGTGCGATTTTTAGACTCCCCACTGAATTTATAGACACTATTTTTTGGACATTCAGACTTTTCAGGGCCCAAATATTTGCCCTGTGGTTTATTCTATGAGGTGGAAGAGGTGTGCTACCCCCGCGTCTCTGAAAAAAAACGTTGTCGAGAAAGGAAGGGTTGGAATATGGGTATGATGAAGCTGGATTGTTTCCGTGTCTTTGTAGAAAGATGTTGTTTCTATTAATTTTTACAAATATATTCCCGTAAGGGGTTTCAATCTTTTTTTCATCCCATTCAGCAAAAACAGAAGCATTCAAGAGTGATGTACCGCCAATAATACAATTCATGATAAAACCATTGATTGTGAATAGTTTGGAATCACGACTTACTTTTTACTATTTACAACCTTTGCGAGTCAAGCGTTTTGTATTAACTTCAAGAACTCTTCTTCGTTTAAAACCTTCAGCCCCAGACTTTTAGCCTTTTCAAACTTTGAGCCTGCTTCATCTCCAACTACAACGTAATCCACCTTTTTGCTTATTGATGATGAGGTTTTACCACCAAGCTGTTCTATATTGTTCCTTGCCTCATCTCTCTCCATGCCCTTAAGTGTTCCAGTAAAGACGAAGGTCAAGCCTTCCAGTCTCTTTTTCACCCCGATATTATATTCTATCTCTACTTTTGCTTTAATCCTTTTAATTGTTTCTTTATTTTTTTCGTCCTGGAAGAAGGATGTAATACTGCTTGATACTTCTGGCCCTATTTCAGGGATTGCGAGAAGTTCATCTTCCCTTACACACATGAGTTTATTTATGTCTTTATATCGGTTAGCGAGAAGTGTGGATATGTGCTCACCCACATGCCGAATACCTAATGCGTATATGAAACGCGCAAAGGGTCTTTTTTTCGAAGTATTAATAGCATCAATTATATTCTGTGCGGATTTATCAGCCATCCTTTCGAGGCTTGAAAGGTCGTCCTTTTTCAGATAGTAGAGGTCCGAGACATCTTTAATAACTTTTTTATCCACCAGTTGCTCTATCAGCTTTTCTCCCAGACCGTCTATATCCATAGCCCTCTTTGATGCGAAATACTCAATACTTCCCTTTATCTGTGCAGGGCAGTTGATATTTATGCATCTCCTTATCGCCTCGCCTAATGGCCTCACAACCCTTTCTCCACATATTGGGCATTTCTCAGGCATCACAAAGTGCCTTTCACAACCTGTCCTATTTTCTTTTATGACCCTTATTATTTCAGGGATAACGTCGCCTGCCCTTGTAACAACTACAGTATCTCCAACCATGATGTCTTTTCTCTTTATCTCATCTTCATTATGGAGGGTTGCCCTTGAGACCTCAACCCCGCTGATTAAAACAGGCTTCAGGATAGCTACTGGCGTGAGTGCCCCTGTCCTGCCGACTCCCACGATTATATCTTCAACGATTGTTGTTTCTTCATGGGCTTCAAATTTGTAGGCGATAGCCCATCGTGGAGACCTTGAAACAGTTCCCAGTCTATCCTGATAATCAAGCCTGTTCACCTTTATTACAGTACCGTCAATTTCATAGGGGATTTCAACTCTGATACCATTTATATAATTATAATGTTTGATAAGTTCTTCAACGTTTTTGCATAGTCTGGCATAGGGGTTTATCCTGAAACCCCATTTTTTGAGGTATTCAAGGAGTTGAAAATGGGTTTCAATTTTTACTCCTATAATCTGACCAGCAGCATAACAGAAAATATTTAATTTCCGCTCAACTGTAATCCTTGGATCAAGCTGGCGAACTGAACCACTACCAGCGTTTCGCGGGTTAGCAAAAAGTGGTTCACCGGAGAGTTCCCGTTTTCTATTTAATTCCTCAAATTCTTTTTTCCCTATGTATACTTCGCCTCTTACCTCCAGACGCTCCGGAGTCGGAGCATCTGGAGAATGCAGAAGTCTCATAGGAATTGCTTTTATCGTTTTTAAATTCTGTGTTATATCCTCACCCGTGTAGCCATCTCCCCGTGTTGAGCCGAGGGTAAATTCACCATTTACATATATCAATTCAACTGCCAGTCCATCTATCTTTACCTCCATTACATAGTCCACATCAGAAATGTTCAGCAGTTTTTTTACACGCTTGTCAAAATCCTTTAATTCTTCGACAGACATAGCGTTTGCGAGGCTCAGCATCGGTATTGTGTGACTAACTGTTGAGAATTCCTCTAACGGTTTTGCACCAACCCTCTGTGTAGGTGAATTGGGATTTAAAAATTCTGGATACTCTAACTCAAGCTTGATTAATTCTCTCATAAGCCTGTCGTATTCAGCATCTGAAACTACAGGGTCATCAAGCACGTAGTATCTGTAATTATGATATTCAATATCCTTCCTTAGTTTTTCTATTCCTATCCGTGCCTGTTCCTTATTCATACAGTCCTTTTATTTTAAGACAGCAAGAAGTACTGTGCTACTTCAATACCAGTTTTACCTCGGTTATTCCATCAGGCTGCATTTTTGTTGTAAATCCTAATTTTCTTGCAATCCTCAACATTTTTTCATTTTCTGTAAGTACCGTGCCATAAATCTCTTCCAGCCCTTTATCCTGAGCAATGCCTATTATTACGTCAACGAGTTTATAACCCAGACCTTTCCCTTGATGGGCATCATGAACGAGGACAGCGTATTCCCCGCTTCTGAGATCGGGCTCGATGATCAACCTGCCTATGCCGATAATCCTTTTTTTATTCCCTTCTTTCAGCTCTGCCACAATAGCTATTTCCCTGTCATAATCTATATTGCAGAATCTGATAAGCATTTCATGGGTGATATCTTTTATTATAGAAAAGAATCTTGTTCTCAGTGTTTCTTGAGAAAGGGTAGAAAGCATTTCATGCTCTAGTGGTTCATCTTCTGGTTTTATCGGCCTAAGCGTCACTTCGGTGCCATCCATCAATTTCCATGTTGTTGTATATCTTGTTGGATAAGGTGTAATTACAAGGTGTGGGTAATGGACAGTATAATCCATACTTTCTTTGTCTATGATGATTCTTGCATCAAGGGCATATGCTTTTCCGTTTGATATTGCAATTGGATTTATATCCATTTCGGCAATTTCTGGGAAATCAACAATCAGATTGGAGAAGCTTACCAATATGTGTTCAAGTTCTTTCATATCGGCAGGTTTTTTCCCTCTATACCCCTGGAGCATCTTATATACTTCTGTCTCCTCCATTAATCTCCGTGCAAGTGTCTGGTTTAACGGAGGAAGACCGATCGAAATATCTTTGAATACTTCTGTACCCATTCCTCCCATTCCAAAGAGGATGATTGAACCGAAATCTTTATCTTTTTTTGTCCCTAAAATAACTTCGTAGTCTATTTTATCAATCATCTTCTGGATAGTAATCCCCGATATTACTGCTTGCGGGACTTTTTCCTTGACCCCTCTCAGTAACTGTGAATATTCTTCCCTCAACTCTTCTTCAGACCTTATCCCGGCCTTGACACCACCGACATCACTTTTATGTGTAATGTCAGGGGATGCAATCTTCAAAACTACGGGGTATTTTACTCTATTTGCTATGCTTATCGCTTCATCAATGCTGTGAACCAGGTAGGGCACGGTGATCGGAATGCCATAATCGCTTAAAAAATCTTTTGATTCTTCTTCAGAAAGAATGGTTCTCCCCTCTTTAACAACCCTCCTTATAAAGGCCTTCAAATGATTTTTGGGCGGCGCCTCTTTTAATGGAAGTTCAGCGGGAGTTTCATAAAGCAATGCAAGGTTTCTGTAATATTTGTACATGTAAAGGTATGTTTTTACCGCATCTTCAGGGGTTTCATATGTGGGTATATTATTACTAAGCAGGATCTCTCTCCCTTTTTGAACATATTCTCCACCAACCATTGCTACTATTATTGGTTTCCATGCCTGCTTTGCAATTTCAATAACTGAGCTTGCTAACTTGTCAGGTTTGGAGATGGCTTGTGGTGCATAAATGACGAGGACACCATCCACGTCAGGATCGTCCAGACAGACCTTAATGACCTTCACATACCGCTTGTTATCCGCATCTCCCAGCACATCAACCGGATTGGCTTTGCTCCAGAACGAAGGTAAGAATGAATTAAGCTCGCTTATGCTTTTTTCTGAAAGCTTTGCGAGTTCTCCTCCTAAGTCAATTAATGCATCTGTTGCCATCACACCAAAACCACCTGCGTTTGTGACAATTGCAAGCCTGCGACCCTTTGGTAGGTACTTCGAGTCAAGAACCTCTGCTGTGTTAAATAAACCTGCAAACTCTTTTACCCTAATCACTCCTACTCTTTTAAATGCAGCACCATAAACCTGATCATCTCCCGCCATTGCACCTGTATGAGAGAGTGCGGCCCTCGCACTCTCCATAAATCTCCCTGGTTTTACAATGATTATGGGTTTGCTCCGTGCAAACCCTCTTGCTGCGCTCATAAATTTTTTTGCATTACCAACACCCTCCATATAAAGCATAATACTTCTTGTATAGTAATCGTTACCAAGAAAGTCAATCATATCGCCGAAATCTATATCGATCATTGAACCAAGGGATGCAAACATACTGAAACCAATGTGTGCATTAATTGCCCAGTCGAGTATAGCACCACCTAAAGCGCCGCTTTGCGAAATAAAAGCTATGTTGCCACGGACAGGGTTTGCTTTTAAAAAGGATGTGTTTAAACCAATATTGGGTCTGATCACACCGATACAGTTTGGTCCTATAATTCTCATACCATATTTTTTTCTAATTTCAATTATCTCACCCTCCAGCCTTTTTCCTTCCTCCCCGATCTCCTTAAATCCTGCAGAAATTATAGTAACCCCATCTACTTCAGCCATTCCACATTCTTCAACAATTTCAGGTACAGTTTTGGCTGGTGTTGCAATTACTGCAAGGTCAATATGTTCTGGAATGCTTGTGATATTTGGGTAGCATTTTAGCTCTAATATTTTTTCTTTATGAGGATTCACAGGAAATATCTTTCTATCCCCTGGTGAAAGAAGGTTTTCAAGGATTGCTGTTCCAACAGCGCCTGGTTCATCGCTTGCCCCGATAAGGGCAATGGTCTTAGGGTCAAACATTGCATTAATGCTACCCATTTTCATTTTAACCCCCAGCTCTTTAATAGCAGTTTCTTATAATTTCAATTTTATCAGAACTATTAAAAAAGTAAATCAGTTTTTTCAAATATAACAAGTACTTCTAAATGGGCTGTATGAGGGAAAAAGTCAAAGGACGCAATCTTCCTAACAGTATAATTGTGTTCCTGCAAATATTTCATGTCCCTTGCCAGTGTTGATGGGTTGCAGGAAACGTATGCAATTTTTTTGGGATAGAGGTCCAAAATTAGTTTTAGTCCCTGATTGCTCATACCTCTCCTGGGAGGGTCTATTACAAGAAGATCAGGTTTATCAATGGGTATATCTTTCGGCACTTTTTCCACTTTCCCTCTGTAGAAAGAACAGTTTTTTATACCATTTAGTTGACAATTTTCGATGGCATTCATGATATTCGTAGAATTTGAATCAATGCCTGTTACCTTTCCTGCAGCACGAGAAAGAAACATTTCTATTGGACCTGTTCCACAGTAGAGGCCTAATATTTTCTCATTACCTTTGAGCTGTGACAGTTGAACTATTTTGTTGTAAAGCACTTCAGCTCCCTTGCTATTAGGTTGAAAGAAGGATTGTGGATAAATTCTAAATGTAAAACCACTTATTAACTCTTCTATGTATGGTTCCCCAAAAAGGTGATACTGTTTTTCATAGTTTTCAACATCTGTGTGTCTATTATTTATTACCCTGTAAAGGCTTTTAACTTCTGGAATCTGTTTAACTATTTTCTGCCAAAGGCCTTCTGTGTCAGGTAGCTCACCGTTTGTTGTTTCAAGAAGTGCCATTACCTTGCCCGTAGTTTTTGACTCTCTTAAAATAAGGTGTCTCAGAAACCCTTTCCTCGTTAATGGGTTGTACGGGGTGAGATTATGTTTCGTTGAAATGTCTGAAAATATTGGAATTATTTTTTCTATAACAGGACTGAAAATCAGGCATTTTTCTAAAGGCACTACCTGACCCGTAAACTTTTTGAATGGGGAGACCCTTTCTCTTAAGCCGATGATTGTATGTCCATCCTTTCTCCCAAAAGCGAGCTCCAGCTTGTTCCTGTAAAAGTACCTATCCGGAGACGGGGCTATTGGGGTAATTTTAACCTTTTCTACATTTATGCTGCCTATCCTCCTGAGTATCTGGAGTAGATGATTTTCTTTAACCTCAAGCTGTTTTTCATATATCAGGGTTTGTAATGTACAGCCCCCACAAAAACCAAAATGAGGACATTTTGCGTGGGTTCTGAACGAGGATGGCTCTTCAATATTGACAATCTCTCCATAGGCGAAACGTTTTTCTTCTCTTGAAATCTTGACCTCAACCTTGTCACCAATAATGGCATCTGGCACAAAAATGACAAAATTATCCCTTCTGGCAACCCCATAGTTGTTTGGGAGAGCAATATCGACTATTTCAACAGAAAATACTGATTTATTCATATATTATCCTGATGAAGAACAATTATATACCCATAAATTTCCTTATCAGATCCTCCCTTTTCATTAGCTTGAGTGCATCTCTGATAAGTCTTTTATTTCCTGGATTACGGTACTGGATCAGTGCCCGGTGCATCTTTCTCTCACGAAATGTCTTTGCTACATAAATCTTCTCTCCGGTGAAAGGATGTTTTTCAGTATAATAGATACACCCGGACAGGGTAAGTGGCAAAGGCGTAAAATCCTGTATCTGTTCAGGATGGATTTTTCTTCCTATGAGATAGAGTGAAAGTGCCAATGTGTGCTCCAATGCTGAGCCTGGATGAGAACTGATAAAATAGTTAACCAGATACTGGTCTTTATTGAGTTTTTTATTTATTTCTTTAAATTTCCTTACAAATGTTTCATAAACATTAAAATCTGGTTTATTCATAATTCGTAAAACACTGTCCACACTGTGTTCAGGGGCAACCTTCATCTGGCCGCTTATGTGGTATTTACATATATGCTCCAGATAGTCCATGTGTGCCTTTTCTATGAGTAAGTCATATCTGAACCCACTCTCTATAAACATGTGTCTCACCCTGGGCACTGTGAGGATTGTTTTGTAGAGTTCTATGCTTTCTCTGTAGCCTAACTTCAGCATTTCACATTTCTTTGGGATAAGGCATTGTTTATCCTGGCAGAACCCCTTTTTGTCCCATAAAGGACATTTTGCCATGTAGAGATTTGCTGTGGGGCCTCCTACATCGGTGATCGTTCCTTTAAAGTCTTTCATTTCAGAGACCAGTTTTGCTTCTTTTATAATAGATTCCTTACTCCTTGACTGAACGATCCTACCTTGATGCATGGACAGGGAGCAGAAACTGCATTCCCCGCAACATCCCCTGTGGGAGATGATCGAAAATTTTACGGTTTTAAAGCCAGGAACACCACCTTTTTTGTCATAAGAGGGGTGCCAGCCTCTCATATAGGGAAGTTCATAGATGTTATCCAGCTCGTGGGTTGTGAAGGGAATTTGAGGAGGAAACTGAATAACAGATCTTGTATCATGTTTCTGCACCAATATCTTTCCTTTAAAAGGGTCCTGGTTGAAATATATCGATTTGAAGGCCTCGTTAAATTTTTCTTTGTCTTTTTTTACCTCGTCATAGGAAGGGATTTCTATATAATCCTTCAGGAATACTATATCCTTTCTGACAATTGTAGTTCCCCTTATTCCAGCGAGATCAATGCCCTGTTTTAGTCTTCTTGTAATTTCCACAATCTGTTTTTCCCCCATCCCGTAAACCAGTATATCCGCTCTTGAATCTAAAAGGATGGATTTCCTTACACCATTATCCCACCAGTCGTAATAGGCGAACCTCCGGAGGCTTGCTTCAATACCGCCTATCACGATGCATACATCATTAAATGCCTCCCTTACCCGATTTGCATATACAATAATTGCCCTGTCAGGACGAAGTCCTGGCTTCCCGTCTGGTGAATAATCATCCCGCCTTCTCGGCTTTTTATGAGCAGTGTAGTTTGCTACCATGGAATCTAAATTTCCAGCTGTTATTCCAAAAAACAGGTGCGGTTTCCCCAATTGAATAAAATCATTGATACTTGTCCAATCAGGCTGAGAGATAATCCCCACCCTGTAATCGGCATTTTCCAGTACCCTTCCTATTATAGCGGTTCCGTATGAGGGATGGTCCACATATGCATCTCCTGTAACGAGGATAACATCTAAATAATCCCATCCCCTTTTTTCTAAATCCTTTTTTGTAAAGGGTAAAAAATCCATTATAGTAATTTCATTTTATCAGAATATTGTGAGAAAGGGGTAAAACAAAAGTAAATGGTTATTTTTTACTCAGAGAATATCTGGGCTGAGAATATATATATATTTGTCCCTTTTTCCTTCCATGTATTTGGAGATAATCCTGCTTTAAGACAGGTCTGCCTTAAAAATTCTTCCCTGTTCCACATATAAGAAGTGGCAACCTGAGGTAAAAGAAGACCAGAGTAATTTCCCCTGCTGATGTATAAACCATGTTTTCCCACTTCAATTTCGTTTACGTTATTGACTAATTTTAATGGGCTGAGTACGGATATCTCGATATGGATATTTTTTAATTCTTCACCGGATACGGGAGGGAAACGCATGTCCCTCGTTGAAGCGGCTATAGTCATATCTGAAACTGCTTTATACAGTGGTGCGATAGGCGCTATATAACCAACACAGCCTCTCAACTCCCCGTTTTTTGTGAGTGTGACGAAGGCACCCCTTTTTCCCAATAGTTTTTTATCTTTTATCTCAAACTGGGGAATATCTCCTTTTGAAATGTATTCCTCCAACGTCTTGCGGGCAATCGTGAGTAATATGTTTTGTTCTTTTTTATTGAGTCCATGGTCATTCTCGGGATAGGAAAAGGCAATAGCTCCATATCCGACCACCCTGTTTTTATCCATTGTGACATCTCCGGAATTTGCGTAGTTCAGAATTTTCACTTCAGCACCAAGTTTCTTTGCGATCATCATGAGTACAATTACCCCCTGGGAACCGCATAGTTCACACTGTCCTTTATTTAAATCAACAGCCAGTTTTTCTATGTTCAATTCTTCGATATCTTTTAGTGCAAGGTTATCCATTTGGTAGGCCTTATTATACGAATGGAAGTGAGACATATCTGAAGAGGCTACGATAAGAACGCCTTTTGGGTTTTGCTTTAATATAGTAAAAAGTACTTCAGAAAGTGTTTTATAATCATTATCATCTAAATTTCCCATAACCAGCGGGACGATTTTAAAGCTTTTGAGGGTTTTTTGCAGAAATGGTAGCTGGACTTCAAGGGAATGTTCGCGTTCGAAGGCAGGGGAGAAAGGTTTGATGGATTTGCACTTTTCAGTGAGTGAGCGCGCAATATCCTGATCGATCTGAACCCTTCCTAGGGGGTTTTCCCATAGGCCTGAAGGATAGATTGAAATTCCCATAAAAGGTATCTGGTGGCTTGGGCCAAGGAGTATCACAGTTTTATATTCTTTTCCCCTTAGCTGGTAATATACAGATGATGCAACCCCTCCTGAATACTCATAACCTGCATGGGGAGCGATTATACCGAAAATATGGGTTGGCAGTTTTTCGCTTTTGCTTTCCGCCTCTTTTAAGTAGGTATCTATTGTTTTGTTTAGAGTATTTTTGTCCGCAGGATAAAAAGAACCTGCAAAAACAGGTTTACGTATTTTCAACTGTGTCTCCTGAGCCTGGCTCAGGCTTGATAAAACAAGCATGAGAATGAGACATAGAACGATTCGTACTGGTTTATACATTGAACATTGAACATTGAACATTGAACATTGCTTTAAACCATCCATATACCTCCAATCCTTTCCCCACAGAATTTGCATTTCCCGTTTTTTAAATTGTTTTCTAACATGTTGTATCCAGCCCTTCTAATCAAGGTCTTTTTGCATTTAGGGCAATAGGTGTTTTCTCCAGGATGACCAGGAACATTTCCAATATATGGATAATATAACCCTGTTTTTAGGGCGATTTCCCGTGCCCTCTCCAGGGTGCTTATTGGTGTGGGCGGGATGCTGGTCATTTTATACATAGGGAAAAAACGGGAAAAATGGACTGGCACATCAGCACCTACATCTTTCCTTATCCATTCGCACATATTTGTAATCATCTTTGTATCGTCGTTGTGCCCTGGAATAACGAGATTTGTGATTTCAACCCATACCCCTGATCTTTTGAGTGTTTTTATGGTTTCTATTACTGGTTCAAGCTCTGCCTCGCATAGTTTATTATAAAAGGCTGAGCTGAATCCCTTAAGGTCAATGTTTGCTGCATCCAGATATTTTGAGAGTTCCTTTAATGGTTCTTGATTGATGTACCCATTTGAATGACAAACATTTAAGATTCCCTTGCTGCGGGCAATTTTCGCTGTTTCAAACATATATTCGTAAAAGTTTGTTGGTTCTGTATAGGTGTAGGCAATGCTTCTACATTCGTTTGTTCTTGCCATTGATACGATTTTTTCCGGTGGGCTGAAGCTGTTCATTGTTTCCAGTGGAGAAACCTGAGAAATCTGCCAGTTCTGGCAGAACTTACATCTCAGATTACAGCCGGCACTGGCGATAGAGAAGCTTAAGCTTTTTGGAAGGACATTAAAGAAAGGTTTTTTTTCTATAGGGTCGATATGAACAGCACAGGGTGAAGCAAACCCGAGGGAATAGAGTTTTCCCTTTATGTTCTTTCTTGCTCGACAAAAACCTGATTCACCATCTGAAAGTGTGCATCCCCTTGGGCATAACAGGCACCATACGGTGTTCTTCTTTTCATCAAGCTTTTGATAGTAAAGGGCTTCTTTCAGCGATGGGCTGTTCTTTGAAGTGAGTTCTTTTGCTTCAAGTTTTAAGGCTAAAGGGGTCAAACAAACTATCTTTATGAAATCTCTTCTGCTTATCATGAAAACCTGAAAGAATTATACTACTTTTTGGGAAAAGTCAATAATAGTAAAAGGCTACTGATTTTAAGGATTGCAAGCATAATACACCCTGCTAATATGCCCAATATCGGAAGGAGAATGAGCCCGCCGATGACACCTCCAATCCATCCGCCAAAGAGGTCAACACTGTATAGCAGGCCAACGGTCTTTCCTATGGAATCTCCGTTATTGGGATTTAAGACCCCTGACTGCCTCAGATAAATCCTGTTTGCAATGGGGAATTCTATTCCTGTTAATAAACCAGAAATGAATAGAAGAAACAGAAAAAGGATGTGTATAGAGATAGTTTTGGAAGAAGATATAACATCAAGGTAATAAAAGAGCAGGAAAAGGGAAAAAGAAAAGACAGTTATTGCTATTTCTATCCCCTTGAATAGTGTAAGTTCTCTACGGATATGCCCGAAACAAGAGGTAATTACCAGACTTCCAATTGCCATGCCTCCCATAAAGGTGGTAATAAGAAGCCCAATTTCATAGAACACATAACCATAGAATATCTGAAAACTGAGAAGGAGGATTAGTTCAAAAATCATTGCGGTGAAACCCGTGGTTGCAATAGCAAAAGGAATGCTGATTTTTTTATATTTTCTCTGGAGCAAAAGTAAGGCACCAAAGATGATGATTATGAAGATAATTATCGATGATAGGTTTATTTTTTTTGCCCAATTAAAAACTGTCTTTAATGAAGGTGAAAAAAGGAGGTTATGATAGGCAATATTATAAAAGAGTCCTCTCGGAGAGAAATCTTTGTTGAAGGATGGTTCTGTATCCTTGAGGGATGTAAAGAACCAGTTCAGTCGTCTCTCATCAAAACGATACTTAAGGTGTGGGAGGGTAATAAGGTTTGTTCTAATTTTACGTGTATTGAGTCTATTGTGAAGAAGGGCAGGGGAGATGTGAGAAATTTCTTTTGAATCAGAAACCATGAAAAGATTAAGATCACCCGGAATAACAAACCTGTATGCAAAAACCTTCCCGAGGGTTTGAAAGATACAGGCGTTGAGGTTTTTTAACTCTTCACTGTAATAGGCAAGGGAACCCGTTAAGGTGATGGCTAATATCCCTTTATCTCTTAAAATGTTTTTTACACTATTGAAAAATTCCTGGGTGAAAAATCTGTTTGTCTGAAGGGTATAAGGGGGGGGTAGACCAAGAAGTACAACATCATATTTCACAGGGGTTTCTTTTATAAAGATTCTCCCATCTAAATAATGGAGATTAACACGAGGGTCATCCAATTCTTTCTGTGTGATGGGTGTAGAGAACTTTTTAATTGTTTTTAGTAACAAAGCGTCGATTTCGACATAATCTATCCTTTTTACAGTGGGATATTTGAGAATTTCATTAATCAGGCCACCTGCCCCTCCACTCAACACCAGAATTGTTTCCGGTGATTGATTGGAGAGTAAGGGAAAGTGAGCAAATTCCTCGACGAAGGCGATATCCGGAACCGGTGTGGCGATCAGAGGAATCCCGTCAGAGAAAAAGGTGTACTGGTTTTCATTTTGAACAACAACGATGTTCTGATAAAAGGAATTTTCATAAGAGATTACATTTTTGCCCTGCCACTGTTCTTTGATAGAAAGGAGGTGTATCCTTTCTACCCCTTTCCCTGCAAGCAGGGTGAAGGAGGATACTAAAATTATGAAAGTGGATATGAATGCCAGTCGTCCTCTGGTGGTATGAAAAGAAGGAATCAAAAACAGGCATGAAACTGAACTTAACAGGGCTACCCCTATGGCTATTTGAAAAGAATTGAAATAGGGGATAAATAAAAAATTTACCAGTATTCCGCCAATAATTGTTCCAAGCATTTCGTAGAAATAGACCTTGCCTATAGAGGATGAGCCTTCGCCTGTTATTTGATTGTGGAGAGAGCATGAGAATGTAAAGAGGAAACCATGAAGAAATCCGGTGGGTAGAAGGATGAAAAAGGAAGAATAGAGAATCGATATAATACCTACCCCCATTTCTGGTGGAATTCCAGTGAGTATTTTAAAAATTCGGGTTAGATAAACACTCAGTGGAAAAAATATTGAGAATAGGAGTATTAAGGACACAAACATTCCAGTATCTTCTTTTATCCTTCCGTTCCATTTTCCTCCAATGAATGCACCTATAGCCTCCCAAACAACCCAGGAACCGATAATCACCCCAATGGAAAATTCATTTCCTGAAAAGAGAATAAGCATTTCCCGAAGCAGTATTGTTTGGGCAACAATCCCACAAAGGCCTATAATAAGCAAAGCGGAGATAAAATAGTAAACGGTTCTCTTGTTCACTATTTATACATTATAAAGTAAGTTCTGAAGTGTCAATACAATCATTACAAGGGAAGGTCAGACAGATTTCCACGGGTAGACATAAAAAACTTAAAATGCTATATTCATTAAAACAAAACCCCTAATTGTCTGAAAAGACTATAAATATGAAAAAGAGTAAAAAAAAGGAAAATAAAAAGGAGAACAAGAAAGGTAAAAGCAGTGATTCTTACGTTTTTTATAAAGACCTGAACCTTATCGAAGATGCTGTTATTGGGCTTCTTTTCTTCTCTGTGACACTTTTATTCAGCACAGGCCTTCTGGTTAATTTTACGCTCCCAAAACTTGTGGCATTAAGGGTATGTACAATTTGTCTTGTTTTATTCTGGGTATACCGCATAAAGAAGGGTGAGGTTAAACCAGTACCGAAACTGGTTCTTTATAGCGGGGTTATTCTTGGTTTGTGGTGGATTTTTACGACCTTTTTTGCCCTGCACAAACCAACTGCCATACACGGTGTTTATGGGAGATACAATGGTCTTTTGACCCATGAAATATGGTTGCTTATCTTTTTTATTATTGTTTCAATGCCGATGGACATTAAAAGAATCGAAAGAATTCTGAAGTTATTCA
>Ga0209610_1000843_pt1 | contig 16010 bp, 15 predicted proteins | sample LakKivw275mmetaG_FD_184137 | JGI IMG/M metagenome (GOLD analysis project Ga0209610, IMG submission 184137) | Anoxic lake water microbial communities from Lake Kivu, Rwanda to study Microbial Dark Matter (Phase II) - Lake Kivu water 275m metaG... | ecosystem: Environmental > Aquatic > Freshwater...
ACTGTTGGATGTCAACCGGCTCGAATCCGGGCAGCCGGTCGGCGAACGACAATCCGTTTCACTGAGCGTGCTCGTGAAAGATGCCTTCGATGCTGTCCAACCGATGACCGAGAATCGTCACCAAACCTTGGTTAGTGCACTTGCAGCAAGGTTGCCTCACGTGTACGTAGATATGGATATGATCCGCCGCGTGGTGATCAACTTGTTGGAGAACGCCTCCAAGTACACACCGCAAAAGGGTAAGATCGAGCTTGGTGCGAGACCGGATGGGAGTTGGATGCAAGTATGGATTCAGGACAATGGCCCAGGCATCCCGTTTGCCGATCAGGAACGTATCTTTGATAAGTTCACTCGCTTGAAAGGGAAGGGTACGCCTGCTGGGTTGGGGGTTGGACTGGCCTTTTGTCGGTTAGCCGTTCAGGGTCATGGCGGACGAATCTGGGTCGAAAGCAATCCTGGGCAAGGGTCGCGTTTCGCTTTTACGTTGCCAATTGTGGGGAAGTAAAAGAGTCCCTTTGAGGAGTTGTTATGCAAGCCATCGCCGAGGATGTTTACATAGAAAACCAGTATGTGGGTGTGACCCTGGGAGCCATCAACCTGCAGCACGGCCTGGTGCAGGTGGATGCACCGCCCTCGCCGGAGGATGGACGTGCCTGGCGTGCTGCCCTGCTGAACTTGGGAGGAAGCTCGGAGCGGTTGCTGGTCAACCTGGATGCACATCCTGACCGCACGCTGGGCGCTCGAGCGATGGATTGTACCGTTGTCGCTCAGGAGAAAGCGGCGCAGGTTTTCCGCAGCCGTCCCAGCACTTTTAAGGCGCAGGGGGACGAGACCGGTGCGGATTGGGAGAGCATTCCAGGCTTGGGCAACGTGCGCTGGTCGCCCCCCGAGATCTCTTTCAGCCATGAAATGACGATTCATTGGGCTGAAGCGCCCGTCCTGATAGAGCACCATCCAGGGCCTAGTGCGGGGGCGTCGTGGGTCATCTTGCCGGAGGCCAAGGTAGTCTTTGTCGGCGATGCCGTCATGCGTAACCAGCCTCCTTTTCTGGCCGGCGCTGACCTGCAGAACTGGATCGAAGCGTTGAAGATTTTGCTTTCGCCGGCTTATCGGGGCTGGCTGGTGGTCAGCGGACGCGGCGGGGTGGTGGCGGTAGAAGTCATCCGCTCTCAGGTGGATTATCTACAACGGATTTTAAACAAGCTCAATAAACTGGCGGACAAGAAGTCTCCCCCTGAGGCGCTTGATAATCTGATGGTGCCTTTGCTCTCCAATTTCAAGATCTCCAGCCATCGCCAGCGCCAATACACCCAGCGGTTACGTTACGGTTTGTATCACTACTACATGCGTCATTACCGTCCGCCCAACAATACAGGCGAGGAGTGATTGTTCCTGTGTCTGGAGATTACCGACCGATCTTTGAGCTGAGGCGTGGCAGGATTGTCGAATCAATCCATTTTGGGGCGGCGGCAGTGGTCAATTCCAGCGGCCGCCTGCTTGCCTGGTACGGCGGTCCGAGAGTCGTTACCTTCCTGCGCTCCAGCTCCAAACCTCTGCAGGCTTTGCCATTCATCGAGCGCGGTGGCGATAACATCTTTCACCTGACATCCAAAGAGACCGCGATCATTTGCGGCTCACACGCCGGCACGGACGAGCACGTGGCCGTGATTCAGGGGATACAGGCCAAGGTCGGGGTTCAGGAAAGCGACCTGTTGTGCGGCGTGCATCCGGCTTACCACGTGCCCACTGCAGAAGCTATGAGAGCGCGCGGCGAAGTTCCGACCCCCAACCGGCACAATTGTTCTGGCAAGCACACCGGCATGTTGGCGCATGCCCGTATGCGCGGCCTGCCGATTGCCGACTATATCAACCCTGAGCATCCCATCCAGCAAACCATTTTGGAGACAATCGCCGAGATGTGCGGCATTTCTAAGTCCCGGGTCGAGATCGGGATTGATGGTTGCTCAGCCCCGAACTTTGCCATGCCACTCTATAACGCTGCGCTGGGCTTCGCGCGCCTGTGCGATCCGCGCGGGCTGTCGGTCGAGCGAACGGCAGCCTGCCGTCGTATTACCTCGGCCATGATGGCGCATCCCGATATGGTCGGCGGGCCGGGCAGCTTCGATACGCGCTTGATGGAATCTTGTAGTGGCAGGATCATCTCCAAAGGCGGCGCAGAAGGCTACCTAGCAATGGGGATTATGGCCGGCGCGCTGGGGGCAGATTCGCCCGGCATCGGCATCGTCCTCAAGATTGCGGATGGCGACCTCTCCATTCGCCGGCCAAGCGGCGAGACGTATAACCGCGTCCGCCCGGCGGTGGCACTGGAACTGCTCAGGCAACTCGATGCAATTTCGGAGAAGGAGCTGGCAGCGTTGGCCGAGTACGGCCCCGTCAGGCCAGTGACAAATTGGCGCAAACTGGTCGTCGGTGAGAGCAGGCCGACGTTCCAACTCGAAAGGGAAGAAAATCCAGCGTGACTGGCCTGGAGAAGCTCGCGTTGCAGGTGCATCGGCGGCTGTTGGAATTCTACGGCCAACCTGCCTGGCGCAATCCCCTTTCGCCATTGGGTGAGTTGATTTCCACCATCCTTTCCCAGAATACGAACGACACGAATCGCGACCGTGCCTTCGCCTCCTTGCGGGCGCGCTTCCCAATGTGGGAAATGGTGCGGGACGCTGAGCCAGATGCCGTTATCGAAGCCATCCGCCCGGCCGGGCTGGCCAACCAGAAGGGGCCACGCATCCAGCAGGTGTTGCGGGAGGTCACTGTTGAACACGGTGTCCTCGACTTGGGTTTTCTCCGCGAGATGCCATTGGAAGAGGCACGCGCCTGGCTGATGAAATTCAAAGGCGTCGGGCCGAAGACGGCCGCCATCGTGTTGCTCTTTTCGCTGGGACGCCCGGCTTTCCCTGTGGACACGCACATCTACCGCGTCACGGGCCGGATCGGGCTGCGCCCCGAGCGCATGTCCGTCGAAGAGGCACACGTGCATCTGGAGCGTTTGTTCCCTCCCGACACGTACTGCGCGGCTCACCTGAACATTATCCGGCTAGGGCGTGAGATCTGTGCGGCGCGCAAACCCGATTGCCCGATTTGCCCGTTGAAAGATATCTGTTCGTACGGGCAAAATGTTGTAAAATAAATTGTACGGGCGTCGTCTCAACAAATTAGAGAGTGGGATGTGTGGGCAGCGAAGCCCCTCGCACACCCCAGCCTCTCCACTTATCGGGAAGATACTTGTATGGCTTGGTGAGAAGTTTGGAAAGGAGGTGAGTAAATTGCTGAGTTATGTAAGGGAGCGGGGTCAGGGTCTGGTCGAGTATGCGTTGATCATTCTTTTAGTAGTCCTCGTTGTTATTGTAGTAGTGACCTTGCTTGGCCCAATCGTCGGAAATATGTTAAGCAAAGTAAACAGTAACATGCCGAAACGAGCTATTCCTACTTGGTATCCCATAAAGAATGGACGAACAACCTCCCAAGTATTCGATGCTGTGGGAGGTTGGTTTTCGTTCGCTATGATCTGAGTAGTTCCAACATGCCTTCCGGATAGACCGGCGGCTTACCGTCACCGAAATCGTTCAATCGTTTCCAAACCGCTTTGAACCTTTGGCCTAGTTCATCCCCTTGAATGAGTTTTTTCTGATATAGGGAGCTGTCGGCCAGTTGCCCTTCATAGACCAGCACGATCTGGTGGCTACGGCGGCCTTCGTAAACGAAGATGTTTTCCAGAGCGCCGAGGTAGCGCACCTCCGTGAGGGTCGCGCCGATTTCTTCTATCAACTCCCGACGGACGGTTTCCTCGCCGCGCTCGCCGAATTCGATCGTTCCACCCAGAGGGCGGTAGAAGGTTTCTCCCTTCTTGCCGTCGCGGCCTTCGGCTACCAGAATGCGGTCGCCTTCGCGGCAGATGCAGATGGCGATGGGGCGGATTTGTTCTGCATGAATAGGACCTCACCCCCGGCCCCTCTCCCGCGGGGAGAGGGGAGTTGCCTGCATGGACCATGGCCCGGCCCACGTCACGGTGACGGGCAGGACCTTGCCGAGCAAGTCTTCTTCCGTTTCGACGAAGACTAGCTTGTTGGTCGGTGTGCGGCCTTTCCAGCGGCCTTTGACCGGCTCCTCGAACAGCACCTCGACGCGCTGCCCGAGATAATGGGCAGCGATTTCGGCAGCAATGCCCTCCTGCAAATCTTCCAGCAGGCGGAAACGGCGCATTTTCTCCTCGTCCGACACGTCATCGCTCATGCGCCGCGCCGAGAGCGTGCCAGCGCGCGGCGAGTAACGCGCCAGGTGAGCCACATCCAGTTTCAGGTCGGCGAGCAGTTCGTAGGTCTTCATGAACTGCGTTTCGCTCTCGCCGGGAAAGCCGACGATGATGTCGGTGGCAATCGAGCAGCCGGGGATCTTCGCGCGGATTTTCGCCACGATGCGGCGGTAATCCGCGTTGGTGTAGCCGCGCCTCATGTTCGCCAGCACCTCGTCGTCGCCGGCCTGGATGGGGATTTCGATGTGCGGCATGATCTTGGGCAGCGCGGCGACGGCCTCCATCAGTTCTTCGCTGAAATAGTTGGGATGCGAGGTGAGGAAGCGGATGCGTTCCAGACCCTCAACTTGATCCAGAATCTTCAGCAGACCTGCCAGGCTGGAGCCGCCGGGCAGATCCCTGCCGTAGCGATCCACGATCTGTCCCAGCAGGGTCACTTCCTTTACACCCTGCGCGACCAGGGCGCGCACCTCGGCTTCTATCTCGCCTGTCGGGCGTGAGCGTTCCACGCCGCGCCGGTAAGGGATGATGCAGAAGGTGCAGGCGTGCGAGCAGCCGTAGACGACCGGCACGAAGGCCGAGACCAGTTTGCCGCGCTCGTGCGTCGGGAGCCGCAAACCTGCCCTGAGCATCGTCGAAGGGTCGCCGTCCATAACGGCGAACAGGCTCGAGGTCCGGGAGGCTTCGAGCGCCCGCGCCTCACCCTGGGTCAGGTACGCCACGAGCGGCTCCGGGTCGGAGGGCGGTGAGAATACATCCACGAAGGGAAATCGGGCGCGCAGTCTCTCATCTCCTTTGATGCCCACCAGGCAGCCCATCAGGTTGATGACCAGCTTGGAGTTGCGCTGCTTGAGCGGACGCAGCGAGTGGAGGCGACCGACGGCTTTGTCCTCGGCGGACTGGCGCACCACGCAAGTGTTCAGCACGATGACATCGGCCTCTTCAGCGGAAGCGGCGAGGCCGTAGCCCAGGCGTTCAAGGGCCGACCCAACGCGCTGTGAGTCGGCCACGTTCATCTGGCAGCCTTCCGTCCAAATATGATATTTCATGTCCGGTATTATAACGTGATTCGTGATACGAGATACATGCTGCGTGAGATGGCTTCTCGGATCACGCATCACGCAACAGTAGAAATGAGTGCTTTACACGTTGCTGCAATCCAAAGTTATGGTAAAATCTTCGCGCCTGGAGGGATGACCGAGCGGCTGAAGGTAACGGTCTTGAAAACCGTCGTGGCGCAAGTCACCGTGGGTTCGAATCCCACTCCCTCCGCTCGGAGTTGCAAGTTGAAAAGTTCGCAGGTTGACAGGTTGAATAGAAACTTCTAACTCGTCAACTTGAAAACCTTCAAACTGAATATGGGGAGATGCCAGAGAGGCCGATTGGGCTCGCCTGCTAAGTGAGTGCAGGGGCTAAAACCTCTGCCGTGGGTTCGAATCCCGATATTCCCCATGTTACCATCTTTGCCCGATAAGAGAGACAGAAGCGCGATGGATGGTTGCACAGCCACGATCGCTTTCTCTCGTACCCAGGCTGCGTCGAGCGCTAATCGAAGCAGCCTTTTGTGTTCATATTGGGAAAGTTCATTCCACCTAGTAATACCAGAGTGGATAACGCCAATTGATGCTATTGTAGCACTTTTTGTATTGAAGCGCAAGTCTTTTTCAAGTGTTTCTAGCCGAGATCGTTCTTCGTCGTAAACCAATCGGTTGATTTCGCCAGCCAGATACAATTCGCGTGCACGCTCAAGCCTTTCTTCTGCGGCCTTTATCTGGTTCTCTAAAACATTTAGTTCTTCTTTGCCATTAGAGTGTTCTGCAACGTCTCGTAAGAACTCAATGACTTGTTGCTCCAAGATACTGGCGCCAACCTGCTTTTGTCGGCAAGACATTGTTCTGTCAATCCGACGCGCATCGCTGTACACCCGCCGGTCGTAAGCTGACTCGCCCCGCATTCGCCCACCACAATATCCACACTTTAGAATTCCTGTCAGGGGATACATCCGGCAAACCTTTCCTTTCTTTTGCATCGGATGTCTATATGCCAGAGAACAAACCTCCTGCGCCCGATCGAATACTTCCTGGCTTATCAGCGCTGGCTGATTGCCATTGAAAACTTCTTTCGGCGGACATCGCTTGCGATGGCGACCTGCATCGTCCAAGCCATGGTAAGGCAACTTTCCAGTGTATGCCAGGCGATGGATCATTTCTCTGACCACATCTCTTCCAAGTGGGCCCGGAAGTGAACAGCCTTTCCGCCCTTTTTGGCGCACAGGTACTTCACTCCCATCGCTTAGTTGAAGGGTGGTTTGGTTAAGCATTTCTGTTATTCTACTTTCCGAATAGTTCCCGCTGATATACCAATCGAAAACCATCTTTACAACCTGACTTTCGATCGGATGGGCTATCAGATTCTTGCCATCGCCGAGATTCTTCTCACCATAATGTGGACAGTACTCTTTCCCATTGGGATCTTCGCAATCGGCGCACAGCCCTTTGCAATAGCCAAACGGCACCCCACCCAGCCACAGTCCCTTACGAACCCGTTGGTGCTGTCCTTTTTTGGTTTCTTGGCGTAAATTATCCAAATAGATTTCGGCCAGCATACCCAGCACAGTCAGCATCAATTTGCCCCATGGGGTCGTGAAATCCAACTTTTCTTGTACAGAAGCGAAGCTTACGCCACTCGAATTGAGTTGCTCCAGTGTGGTGAGTAACCCGCCCAGATGGCGGTAGAAACGGTCAATCTTGTCCACCACAACTACATCGAAGAGACCATCCTTGGCATCGCGCAGTAATTGCTCCAAGGCGGGACGCCGGCTTCCCTTCTTGGCTGATATACCTGCATCAGTGTAGATTTGGACCAGGCTCCAACCCTGCGTCTCGACAAAAGTCTTGATGTGAGTTTCCTGGGCATCCAGACTGTGCCCGTCCAACTGTTCACGGGAGGATACCCGCCGATAACCTACTGTCCGATAAGGTCTTGTGTCCATACACGTCTCCTTTGACTGTTTCCCACAGATGAAACTATGGGCATTGGGCTATCTGGATAGCCGCTTATGCAAAATCTGGTCGAATTCTTCCAAACTTCATAATTTAGTCGAAGATAGGAGGATAAACAGAACGCATGTTCTGATTATAAAGTATAATAACGACGCGTGCAAACTCAATTTGGGTGCTTTGAACTGGAGACGCTTCAATTCTATAGCCACTGGATGCTGAGATCTCTTGGCGATGACAGGGTAAATGTGATTTATAATTTGGCCAAGGCCGGTATAGGTTGCGTTATCGAGGATTTACTTCTGCTCCGTTCTGTCCATACCGTATAGGTGATTACCTGTGGATGTACCAATTGCAAAATCTCGGCTTCAATCACGGCAAACCCCCTACGATCCTGAGCCTTTCAAAGAGCGGCTTCTCGAGTTGCTCAAGCAAAGGAATGAAACTTACCGAGAGGCTTCGCTTAATTCCGGGCTAGATCACCAGGCAATCCGGCGCATCCTGGGGGGGCGCAGGCCAGCCATGCACATTTGCATCCTGCTGGCCGATCATTTTGGTGTCAACCACAATGAATTTCTTCAGCTTGGGGGATGGCCTACTTTGAGGGCTTTCGACATTCGCACTGCCAGCGCAGAAAAGTTACCACCAGAGGCCGTTGAAGTTGCAACGGATTTAGCGCGCATCCCCAATCCAGGTACGCGGAAACAGGTCGCGGAAGCTATTCGCACGTTACTGGCAAAGTATTTCGAATAGTCCAAAGCATTATCGTCAAACAGACAACATCTCATCCCAATTGAACATACGAATATCTTTCCGGCTCTGGGCTATTTCTTCCATCTGCTTCGTAAAGCCGGATCGCGAGCAAATTGCATAGGCTACTTTTTGTCCCCCGATCTCGTGGAGGATGGCAGGGGCCTTGCTCTCCAATCCCTGGAATATATCTGAACCGATAGGGCGGCTTGACCATTTGCACTCGACCAGCATGACATTGCCAGATCCTTTGAGAACCAGGTCGACTTCCTGGTTGGCCTGCCACCAACTGCCGATCTGTTCTGGAACGAAAGGAAGGCGGCCAGCCAGGCCCTCCCGCCAGAAATATTGCTGGCAAACCTGCTCGAAAATCGGACCAGAAAAATGGTCCAGTTCGGGAGCGATCACCGCATCCATAACCACGTCTTTGGCCCCGCGTTCCAGTTGTGAGCGGTAGGGCAGGACAAAGCGAAACCAGAAGCGCAGGAAATTATCCTTGAGGCGGTAGATCCCCCGCCGACTTTTATGGGGCTGCGTCTCGGTTACAGGGACACACCGTTCAACGAGATGCAGTTGCTGCAATGTCTCGAGGTAGGCGGTGATGCTTTCCAGGCCGGTTGACTGCTTGATCTCATTCGGGCGGGTATTACCGGCGGCAATCGCCTGCAAAACTGCATAGTAATTCCTCGGCTCCCGAAGCTCCTGTTGCAGGATAAAGCGCACCTCATCGTAAAGCAGGGAACCGCGTTCCAAAATTCCGTTCAGGATGTTCATTTCCAGTGTAAGGCCCGGGCGGATGGTTCGTAGATAGGCGGGTGTACCGCCGTAAACCGCATAGGCGCGCAAGCGATCTTCAGGTGTGAACTTGTCAAAGAAAAGCCGCGCATCGAAGAATTCCAGCGGTTCGAGCAGGAATTGCGCCGTCCTGCGCCCATAAAGGGGCGCCTGGTATCCCAAGACGGTCTCTTCCATCATGCCGATGTAGGACCCGCATAGGATAAGCATGATCCGGCTGTTCTTGAAAACCTGATCCCAAAGTCGTTGAAGGATGGAAGCAAGCGGTGCGTGGGCAGCAACCATGTAAGGAAACTCATCCAAGACCACCACCAGCCGCTCGGCTTGCGCCTGGCGCGCCAGGACCATGAACAGGTCATCCCATGTATTGTAGACTGCACCGACCTGGCCTGGCCCAAACAAAGCATCATTGACAACTAGAGACAAATTGGCGCGCAGCACAGGCTCTGAAACCTGATCGGCCACAAAGAAGACGTGGCGTTTGCCTTCGCAGAAGTGAGCCAGCAATTCCGTCTTGCCAACACGCCGGCGACCGTACAAGACGAAAAACTCTGCCTGGTCGGATGCGTGGTGCTTTTCGAGAAGGGATAGCTCGGTCATCCTATTGACGAACATGATGCCTCCTATAAGGTAAGCATGATTATCATAATCGCGTTTATCTTATCATATTGGTGAGAGAATACCAAGAGGCAAAGAATGTTTTTTGTCTACTTTCCGCTGGGTCAAGACCTGAACTGTGAATCTCCTCCTATGATTTACCTCACCATTGAGGCATTTGGCCAGGATGAACGGTCCTCCAAAGCAAAAACCGCTTCTTAGCTCCCGGTCAAGGGTGATAGTTTATAGTATGGGTCGCTTGTGATAAGAAGATGGGATGGCGGCAATGGCGTTATGCACCAGGCGCAGTTCAGTGCTGAGGAACCACCCGTCGCGGATCAACCCTACACCAGGCCAAGCAGGCGCTCGAACGGGCTGTTGGCTGCGGATTTCTGCAATTGGCACTCGGCGTCGAAGTATAAGCCGCTAAACATGGCCTGTAGGATCGCCCGGCGTTCGGTCAGATTCAACTGCCTCCACAGGGCTGAGAAATCACCGAGCAGTGGGAGCGCTTCCTGTGCTTCTGGCCGGATGGACGGCTTGAACTGCTGCAAATAGCGATTGATCCTCAAGTACGCCTCTTCGTACTCGGCCTGGGTGATGTGTCCCTGGCGGAACAACGCCCGCTGGCGGGTCAGTTCCTGCCGCATGTTGTACCCTTCTCTTTCGAATTCGCTCATCCCATCGTTGCTCAAGTAGTATGCCAGGATCGTTTCATGCCATTCCTCGGGGATGACCAATGCCTCCACCAACCGGTTGATTTGGGCTTCGAGCAAATCAGAACGCAACGAAGCCTTATGCCGCGCGAGTAGTTGTTCGATCTCCGCGTTCTTTTCCGACTGCAATCCTACCGCAGGCAATTCTTCTGCGGCTTCCGCGGAACTCTGCTTGCTTCGGCTTTTATATTCATCGTGCAGCGTTGCGCAGCGGTAGTACGTGTTTCCAGCGCTGCCGGTGACGCCGCGCAAGCTGGCCTTCCGCCCATCCCAGGTGTGGCATTCCCAACAACAGCCGGTGCCGGTGAGCAGGTACTCGTGGATCGGCTTGCCGTTGGACAGAGGAGACTTGTACTTGTGCTTGCGCAACTGTTGGTTGGACTGCCAGAGGCTGACCGAGATCAGCGCCTGGTGTTGGCCGGTATTCATCTCAGCGATTGTGCGCCTGCTGCCGTTGGGATTGATATAACGGGGTTTCTGGCCTTGGGCCATCATCGGAACCCCCGGCAACTGCTCATCATCCATGTCCAACGGTTTGATCGTCCGCCGGGCCACCACGCCAGCATAGAAAGGATTGGTGACGACCTCCCGGACACTGTCGCGCGTGAACGGGCGGCCTGGGCGTTGATTCTTCCGGCCTTTGGTGCGGAATTTCACCTCTGTTCCATCGGGAAGTCGAAAGCGATGGGTGTTCAAATGGTGTGCAACATCCAGGTCGCTGTAGCCCTTGGCGTACAAAGCGTGGATGAGCCTTACGGCGTGCTGGTCAATGGGATGAGGCACTGGGACCCTACCGCGCTGGCTCTCTGCACGGTCCAGGTGCCCAACCAAGGCACAGTAAGCGGGGCCGTTCAAATCGGTGCAAGTCGCGCAAAGACCGTTGCAGTAGCCGTATGGAGGCAGACCGTTATGCAGCCCGCGCCGTGACATTTCAGCCTTAACCTCCCGAACGCGTACGCTGGTCTGCCAGACATACATCTCCGCCAGTGCGCCCAAGACATAAAGCACCAGGCGGCCCCACCAGCTATCCGTATCGATCTGTTCGGTGACCGAAACCAGACGTACACGATGTTTCTTGAGGAAGCGCAGGAAGCGCAATAGTGACTCAAGGTTGCGGTATAGGCGGTCAAGGCGGTGGACAACGACCACCGTGACGCGCCCTGCCTTGATGTCCCGCATCAAAGCTTGCAATCCGGGTCGCCGGCTGTTGCGCCCGGTGCGATCGGGGTCTTCATAACGAGCCACAATCCGCCATTTCTTGGAGGAGGCATATTCCTCGGAGCGATCCGGCTGGTATTCCATCGAGTATGTGCGCGCCCGCGGGTCAATATTCGACACCCGGCTGTACACAGCGGCTCTTTCTTTCTCCTCCAGAATATCCACCCCACCGAGCGTATTTCTGACGAACTGCTCCAGTTCTTCAGGCGTGTTGGGCAGCATCAATTTTCTTTTCGGGGGTTCTTTTGGCTTGACCACTATGCAGCATCATCCTTTGAACTGCCCTCCTCCGGTCTGTCGCCCACACCTTCGCCAGGACCTTCGATCTCGACTGCTAAAACTTCGAGGGGAATGTCCACCTTTCGGCCCATGATACGGCGCAGCGCCAGCGCCAATTCCCGGCAAAATTCTTCGATAACCTCACTTTCCGCTTGCGTCATAATTTAATCTCCTGGGGATGTGATCCGCGCGTGGATTCCTTTTCAGGGCCTGCTGATGCCCACAACGCATGGAAAGCGCCTAGAGCGATAAGCGCATCCCCAATACTGAATGCCACTCGATAGGGAAACCAGCGGGGAAGCAGCAAACAATCTGATAAAAACCAAAGGCGTGTTTCAGTCACAGGCAGAACAACATCCTTGCCAAAACCAAAACGTTGGCCGACAAACCAGCTTTTAGCCGGGGCAAAGAGGATCAACCGGCGAACAGTTTCCGGGCTGATTGGCATCCAGCCACCGTTTGCGACAACAACCAGCAGGTTGAGAGCCAAACCCACAATTAGCGCCCGAAACCCGTATTGCCTGCGGTTCGACCAGGCAAAAACCAGCAACATAAATTGAGATAGAATCAAAGACACCGAGGCGGCCTGATCAGGCAGTTTCGTGCGGGTCAGAGGCAGGTTGAAAGCCAGTAGTTGCAGGATAAAGGCCGTTACGACCAGCCACAAGAAACGCAAATTCGGGGACGTCATACGACGTCCCCGAATTTTGGCTCTCAGCAGGCCGGCAAGTAACCCGCCTGCGACAGCCGTGAGCAAGATCATGTTCCTACTCTCCCACGCTGCCGCCAGACTCAGGCGCGCCTGCACCGATCACAAAGAGCGCCAGGGCGAGCACTGCCAATGCCAGACGGATATGGTTGGGCTGGATCTTTCCGGCCATCAGGCTGAGTTGTGCAAATGTGCGTTTCATGTGCCACCTTTTCCTTTTCGGAGATTTACAGGTAGTTCCTGTAGTGGTGGCGATTTTCGCAAGAGGCACTCTCCGCCCCTCTCGCTACCCCCTTCTCTCGAAGATTAGCTAGAAGTAAGCGAAATACAACAAAAACAGCCAGCCTGGTGAAAAGGCTGGCTGTTCGCAAGATAAGATTTAGGGGTTACTGCATCAACTGCCGGAAAAGCTCCCTGGTCTCAATGGATGGAGCAACTTCGTGGTTCCTTGCTAGGGTGCGTGTGCAGAGTTCGTAGTATTGGGCTACACTTGCCCGGTTTCCCATGGCTGCCGCGACGCGCATGGCGAGGCGATAGGATTCCTCCCGGCAGGGATCGTGGTCCAGAACTTGCCAGCAGCATTCGAGGCTGTCTGAGAATTCTCCCTGCTCAAGATGATGTTCTCCCAGGTTCATGGCTGCCTCGATATACAGGAGACGCAGGTGTTCCCGTTCCGCTACTGCCCAATAGCCTTCTGCTTCCGGGAGATAGTCACCGCGATAAAGTTGGAGCATTTCCCGGTAAGCCCGGATGCGCTTCGAGCGGTCGCTTTCCTTCTTCGCGCGAACAGAACGATCCAGGAAAATCTCGACATCGTACTCGTAATCAAGGGCACGGTTGATCGTATATCGTCCCTCTTGATATTGCACCACATTCTCTCCCAGGAAGCGGCGCATCTTGTAAAGCACATTGGCGAGCTGGTTCCCAAAGGTTTGTGCGTCATTCCAGAAGAAGGAGAGCAGGGTTTCCTTCGTCGCTCCTTCCGGGTGTTGGAGCAGGTAGAAGAACAAGTCCCGCTGCATCCGGGATTGCCAGGAATCGCTGTGGAAGGTCTTTCCACCTACGGTGACCTGCATCATCCCGAAAGAACGGATGATGATTTTGGGTTGAACAGTTGGAATCTCGACGGCACTTTTACGCAATTTCCGGCGGATTTCGGGCAGCTCGCTCTCCATCCGGCGTAGTCGTTCGAGCATCTTTGTGGCCTGCCTGCCAAGTTGGGGATTGCTCTTCGCGCGAGCCAACAATGGGGTGGCGTCAAGACTGGCGCTGTAATACACCTTGTAACTTTTGCCGGTAGCTGTGGCGTCGAAAACCAGTTTCAATTGCGTCAGTGCTGTCTCTTCATCGCCTCGCGCTAGAAGCGCAACTGCCAGGTATAAGTGCCCTGATGTTTCTTCGGATACCTGTCTCCCTTTGATGAAATGTTGGACTGATACTTCCAAATGACCGATCGCTTCCTCGAAGCGATTTTCAGCCATCATCAGACGGCCGCTTTCCAATGCCAGGAGGCCCTGTTCAAGGCTGGAAACCGACAGGGCGTAGCCTTCAGCCTGGTTGTGCAAATACCACGCCCGAGGCAGATCTCCGCCGGCCCGGGCCAAGCAGGTTAAGGTATGGTTCAGGTAGAAGCACAAAAAGCGGTTCTCGATCCGCCGGGCAATGGAAAGAGCTTCCTCGCACACATTTTCCGCAGCCTCGTTTGCCTGGATTTCCGTATACAGGTCGGCCAGGCTGGCAAGGATGAAAGCTTCCAGGCGCGCAAAGCCGGTGAGGCGCGCATACTTTAGCCCCTCGTCGAAGGCTGCGGCGGCTTGCTCGTACTCCCCAAGGTGGTAGTGGAACACGCCCAGGTTGTTGAGCAGGTCGGCCAGGCGCAGGTAGTTGGTTTCCTCGCGCCAGTATTCCAGCGATTTCTGGTAGGCCTTCTTGGCTGCTTCCATATTTCCAGTGGTGCGATATAAGATCCCCAGTTCCTGGCAAAGGGTGGCGATATTGGGGGTATCGTTCAGGGATTGGTAGAGCGCCAACGCGCCTTCGATATTGCGAATGCCTTCAGTGCTTTTAGCCATGCAGTGCAAGCTGATACCCCTGGCCTTTAACGCTTGCGCCTTGAGATGAAGCAAGCCGGCATCATTGTCTACGATCGCTAGTGCTTCCTCGGCGTCTCTCAATGAGGCAGGATAGTCACCCAGGGAGTGATAGGCTGTGGAGCGGCGCGTCAAGGTGCGCGCCAGCCGAGAGCGGTCGCCGTCGCCATAAGCCCTGTACATCCCTTCCGCCTGGCTCAGCAGTTCCAAACCCTGGCGCGGGTTGTCACGCGAGAGGGCAACCGCTCCCTTCAAAGAGAGCATGCCTGGATGAGAAAAGAGTAGGCTGCACGGAATAGAATCCAGCCATTTCGTCAGGAGGTCGAGACGGCTGGATTTGAGCAAGGTCGGTCCGGCCTGCTCGATTACAGCTACCATGACATCCGTGTCGCCCAGACGCTGGCAGGTGTCGTAGGCCTTTTCCCAATTCCCAAGATCGCTATAGACCGCAACGAGCCGGCGCAGGATTTTCTGCAAGGCGCCGGGTTGTTCTCGTTCCAGGCGCGCCCGCAGGTAGTCCTGGAACAGGCTGTGATACCGCAACCAGGCAGCATCCTCGCCGACCGGCAGGACGAACAAATTGCGTTCCAGGACTTCATCCAGCAAGCCGTTCCAATCCACCTCGTGGGGATAAGCGGCAGGGTGTAGCACCGCCGCGCACAGGCCAGCGTCGAATTCATCCAGGGCGGAGGAGTAGAGGTAGAAATCTTGGAGAGATTGGGGCTGTTCGTTCAACAGCAGCCCCCAGTAACCGGCCAAGTCCGTCTTGGTCGCTTGAGCGCCTGGCAGGTTGGTATGCCTTTCCGGGATGGGTGCTGATGAAGGCAGTAAGATACCGGTGATCCAGCCTTCCGTCTGCGCGAACAACAAGCCTGCCTGCTCCTTCGAGAGGGGATGCTTTTGTTTCTGCGCCAGGGATTGAATTTCAGAGGGGGTAAAAGCCAGCTCGTTGATGCCAATGCCGCCGGCTTGGGCGCGGGCGAGGAGCAGTTCCAGGCCGGGGATGTCGGGCTTCTGGCGGCTCAGGAGGAACAGGTGGCAGTTCTCGTCTACGCGGCTCACGAAGCGGCCGATGAAGGCATTGATCGCCTCGTTTCCCCCAACGACTTGAAAATCGTCCAGCACGATCACGAAGTGTTCGTCAACGTGCACGTACAGCTCGTTGACGAGCGTGGTGACGAGCGGCTCGATATCACCTGCGGGCATGTCCAGGGTTTCCAGGGCTGCGCTGGAAAGGGGACCGAACGCCGGATAGAGCGTGGCAAGCGACGCGATGAAATGCGCCACGAAACGCTGCAGGTCCTGGTCGTGCTGGTCAATCGTGTACCAACAAGCCGGTACATCCTGTTGATGGGCAAAGTCAACCAGGAGGGATGTTTTCCCGTAACCGGCTGGCGCGATGACCAGGATCAGTTTGCGTTCGAGCAGGTCGTAGAGCAGGTCGAGAAGCCGTGGACGGCTGAGGATCTCTGCGCGCCGGCGAGGGCGGATGATCGCCGGCTGGGCTATGGGCGGCTGTGAAGAAGGCAACGGTGAATACCTGGCTCTTTTACCTTACGCTCCCCGCCGTTCTTTGCTGTTTCTCGCACC
>Ga0209610_1000844_pt1 | contig 16000 bp, 14 predicted proteins | sample LakKivw275mmetaG_FD_184137 | JGI IMG/M metagenome (GOLD analysis project Ga0209610, IMG submission 184137) | Anoxic lake water microbial communities from Lake Kivu, Rwanda to study Microbial Dark Matter (Phase II) - Lake Kivu water 275m metaG... | ecosystem: Environmental > Aquatic > Freshwater...
AAATAATATAAAATAATAAAAATAAATAAAGATAAAAATATCAAAAATTCATCAAAAATATCGCAAGTTTCATTATATCATTTCAAATAACATAAAATAACATCAAACAAACCCCAGAATATCCTCGGAATTCGCATCAGTTCTTATCCCAAGACCGGAAAAATGCGTTCGTGCTACCTTGAAACCGCCACCTTTAAGCCTTTCAAACACGAAATCCATTCTCGGCACGGATTTTTTCACCTTCCTGCACAACTTGTGGAAATCGTAATACGGTTTGGTTATTTTTTGCTCCCCGGCAATCAGGTTTACCAACTTTTTTTCATCATCTCCCTTTCTAAATTCCAATCCTCCAATTTCATCGCTCAATTTTTTAGAAAAATCAGAATCAGCGAATTCCGCATTCCACAAAGGACCTGCGGTTTTCAATTTGCAACCACATTCGCAATTTTTTTCCAGCTCATCTATTCTCTTATATTTTTTTTCCAAACAAGAGAAACAATGCTGCAGAAAAGTTATATCCCCCTGCGTTTTTTTCACATACTTTCTCCCCCTATCCAATTCCGCGTAAATCCTGAAATAATGCCGCGTGCAGTGCGAGAACAAAATATTCACACCATAGTCGTACCTCACGGCGTTTCTTGCGATAAATCCTATAAAGATTCTTAATCCCAACTCATTGTAGTAATCCGTTCTCAGCGAAATCGCATCGTACTTCCTCTGGCAGGCCGTCGGATAAGTGCCGCACAGGACGCTCGTATCGGTTGCCGCAACACCCAAAAAACCGCGTTTTCCGAATGCGCGTATCGCAGTATCCAAATAGCGTACAGGAGGCCCGAACGGATCGATGTCTATAAACTCGAACTTCTTATTCGACAAAAAATGGTTCGAGTCATCGTTCGAAATTTTTACATCAAGCCTGTTAAGCTTCGCATTTTTCTCAATGAGTTCGCAGGCTTTTTTGTTCAGGTCGTTCAGCGTGACATCAACCCCAACTTCCCCTGCAATTCTCAAACCGCGCGCTCCGGAACCGGAGAGCGCGTCAAAATAATTTTCTGGTTTCAAAATTCTGCAAACCCCAACGCTTATGTCCCTTGCAAGCTCCATCTCCGGATTGTAAAAAATCGGGTCGCGTTTCGTCCTGAGTTTTGATTTTGGAACAAACAGTTTCGTTTTTCCTTCAGCAACCTCTTCAAAATTCATCTTCATCTATTTTTATAGAAAAACTCAGGTAAATACTATCGTGAACCTTGAATGAAAATCGTTGTTGCAATCACTGGCGCTTCCGGGATCATTCTCGGGCAGCGCCTGCTCGAAGAGCTGAAGGGCCACGAAACGCATCTGGTCATAACGAAAAACGCGGAAAAGGTCGCAAAATTCGAGGAGTGCAAATCAGTCAAGGAGATAAAAAAACTGGCGAAATTCGTTTATGACGAAAATGAAATCGAAGCAGGCATCTCAAGCTCGTCGTATCCGGTAGATGCCATGGTCGTGATTCCATGCTCCATGAAAACCCTTTCTAGCATCGCGAACGGGTTTTCAGACAACCTCGTAAACCGGGCCGCAGAGAACATCCTGAAACTGAACAAGAAACTGATTGTTGTGCCACGTGACACACCACTAACACTTGCAGCGATCCAAAACATGGAAAAATTAAAGCTAGCCGGAGCCATCATACTCCCTGCTAACATTGCTTATTATTTTAAACCAAGAACAATTAATGATATCACTAATTTTACGGTCGGCAAGGTCTTGGATGCTCTTAGCATGGAGCATAAACTTTACAAGAGGTGGGGTTGAAAATGAGTCTGCGCGATTTTATACAGCAACTGGATAAGGAAAAAAATCTCCTCAGGATTCCTAAAGAGGTTGACCCGAAACTTGAGGCCGCGCGCATAATAAAGAAGCACGACGGTTGTGCGATTCTGTTCGAGAAGGTAAAAAATTCCGAATACAAAATCGTCGCTGGCCTGTGCAGCAGCCGCGAGAATTTCGCAAAGAGCATGGGCATAAAAAAGGAGCAGCTGATATTCAAGATCGCGGATGCCATTGAAAAACCAAGCAAACCAAAAATCGTAAAAACCGGCCCATGCCAGGAGGTTGTTGAGAAAAATGTTGATTTGTCAAAGATTCCGATTCTGACGCACGCATCAAACGACCTCGGGCCATACGTTACTGCTGGCGTTTATGTCTGCAAAAACAAGGTAGGAAGATTAAACGCCGCATTCCATCGAAGCTCTCCAATAGCAAAGGACAAATTCGTTGCAAGAATCTGCCATCGCGATACCTTCAAATTCCTCGAGGAAGCAGGCGGCGAACTCGATGTTTCAATTTGCCTTGGTCTGCACCCAACAGTTTCCCTTTCGGCTTCGGTTTCTGCAGGTGACATAAACGAATTTGAAATTGCAAACACGATGCACCAGTTGGAACTCGTTAAATGCAGGACCAATACCCTTCTTGTTCCCGCAGATGCAGAATTCGTTTTGGAGGGTGTTCTGACAACCAAGGAAAGGCACACGGAAGGGCCGTTCCCTGATATAAGCGGAACATTTGATGTTGTTCGTGAGGAGCCCACCGTAAAAATAAATTGCATAACCCACAGGAAGAATCCAATTTACCAGGCATTACTACCCGCATACAACGAACACCGCCTCCTGATGGGCATGCCAAAGGAGCCGACAATATACCGCGCTGTGAAAGAGGTTGCGGATTGCAAAAATGTTCTGATCACTCCCGGCGGATGCTCATGGCTTCACGCGCTCGTCCAGATAAACAAGAAGAACGCTGATGATGGCATCAAAGCAGCGGAAGCCGCATTCAAGGGCCACGGAAGTTTGAAGCACTGTGTTGTTGTGGATGAGGACATTGACATTTACAATCTTGACGAAGTCGAATGGGCGATTGCAACGCGCGTGCAGTTCGACAAAAATTCAAAGGTCTGGCGCGGTCCTGGAAGCTCGCTTGATGCAACAGCTGAAAAAATCGAAGGTTCCGACAGGTTAATGACCTGCAAAGTCGCATTGGATGCAACAATACCGTTCGACAAAAACAGGGACAAGTTCAAGAAAGCGAATCTTGGAGAATGAATTCTGCAATATTCCTAAATGGAGAAAAATTTGAAGAGACGAAATTTAAAACCGAAGAAGAACTGGAGGCTATTGTTAAGTCTCAGTGTAAACTATTTTTTGGGAAGAATACAATCTACCTGGATATCAAGAAAAAAATCGATTCAAAATCTCTCGGTGGAGTGATACCTGATGCAATTATGTTTGATTTTAATGATGTTGATAACCCCGAAGTTTATCTTGTTGAAGTAGAATTAGCTTCGCATAATTTTTATGATCATATTTTTCCACAAATAACTAAATTCTTTGCATTTTATAGGAATCCTAAGAGCAGGGACAATCTCACCGGAAGTATCTTTACATATATAAAATCAAACCCCAATATCGAAGCAGAATTCAGAGTATTTCTAAAAGAAAGAGAGATATACAAAACGATAAAAGATGTTTTTGAGGATAGTCAGAATATACTACTAATTATAGACGACCAAAAACCCGAGTTCCAAGAAATGTCTGAGACGTACATGGACACGTGGGGTAAACTTGTGAAAGTCGAAGTTCTTAAAGGGTATTCAGTCAATGGAAAAAAACTGTACAGTCTAACTCCTGACTTTACAGGTATCGAACTTGGTTACTCTTCCGAAGAACCAACTGAGATACAGAAATACGACGAGGATTATCATCTTCAAGATGTTTCAAATATTGTCAAGGACATATACAACCAAGTCAAACTAAACATGAACGGGTTGGATTCAGAAATTAGCGTTAACCCTCAAAGGTATTATATCTCACTAAGGAAGAAAAAGAATTTTGCATATATCCAACCAAGAAGGAAAAAATTAAAGATTACAATAGGGATATCCTACGAGGAGGGAATTAGGATTATAAAACACCATACCATAAAAAAACATAGTCAAGGTGTACAAGATTTCTATCATATACCTTGTTTTGAAGTGATAATCGAAAGCACAAATAATTTGCAAGAAATTTTTACAGCCCTCGAACAAGCATACAAAAAACAAAATGAAACTTAATGGAATTCCTGTTGAGGACACCTACTGCGAAGCGTTTGACGGTCTTTACGCACGCGTCATTGTCACTGCAAAAGATAAAAAAAGGCTCGACAGCGCGGCAATAAAATCAACAGCACTGCCATCAACAGTATTCGGGAAATCCGAGGCAGGCATTGAAAAATACCTCTCAAAAAAAGAAACGCCTGATGGAAGGATAGGCGTGATTCTACAGTTCTGGGTTGGCGCAGGCAAAAATTCAAAGGAAAAACTCGAATCCGAACTCGGATGGAGAATCCGTCAGGGAATCCTCGTTGTTCCTACAACCCGGGTTTTCAATGCTTCGAATTCAAAAGAAAAAATTGGCACCATGAACAAAATCGGACACTGTGGCGACGGTTACGAATGGGTCGAAAAAAAATTCAATAGAGAAATGATTTCAGTTCCGCTGATGATGGGCAACTTCCTTATCGAAAAAGAACTCGGAGTTGCAAAAGGCGTCATGGGCGGAAATGTTTGGTTCTTCTGCAGGGATGAGAATTCTGCCTTGAACGCAGGTGACAAGGCAGTTGATGCATTAAAAAACATGGATGGTGTCATCACAGCGTTTGACATTTGTTCCGCAGGCTCAAAATGCGAGACAAGATTCCCTGAAATCGGACCAACAACGAATCATCCTTACTGCCCAACATTGAAAGGAAAAATCAGGGATTATAAAGTACCTGCAGGCGTGAATTCAATACCCGAAATAGTGATAAATGGAACTTCACTGGACGCTGTGAAAAAAGCAATGAGGACATGCATGTCGTCCGTAAGAGGGATTGATGGTATTGTAAAAATCTCAGCAGGAAATTACGACGGAAAACTCGGAAAATACAAAATTTATTTGCGCAATCTATTATAACTAAAAATGTATCTCACAAAGGAAGAAGAGAAAATCCTTGAAGGCGAACAGGGAAACGCTGCAGCAAAATCCATGAAGATTCTTGTCGCACTTGGGGAAATTTACGGCGCTAAAAATCTTATTCCTGTTTCAAGCGTTCAGATTGCAGGCGTTTCTTACGACAACCTCGGCGATGCCGGGCTCGAATACCTCGCGGAGCTTGCAAAGGACGGCCAGGTAAAAGTTTTAACAACCCTGAATCCAGCAGGCATGGACATGCTCGAATGGAAAAAACTCGGGATTTCCGATGAGTTCGCAGATAAACAGAAAAAGGTCGTTGAGGCGTTTGCAAAGATGGGTGTAATAACAACATGCACCTGCACTCCATATTTGATAGGAAACCTGCCTGCATTCGGCGAACATGTCGCATGGGCTGAATCATCCGCAGTAACGTTCGTAAATTCAGTAATCGGTGCAAGAAGCAACCGCGAAGGCGGACCGTCTGCGATAGCCGCCGCGATAATAGGAAAAACCCCAGCATATGGGCTGCATCTTGATGAAAATCGCGTTCCAAAATTTCATGTGAAGGTTGAGGCAAAGATAGAATCGCTTGCGGATTGGGGTGCGCTTGGCTACATCATCGGAAAAAAATCCGAAGGTCGAGTGCCTTACATAAGCGGACTCCAGAAAACCTCGATAGACAATCTAAAAAGTTTTGGTGCATCTGCAATAACCTACGGTAGCCAGTCGCTCTATCACATAAAGGGCGTTACTCCAGAGGCGCACCTGTACCAGCCACCCTCCGACTCCATCACAGTAACCGAGAACGACCTTAAGGATGCATACAAGGCGCTGAATGATGAAGCTGAAGACGTTGATTTTGTCTCGCTGGGGTGCCCGCACGCGTCGTTAAGCGAAATCGCGGAGATTGCAGAATACCTGAAAAACAAAAAAGTCAAAAACGGCATTGAACTCTGGGTTGCAACCTCGCGCCCTGCAAAGAATATTGCAGACCAGCGCGGTTACACAAAAATAATTGAGGGTGCGGGAGGCAAAATGGCCGTAGACACGTGCATGGTCGTTGCGCCCATAAAGGGGCGATTTAAAACGATGGCAACCACATCTGCAAAGGCGTGCTTTTACGCCCGCGGAAAAAACAAGATGCAGATTCACATAGGCGATTTCAAGCAGTGCCTGAACGCTGCGGTGAGTGGAAAATGGACCTGAAAGGGCGCATTATAAACAAAGGAGAAGTGGAGGGCGTTGTATTGGTTTCAAAAAATCCGATTTCCTTCTACGGCGGCGTTGACCCGAAAAACGGCGTGATAACGGACAAGGACAGCGACATTGACGGCCAGTCGATAAGCGGAAAAATTCTTGTTTTTCCGTTCGGCAAGGGAAGCACCGTTGCACCTTACACCATCTACCAGCTTGCGAAAAACGGCAAGGCACCTTTAGCGATGGTGAACAAGGAATGCGAAACCATAGTTGCTGTTGGGGCTATAATTTCTAATATTCCCTGCGTTGACAAAATCGATATAGAAAAAATCAAGACAGGGGACAAGGTAAGGATTGATGGAGAAAAAATAATTCTCAAATAATGGAATTAAAAAACATAAGTTTTGAACCAATCTGGTCCGATTCCCTCGGGGCAAAGTCCTCATGCGTTCTTGTAAAAACCCCTAACACTTCCATGGTTATCGACCCGGGAGCCGCGATAATGCAGGGCTCGTTTCCTGCATCCATGGAAGACAAGCTGCGGTGGCTGGCCGATGCGGAATTTGCAGTAAAAAATGCATCAAAACAGGCAGAAGTTGTTACAATTTCGCATTATCACTACGACCATTTTACCGATTTTGATGCCGAAATCTACAGAAACAAATTATTGCTCACAAAAAACCCGAACGAGTTCATTAACGAGTCACAGCGCGGAAGGGCGGAGAATTTTTTCAGCAATCTGTGTAGGGAATTCGGTAACACAGACCTGGAAAAAATTCTTGAAAATAAAAGAAGCAAAAAATATCCTGACCCGGGAAATTTTTTGAAACGCGCAATGAAAATGAATTTTGGGAATTACCAGAAAAGAAAAAACGAACTTATCGCTGCCGGGAGAAAATGGTTCGATGCCAGGGTAAAATCCTGGAATAGGTATCCCCTCATCCCCGAACTGAAATTTGAAAAAATAAATGTGAAATTTCCCGAAGGCAGGGAGTTCAAGTTCGGGAAAACAAAGTTGCGGTTTTCTAAACCGTTGTTCCACGGCATCGAATACTCAAAACTCGGCTGGGTCTTTGCAACCATTATCGAGTGCGGTGGCGAGAAGCTGCTCCACTCCTCGGATCTGCAGGGCCCGGTCGTTGAGGACGACGCAGATTTGATAATAAAGGAAAACCCCGATGTTCTGATTCTCGACGGCCCGCCAACCTACCTTCTGCCGTATATGCTGAACTTCATAAATCTCAACCGTGCTCTCGAAAACATGAAAAAAATCATTGAAAAAACAGACACCAAGCTGATTCTTTATGACCATCACTTGCCGCGGGACAAAAAATACAAAAATTACCTGAAGGAAGTTTACGCACTTGCAGAATTGAAAAATAAGAAAGTAATCACAGTTGCAGAGTATCTTGGAAAAATCCCAAAGGTACTTGAACTTACTTAACTTTTAATTCTCTATAATAAACAAGAATAACCATGCCAAAACTTATTGTGCTGAAACTCGGTGGCTCGGTAATAACAAAAAAATCCGAGAACAAGTCCGAGGTGAACAGGGAAAATCTGGACCGGCTTGCAAAAGAGATTTCGGAAGCCCGGAAAGAAAAAAAATTCGGGCTCATGGTTGTGCACGGCGCGGGCCCTTTTGGCCATGTTCTCGCGAAAAAATACGAACTCGACAAGGGTCTCAGAAACGAAAAACAGCTCGAGGGCTTTGCAAAAACTCATCAGTCAATGGAGCGCCTTAACGAGCAGGTTGTAGGCACGCTGCAGAAGCACGGAATAAATGCAATTGCATACCAACCTTCTTCTCTAGGATTATTGAAAAATAAAAAAATCATCCAGTTTCCAACCGGGGTGATAAAAGGATTTCTGGATTTAGGAATGGTTCCAGTGAGTTACGGCGATGTTCTGGTTGATCTGGAAACCGGGATAAACATTCTGTCCGGAGACCATCTTGTTCCTTACCTTGCAAAAGAACTCGAGGCAGACCGTGTGATAATTGCCACGGATGTTGACGGCATTTACAATGGTGACCCAAAAACAAACAAGAACGCAAAACCCGTGAAAGAAATCAATTCGAAAAATTTCAAAAAAATCCGAATCGGCGGCTCAAAAGCCGTTGATGTTACCGGCGGCATGAAAAGAAAAGTCCAGGAACTGCTGGAGATTGCAAAGCTTGGCATTGAATCCCAAATCATAGGCGCAGCAAAAAAAGGAAATCTGAAAATGGCGTTACTGGGAAATAAAAAAATAGGGACAATAATAAAAAATTAAACCCCGATCCTCGTCTTTAATGCACTGAAACTTTCACCTTCTATGGCTTCTGCCACCCTGTTTTGCAATTCTCCCCCAGGCGTAAGTGCAATCATCAATCCTCCGCGCCCGGTTCCAGTCAGCTTTGCACCAAATGCGCCACTTTCTCGAGCAGTGTTCACAAGCAACTCAAGCTCATCGCAGGAAACGCCGATTTCCTGTAACAATTCATGATTTTTATCCATCAGTTCGCCTGTTTTTTTCAAATCGAATTTTAATAATGAGGATTTCGCAGCGTTTACCAGCTTGTTGTACTCGTCAAAAATTCTTTCAAATTTTTCCGGATTTTCTTCCTTAGCTTTTTTTACGTCTCCAACAACTTCCGTGGTGCTGCTTGTTATTCCTGTGTTGCCAAGGACGATTTCCACAGGTTTTTTAAGATTCAACCTGTCCATCGTATTCGGTCCACCCTCCGAATTCTTCACGAACCAGATCAGACCGCCGAAAACCGCTGCCGTATTGTCAATCCCGGATGGCGTTCCGTGGTATCCCTTTTCCCCCTCATACGCGATCTCATTTATTTTTTCGTCATTCAAACCGAGTTCGAATTCCTGATTCAGGGCGCGGGCGAGGGCAGCGCACGATGCTGCGGATGCGCCGACACCGGACGCTGCCTTAAGGTCGCCGCCAAAGGTGATTCGCAACGGATTTTTTTTCGGATCAATGTTCATCGCTTTGAAAATATTTTCCAGAGATTTTTTCTGCTCCTCGAATTTTTCTTTTTTGTAGTTCGGTGTTTCCGGGCGGTTATCAACAAGTTCATAATCCTTTGCTCTGATCCTTTCCACCCTTGCGGTTGTTTTTGAGCCCAAAGCAGACGCTATCGCCGGCCGTCCATAAACAACAAAATGCTCGCCGAACAAAATCGTCTTTCCGTAACCGTGTCCTTCGCTCATTTTTATCACACATCCATATATTTTGAATAATAATTAAATAACTCTGGCACTGTCAGCAACCTTATACTCAATCGGTGAAAACCTATTCACCCTCAGTTCTATCCTCACGTCCTTCGCTTGTTCGTTCAAACAAAAAACATAAACCACATTTCCGGCAGCGACGTCCCAGAACGCGTTTAAACCGGTTTTGCGCATCTCCTCAACCGCGTTGCACAGCTCGCGCATTTCATCATTTATTATTCTTACCCCTAAATCCTCTACCATTGAATGGAATTCCCTGGCATCGAGTTCCATAAGTTCCAGGGCTTTTGTAAATTTTTTGTTTTTTATCAAATTTTCAAAATCATGGATTTTTTTATCAATACCTGCAGCCCTTTTTTTGTAATTTTTGTGGGTTACGATTTTTTTGTGGATGTCGTCCGCGCTGTGCCGTTTGCCCTCGAAAGGAATCGTGTAAATCACAAGATCCTTGAGTTCGTCCGCGGTTGCGATTACATCTGCTTTCGATTTTTTTTCTGTTTCGTATTTTGTCAGACCGCCGTACAGACTCCTGAAAACGGTTTCTGAGCCAAAACGCCCTATGTTCAAGAGTTTTTCTTTCTCAAGATTCAATTGTAAAAAATGGTCAAGCGCCACCACAAGGGCAGCAGCTCCCGAGTCAGAACTTCCTGACAGGATTCCATGATTTTTCGAGTTTATGTTCAGGCCGATTTTTTTTCCGGATTTTTTGAGCGTGAGTTTTACAACCTTCAACATGCCCTTGCCACGTTCTCCGGAAATTTTTTTATTGTTGATTTTAAATAAAATTTTCTTTGTTTTATTTTTGATGATGCTCGTTTCGGTCATTACATTTTCGTTCAGGTCAGTAATCGCAAGTCCGACCGAATTGTGAAATGAAACGCGGTCCTCGAATGGTTTTTTCATGCCTTCTGCGAATATCACAGGCAGGCCAGGAAATGCGATTGCTGCGGTTTTTTCCATCCTATTAATATACTTATATTGCGATACAGAATCAATAAATAACAATGGAAAACAGAAAGCTCGACCACATTAAAATCTGCGTTGAGAAAAACGTTGAGTACGGAAATGCGGGATTCGACAAAATCGAACTGGTTCAGAAATCCCTGCCCGAGCTGGATTTCGGTAAAATCAATACCGCATGCACTTTTGGAAAGCACCTGAAATATCCGTTCATAATCGAGGCTATGACCGGCGGTACTCCGGAGGCAGAGCAGATAAACAAGGACCTAGCGAGGGTTGCGCAGGATTACGGAATCGGTTTCGGGGTCGGAAGCCAGCGTGCCGCGATTGAGGATCCCAAACTGGAGAGAACGTTCATGGTAAGGGATGTTGCACCGGACATATTCCTGATAGCGAATCTGGGTGCGGTGCAGCTTAATTACGGTTACGGGATAAAGGAATGTCAAAGGGCTGTGGATATGATAGATGCCGATGCGTTAGCGTTGCACATAAATCCACTGCAAGAGGTCGTTCAACCTGGCGGCAATACGGACTTTTCTAACCTTATAAAAAAGATAAACGAAATAAAAAAGGAACTCCATAAACCGGTGATAGTAAAGGGCGTCGGCTCCGGCGTTTCTTACGACATCGCAAAAAAACTCGGGGTGGATGCAATAGATGTCGGCGGTCTTGGAGGAACCTCATGGGCGCTCGTTGAGAGTTATCGCGGAAACAAGGCCTTGGGTGAAAAGTTTGCAGGTTTTGGAATACCTACGGCGGAATGCGTAAAAGAGCTTTCAAAGCTGAAGATTCCGATAGTTGCATCAGGTGGAATACGCTCCGGAATAGATGCCGCGAAGGCAATCGCGCTTGGTGCAAGATGCATTGGTGTCGCGTTACCGATACTCCGAGCATGGAACGCGGGAAAGAGGCACGCGGTTCGCGAGTATCTTGACCAGTTCTTCATGGAAATGAAGGTCGCGATGTTCTTGACCGGCGCTAAGACTTTGGAAGAACTCAAAGGGAATGTGCGTGAATCTAACTCCGGCCTTTCGCAAATTTTTTCTTTATCCCTACCTTGATTTTTTCGGATTTTTTCTTCAGCTCGTTTATCCTGTCGTCCCGCGCTATCTTCAGAATCGTTGTTGCATCCTTTACAGCCGGTGTGAGTTTGAATTTGCTTTTTCCTTCTTCCCTTTTCACGTAGTGTATCGGAACTTCTATCATCTTGCCGTCAGCATCACGTATCCTGTCGAGTATTTCGACCTGCACCGAAAAAAACTCCGTGCGCATGTTTTTGAGAATGTCCTTAACGGTTTTAGCTCTATAAGCCCTGAAACCGGAAGAGCAGTCCTTGACCTTCAGTCTCAGGGCGGCACGAGCAAACTTGTTTGCGATTCTTGTCGGAAGGAATCTGCGATACTCCTGTTTGACATTCGCGCCCTTAAGAAAACGCGAACCGACAACGACGTCCGCATTTTCCCTCTGCAACGCGTCAACCATCTTGAGTATGTCTTCTGGCAGGTGGTTTTCAGCATCCATAGTCACGATAACATCGCCGGACGCGCTTTTTATCCCTGTCAGCAATGCGCATGCAAAGCCCTTGCCTTCCTGGTCTATAAGTCTCAGGTCCCTGCGTTCCTTTGTTAGGTCATCAACAATCTCGCGCGTTCCATCAGTGCTTCCGCCGTCAACCACGAGAACCTCTTTCCGCTCTCTTATGTGCTTGTAAATGTCGGGGAGCAGCCGTTTTATGTTCTCCACCTCATTCAATGTCGGAATGACTATGGTAATCATTCATACCCCTGTTTTGTATTTTTCAATAGTATCAGGATCAGCAAACCCATTATCCCGAGGGTGAATAAAATCCTGATGATAGATATTAAGCTAACGGGTAAATAACCTTGCGCGGTTTCCGAAATATTTTTTGGCGGTTCGCTGTAATTCTCAAAATACGTGGTCGTACTCTCGTTACCTAGGTCCACAACTATCTCAATCTCCAGTGGGTTTTTGTCTTTTGAATCAATAATTCCATCCCTATCTGTGTCGTTATCGAGGGGGTTTGTTCCGAGAACGCTTTCGTTGTAATCGCTCAACCCATCGTTGTCAGAATCAATAAACATGAGTTCGTTTTGAAGTGGATGTTCATCCTCAGAGTCGATGATTCCATCCCCATCAGTGTCGTTATTCGTTGCGTTATATCCCATCGCCAACTCAAAATAATCGTTCAATCCATCCCTATCTGAATCAACAAACATGAGTTCGTGTTGGAGCGGATGTTCATCTTCGGAATCCAGAATACCATCGCCGTCCGTGTCATTCTTGAGTTTGTTTGTGCCCATCAGGCGTTCTTTGCAATCCGTCCAGCCATCCTTGTCCGAGTCCTTGACAGAACCGAAAACGTAAAGTTTTTTATCCACGGAACCAATCGCGATTTCCAGGCATTTGTCATTATCCAAATCTGCTATCGCCGGCGAGGATTCTATCGGGTCATGTATTCTGTAGTCCCACACCCTACTGCCCGTGCAGTTCAGAACGTAAACCTCACCATCCCTCGAACCAAACACAAGCTCCAGACAACCGTCGTCATCAAAGTCTGCCATCGCTGGCGAGGATACCACCTGGCCATTCGTGCTGTATCTAAAAATCCGCTCGCCGGAATCGTTTATCACGTAAACGCTTCTGTCGTTTGAGCCCACAACAGTTTCAAGATAATCGTCGTAATTGATGTCCGCGACAGCGGGCGACGATGCTACAACGTCGTCGGTCGTATAATTCCACATTGCGTCCAAGGTCGTGTAGCCGTATGTCTCTTTTTTGCATTCCCCCTTCCAGTCGCATACAACAAACCCCTGCTCGGTTTTATACTGATGATGGTAAAGCGCATAAACCCGCCCGTCGTTTGAGCCAACAAAAATTTCATCCTTGTTGTTCAAGTCGATATCTGCAAGCGCGGGTGACGAAACCACCGGACCGTTGGTTTCGTATGTCCATACCTTATATGGCGGGGCGCTTATCGCATACACGCGCGTGTCTGTTGAACCAAAAACAATTTCGGGCTTCTTATCACCGTTTATGTCCCCTATAGCCGGCGACGATACTATACTGTCAACGGCGCTGTAATTCCATATCTCGTTACCCCTGCAATCAACCGCATAAAGTTTACCGTTGTCCGAGCCAAAAACAATGTCCTGGCAGCTGTTGTCGTCCAAATCCGCAATAAGAGGGGACGAGCGAATGCAGGCAGCTACAGGAAAAATCCACAAAACTTCGCCATTGTTATTCAAGGCATACAAACCGGCACCGCACGTTCCGACTATTATCTCCAGCTTCTTGTCGTAATTTATATCCGCTATCGCAGCAGCAGTTTTTATCGAGCCGCCCGTTTTGTATTGCCACAACAGGTTTCCGTCATAGGAAAACGCATATAAATAGCCATCCTCGGAACCAGCTATAACCTCCAGAAATCCGTTGTCGTTTATGTCCGAAAGAACCGGAGACGAGACACTGCCGTTCGTGGTGTAATTCCAGAAAAGTCCAAGGCCGCTGGGGTCCATGGACGAATAAACATCAATGTATCCGGAGCGTTTTTTATCGAAATGAAACATCGGCCAGTCCTGCGTCACCGAAACTTCCTCTTCATGCACGTTATTTTTTTCATCAGATTCCAGAATCCAATCATCCTCATCCACAACCAAATCTACCCCGTGCCTGCCGTATTCCGCAGTCCAATTAAACGTTCTTGTTGCATATCCCCCCTTTGTTAGATTCTGTATCGTCTGCGTAACAAATTCTTCGTCATCTACGTATACCTTAAGTTCAAAGGTCGATGCATCTGCTTCGCCACCATTGTACATCGTAACATTTATTATCGCTTCCGTATCACACCTTGGGGATTCCGGACCAATAGCCAAATCATATGCAACAAGGTCGGGCGCAGGACCGAAGACGTTAATGCCGCCGTCATGCGTGCTAACAATCAGAAGGCCATTCACAATAAGCGGGGTTGTTGCATCGTGCTCAAAACTATAGTTCCATAACAATCTGCCCGTGGATTTGTTAATCTCATACGTCTTGTTATCCGAAGAACTTACAAAAACGCTATCGTTGTTGACAGCAACCGCATTCTCTATAGCTCCCCGCGTTTTGTAATTCCAGAGCGGGTTTCCAGAAGCCTTATCCAGCGCGTACACCCTGCCATTTTCAGAGCCGAATATAACCTTATCCTCACTGATTGTGGGTGAAGACCTTATCCATCCGCCCGTGGTGTGGGTCCAGCTTACATCTCCGCTTGCCTCATCGAGCGCATACAGTTTACTGTCCAATGAACCAACAAAAACCGTACCGTCGCTTATTGCGGGTGATGTTTTAATGCATGCACCGGTTTCATAGCTCCAGATTTTTTCACCTGTCGTTTCATTCAGTGCGTAAATCCTTCTGTCGTTGGAGCCGAAAAAAACAATTCCCTCATGAACCGCAGGAGATGAATGAATGCCGTTGCCCGTGTTGTAGGTCCAGATTTCACTTCCGTCATTTACACTCAAGGAGTAAAATTTGCCGCCAAGCGAGCCAACAAAAATTCTGCCTTCATGGACGGCCGGTGTGGAGTCCACACCATCGTCAAGAGTACGGTTCCACAAAATCGCACCGTTGTCCCTCCTCAGTGCGTAAACCATCTTCCCCATGGAGCCGACAAAAATCCTGCTGTCTTGGACCGAGGCCGGCGCTGTTATACTGCCGTTGAGTTTTTTTGACCACAGCCTTGAACAATCGGTTAAATTTATGGCGTAAAAATCACCGTTTTTGTAGCCCGCAAAAATCACACTATCAATTACCACAGGCGAAGACTCAAGCTCGGCACTAATTCCGCATATCATCGAGACGTGCCTCCACCGCGGTCTTGAAAAGTCCGAGTTCCCGGTGTGATTCAAATTGCCGAGAAACATGGGGTAACTGCTCAGTATGGTACTTGCGTCAACCGCCGTATTATTCGAGACATTTTCCGCGGTGCAACCACTTACCAAAAATACGACTAGACCAAGAATCAGCAGGTTTTTGAACATTACTAAATCATAAGAAAATAGTCATAAAAACCTGAACCGTGGAGGGGGTTACCATCCGGTCTAAGGTGTTCCTGACCCACCCCCCAATCGGGTGCCTTGCGGGCACCCGATATTTTTTCTTTTGGGAATGAAATACCTTTTCTTTTTCTTAAAAAGAAAAGGGATTCGCCGAGGTTGAGATTTGAACTCAAACCGTCCAAAGGACGACAAGCTCTCTCGATAAGGGCAAGAACCGCAGGTTCTCGCCCTTATCAACCCCACTCTCCTCGAATTTGCCTTTGCAAAATCCTTCTTTCTTTGGGGACACTCAAAACAACGCAAATTCCTTTTGGGAATTTGGTTTCCAAAACTGCTTTGCAGTTTTGCGAACTTTGTGTTTTGGTGTGCCGGAAATCTTTCGATTTCCGAGCATGAAAAACACTTTCTTTCTTTTTAAGAAAGAAAGGGTTTCTCTCAAGGCTTGCGCATTAGCCAGGTTCTGCCACCTCGGCATTGCGAACGTGAGTGAGCAATGCTGAGGCGCCTGACCGTAGGTCAGCAGCGCCTCGGCGTGATGAATGCAAGTAATGCTGAGGCAGGCGACAACAGTCGCAACTGC
>Ga0209610_1000848_pt1 | contig 15979 bp, 13 predicted proteins | sample LakKivw275mmetaG_FD_184137 | JGI IMG/M metagenome (GOLD analysis project Ga0209610, IMG submission 184137) | Anoxic lake water microbial communities from Lake Kivu, Rwanda to study Microbial Dark Matter (Phase II) - Lake Kivu water 275m metaG... | ecosystem: Environmental > Aquatic > Freshwater...
GTGCAGCGAAGCATCTCAGTCTTTAAAAGAGGAGACTCTTCGGCTACTTCATAGCCTCAGAGTGACAAAAAGAGAGGAGGAGATTCCTACGTCGCCTTTAGCTCCTCTGAATGACTGCATGGGTTTGTCGCTCACAGCCTGCTTCTCCGGTAGGTGTGGAGTTTATGCAATTCCTATGTTTTTAAAAAATATAAAAACTCTTAGAATTAGAGAGGAGATAAAAATGGATAGTGGAAAATTAAAAATGGAATGGGCAATGAAGCATATGCCTGTGTTAACAGCAATTGAAAATCAATTCAAGAAAAAAAAGCCATTGAAAGGAATTAATATCAGTATCGCACTGCACCTTGAAGCAAAAACTGCAAATCTCGCGTATGTCCTTCATGAGGGAGGGGCAAATGTTGCAATAACAGGGTCTAACCCCTTGACGACTCAGGATGATGTGGCAATGGCACTTTCAAAAAGCGGAGTGCAAGTATATGCAAAATATGGGGAAACGGAAAAAGAGTACTGGGAGAATTACAACAAAGTACTTGATATAAAACCCCACATCTTAGTTGACGATGGCGGGGACCTGGTAAACCTCCTGAATACAAAAAGAAAAGAACTAATTAAAAACATCATCGGAGTTTGTGAAGAAACCACCACAGGAGTGATAAGGGACAAAGCACTCGAAAAAGAAGGAAAATTAAAGTTCCCCGTCATTGCCGTAAACAACGGACAGTGCAAATATTTGTTTGATAATAGATACGGCACGGGGCAGTCTACCTGGGACGGAATCATAAGAACAACTAATATGAACATTGCCGGGAAAAATGTGGTCATAGCAGGTTATGGGTGGGTAGGAAAAGGCGTTTCAATGCGTGCAAAAGGCCTTGGCGCAAGGGTGTTCGTCACAGAAATTAATCCGATAAAAGCCATTGAAGCCTATATGGATGGCTTCGAGGTACTTCCCATGGAAGAAGCTTGTAAAATTGGAGAAATTTTCGTAACCTGCACAGCCAATACAAATGTCATAGATACAAGGAATTTTGAATTGCTGAGAGACGGAGCAGTACTTGCAAATGCAGGGCATTTCAATATAGAGATAAAAATGGCAGAGCTTGAAAAAGTCGCGATAAAGAAGAGAGAAGTAAGAAAAAATATTACAGAATACACACTTAAAAACCGCAATAAGATTTACGTGCTTGGAGAAGGAAGGCTCGTAAACCTTGCATGTGCAGATGGCCACCCTATTGAAATCATGGATCTTTCCTTTGCGCTGCAGGCATTATCAGTAGAGTATCTGTTAAAAAATAAAGGAAGACTTGAAAATAGAGTTTACGATGTTCCTCAAGAAGTTGACCTGCAAGTTGCAGAGACAATGCTTGACTCATACGGAATAAAAATTGATAAACTTACAAAAAAACAAATAGATTATTTAACAAAATCACATTAAGGAGGTTTAAAATGTCATTTGTAATAACAGTTTATGTGCCTGGCGGGATTGTAATGGCATCTGACAGCAGGCAAACTATTGGCATTCAGAAAGCGGAGGAAACCGCAAAAGACCATCCTCCCATACCAATTGTAAGTTCTGACTATGTATACAAAACATTTTTGCTTGAAAGGCCACAGGTGGGAATAAGTACATTTGGAGAGGCTTTTCTCGGGAAAATGGGAACCGATTTCCACCTTAAAACATTCGAAGAGGAGGATTTAACCGAAAATGACGATGTAGAAAGTATAGCAGAAAAACTGCTCAATTTCTTCAAAAGAAATTTTCCACTGGCTGACACGTCGTTTCACATTGCAGGCTACAAGAAAAATGGGAAAATTAGCACTCCTTACGTTTACCACTGCAACATAAAAAGAGCGGAGCTTAAGAGATTAAACTTCACAAAAGAAAAAGACCAGATACTGTATGGAGCGAGCTGGGGAGGAGAAAGTGATATAATTACAGAGATACTTCAGCCGGCCTGGATGAAAGATACCACTGGAAACCTGAAACAGGTTCCAAAACCACAGGTTATATGGGACATAATGAGCCTTCAGGATGCAGTCGACTTTGCCGTATACGCCGTTAAAACGACAATTGACACAATGAGATTTCAGGCAAGGCCAAAAACGGTTGGAGGTCCAATTGACGTGCTACTAATAACCCCTGACGGGACAAACTGGGTAAAGAGAAAGGAATTACAGGTTTAGCGACAATCAAGTAAAAAATCATTCTACAGTGGCGCCTGACACTTTGCCATAAAAAAATGAGACTTTGGTGCCTGGCACCTTAGAATGAAGTTCAATGATTTTTAAACTCGAATCCATCTTCCTTTATAAGTTTTATGCAAGTTTCTACCACGGCAGGATCATAAAGTTTTCCTTTATTTTTCAATATCTCTTCTAAAGCTTTATCGATTCCAAGTGCTGGTCGATAAGGTCTTTTATGATCCATGCTCTCAACAACATCTGCCACACTTACTATTTTGGCTTCAAGAAGGATTTCTCTATTCCTTAAACCATTCGGGTAACCTGTTCCGTTCATTTTTTCATGATGTTGCAAAATAATGTCAGCTACTTTACGAGGAAAATCAATATCTTTTATATATTTATAAGAAACTGCAGGATGGGTTTTGATCAAGGCATACTCTGAATCAGTTAATTTTGATGGCTTGTTTAATATTTCGCTTGGTACACTCACCTTCCCGATATCATGAATAAGAGAGGCAATTCTTACAAATTCTACTTTTTCTTCCGGTAGATTCATCTTCTTTGCAATAGCAGTTGCAAGTTGAGAAACTCTTTTTTGATGACCAACCGTATAAGGATCTTTCATTTCGGCAATGTTTACCAATATTGTTATTGTTTGCTCTAAAGCTTTTCTAAGATGTATATTATCCTGTTCGAGATTTTTATTTAATTTCTTTTCGTATTCAAGAGAATCTTCTAAGCCGCGGATTCTTTCAAGCAGTTCGCTTATGTTACCCGTTGAAGTACTAATAGCTCTCTTAGCCATTTTTAGCGCCTCCGTGCCTGACTTTTTACATAAATTTATTAACTGTTTACATTATAATCTTATAAAGAATAAATAAAAATTACAAAAAAGTCAATAAATTTAGAAAAATTTACCTGAACTGTGTAAGGTGCGGGAGGGGAGAGTTGTGCTTTCTACTCAACTGATATTGGATGAGATTGAAAAGGTCTTGCTTAAAATATATTCCATAGTAAGATTTGGTAACTTATTTTGCTTAAGCATCAAACTGTAAAATGATTATTAATCTCCCCATATTATGAAATCTAAAGAATTGCCTTTTTTTGTTTTATCGAGAACATCGTAAAGCGGATCATATTTCGAATTATTTCTATTAAATTCAAAATATCGCCCTGAAGAATAATATTGTTCTATTACATAGTTATAAAAACGTTCATTTCAATCCCTTATAGGCGAGCTAAAAACTTGATTTCCTTGAAACCTAATCCGAAGTTTGCACCAGTTTCAATCCCCCATAAGAGAACTTAAAAACTCTTTATTCGAATTTATTACCTTTTTATACCGAATATTGCACCTGAAATGAAAGGCATAAGTCATATTAATCAAATTCCTGATTCTTTTCGTTATTAACAAAAGCTTTTACTAAATGTATTTTTACACAAAAAAGTTAATGTACTTATTTTCCCAACACAAGGTAGCTCTTATTTTGGTAAGCAACTCTCCGAATTTTGCCCTCTGTTATAAGTTGGTCTATTGTCTTATCTGGATCAACATATGTTTGAGCAAGAATTTCCCTTGCATAGTCTTCTCTTAGTGGATGGACCGCTACTATCTTAAGGATTCCTTCTGCAGGGTCTTTAAATCCTGCCGTACCAAAAGTACCTTCCTCTTGATAATTTAAAAGATGTATTTCTAAACCAACTTCCTTAAAGTAGTCATACCACTCAAATATTTTTTTAGATGGTTTTACCCAGGGCTCAGCTAGAGGACGTACTGGAACTCCAATGTATGCAGTTTGTGGAGAAATCCTTTTTATTACCTCAGAAACTTTTTTAAGGTTGTCTTCACCGTCATTAATTCCATCTAAAAGCATTGTTTCAGTTATTATAATCCCCTTATATACTTTGCTAAAATCTTCCATATCCTTTAAGATTTTTGGTAAGGACAATGAAGGATGAGGTCTATTAACTTTTCGATAAATATCTTCGGTACCTGCGTCAATTTTTAGAGATACAAGGTCTGCCTCCATAAGGTCCTGAGAAGCAGCCTCTATTAAAGAACTATTAGTGATAACAGCAACCTTGATTTTAACCTGCTTCTTAATTCCTTTTATAATTTTTCCAAGGTTTATGTCTACTGTTGGTTCGCCATCTGGCACAAATGATATGTAATCTATTACTCCTTGGTAATCATTTACAGCTGAAACGACCTCCGAAACTATGTCATCAGGTTCAAAAAATGGCTTTCTTTCCACAGTTAAGCTGGTAGTTCTGCCAACCTGGCAGTATATACAATTGTAGCTGCAATGCTTCTTTGGTATGTTGTTCACTCCAAGGGAACTGCCAAGTCGTCTTGAGGGAACAGGACCAAAAATATACCTCATCTTTTACTCCTTTCCTTTTTCTTAAACATGAAGTTATCTCCTCCAGGCTGCATAACTTCATAATATCCGTGAAAAGCTACATCATACTCATTAATTAGACTCTTCAACATGCCTTTTACACTATTCGGTAGCTCTGTTTAATTAATTATGAGGAAAGCAAAAAACTATTTTAATCGTAAGATAATCGTGTTTTTTCGTCGGTTAATGTGGGTTTTATCATTTCACGCCATTCAGGTGTATCCCATGTTCCCAAATTGGAGTGCACTCTAAAGTATTTTTCAGGAATTGGATGTGTTCCTATCACAACAGGAATTTTATATTTTTCTTCTATAAATTTTTTAAAGTAGCTTATATATGGACAGGGTGGATAACCAACAACTAAACCAGTTGCAAGGTGAATAACATTTGCACCATTTTTTATCATCTCTTCAGGTGCATACTCTATGTTTCCTCCAGGACAGCCACCGCATGAAGTGTATCCAACAAGCTCAATTTCTTTCCCTTTGTAAACATTAAAAGCTCCTTCATAATTTCTTATCGACCTGAAACATTTTCCACCTGCGCAACTACGATAACGGTCACAAATAATAATCCCGACTTTTACTTTATCGCTCATATTATTCCTCCTTTTTATTATTTATTATTGCATTAACTTTAGACCAAATATTTGTCAATTCTTTTGCTACTGCACTATCTCTTGCATATTCTATAACTGTTTTACCATTAACCATTGCATCTACAAATACAGGGTCAAACGGTATTTTTCCCCCTATGGGAATTTTTTCTAATTCGCAGAATTCTTGTATCCTTTTTGTATTTTCTTCATTTATGTCGAACTTGTTTATACAAACAAAAGGTTTTATTGAAAAAATTTTTAATAATTCAAGCAATCTTTTTAAGTCATGAATACCTGATTCTGTTGGTTCGGTTACTATCATTGCATAGTCAACATTTGTAACTGAAGCAATCACAGGACACCCTATACCTGGTGAACCATCAATTAATATCAAAGATTTCCTTTGTTCGCTTGCAACAGCTGCAGCGATTAAGCGAGTCATTGTTACAAGCTTTCCCGAATTCTCTTGACCTAGAAACAGCAGGGCATGAACCATTAAGCCATAGGCGGTTTTAGAGATGTAAACCTCTCCGGCTTTTTGCTTAACAGTGGTAACTGCCTGTGTAGGACACACAATGCTGCAAACTCCACATCCCTCGCATGATAGATTGTCTATTTCAAAATCGCTATTTATGGCGTTAAATCTGCAGTTTTGAATGCACAAACCACATTTTATGCATTTTTCTTTATCGATAAATGCCAGATCTTCGCCATAAAAATCCTTAACTTTAAGAACCGACGGCCTTAAGAGCAAATGCAGATCAGGAGCATCTACATCGCAATCTACAACGACCGTATCGTTTGCAATCGCTGCAAAAGATGCTACAAGAGAAGTCTTTCCTGTTCCGCCTTTTCCGCTTAAGACAACTATCTGTGTCATTTATTCAGCAACCTCTTAATCTCCTTGTAAAGATCCTTAAACTTCTCTTTCCATTCAGGCATATCTACCACCATAGGTACTCCTTTTGAGTAAGATACAGCTATTCTTCTCTCGTAAGGTACCGTAAGCAAAATAGGAATGTTTTTACTTTTACAAAAGTCCCAAACTCTTTCATCACCTAAATCCGCCCTATTTATCACTACACCAAAAGGAATATTGATTTGAGTGAGCACTTCCACCATCATCGTAAGATCGTGAAATCCAAATGGTGTTGGTTCAGTAACAAGAACACAAAAATCGCTTCCTTTTACCGCTTCTATCACGGGGCAAGATGTACCAGGCGGGGAATCAACAATTACCAGACTGTCATTTGAGATCTGCCTTTTTACCTCTCTTATGATAGGTACGGCTAATGGTTTAGATATTTCCAATTCACCATAAATAACTTCTATATTAGCTGTACTTCCATGCATCAGTCGCCCAATTCTGTGCATTTCTTCATCTATTGCATGAACGGGACAGACGATAGCACAGCCCCCGCAGCCGTGACAGAGATCAGGAAAAATAGTGACTGTGGTTTTGGAAGCTAAAATTGCCTTATATTTACAAAACTCCGCACACTTCTTGCAATGTACGCATAATGCTTCATTTACTCTCGGCACAGGAACATTTACGGTCTTTAGTAAGTCAAATCCTGCCTTAATAAAAATATGAGTATTTGGTTCCTCAACATCACAATCAAGCAATAGCACATGTTCATCTTCAATAGAAAGTGCAAGACTTACAGATACCAGAGTTTTTCCAGTACCACCTTTTCCGCTTGCAACAGAAATAACCATTATATGTTCCCCTGGCTTTCAGAAAATTTGCAACGTTCAATTCCGCTCAAGATGATGCCCCTATTTAATATCACCATCCTTTGCCTGACAGGTATCTTTCAACTGCTTCTTTGACATTCCCAGAAGCTCCCGTTACTATTTTGATATTTGAATTCTGAAGTGCTCCAAGTGCATTTGGGCCAACGTTTCCTGTAATAAGAACCTCTACCCCTTCGTCTAGTATGAGCTGGGCTGAACTCACTCCTGCACCACCTCTATTATTTGCTGCCATATTTTGGATTGCTTTAAACTGCATTGTTTCAGAATCGACGATAATGAAGAATAGGCATCTACCGAATCTCTGATCAACCTGTGCTTCTAAATTGTTACCTATTGATGTTACGCATATTTTCATTTTTCACTCCCTTCGGTTTTTAGAGAGGGGGAAAAACCCCTCTTATTACTTCTCTTCCGTTGCTCGCTTTTCCAGCTCTGCAATGCGCTCCTTTATTGTGTTCAGTTCACTTTCAAGTTCTTTTGACCTTTCCAGAAGCAAATCCTTTTCATCTCTGTCGGAGAATGAAGGATTTGCGGGATAATATTCAGCAACATTATACGGATAGATAGGAACAACTGGCCAGTATCTGCGAAATCCTCTACCTAATCCTAAACCTCTTCCGAAACCAATTCCCCTTCCGAACCCGAAATAGCGGCCAGCAGGATTTAAATAACCAGGGACATTGTATCCACTGCAGTATCCCAAGCCTCTTCCTGTTCTTGGACCATAACCTAAAGGTCCGGTTCCATTTCCATACGGCATATTCTCACCTCCTTTCTATTTATAATCTTCCCTTAATAAGTGTGTTCCACAGTTTGGGCATATTTCTTCTCTGCACGGAATACCAGGTGTGTGTGGCTTTCGGAAGCCGCATGTGGGGCAGAAGCAAAATTCTGTAGTTTCTTGCCATATTTCACTAAGCACAACTGTTCCACCTTGAATTCTCAATTCCTTCCCTTGAATAATAGCTTCTGCAACTTTTTTCCGTGCTTCTTCTAATATCCTTCCAAATGTTGCTCTTGAAATACCCATAAGCTGGGCAGCATCTTCCTGGTACATACCTTGCATATCTGCAAGCCGTATAGCCTCAAGCTCATCTAAAGTTAATATCACTATTTCTCTATTTTCTTCTGTTCCCACTGGGGCAAAGTGGTTAAATGTTGGCATTTGCCCTATCCTTCTTCTTCTCCTTGATCTCAATTTCATTCACCTCCTTATTATAAGCATATGCTCATAATTGTCAAGAGTCCGCATGTATCATATACATTTGAGACTCTGGACTTAACCCTTCTTATTCTAAAAAATAGCCTCATATGTATCGTAACTTATTCAGTTTCTATAAATTAGCCGCGTTCCCTATTCTTCGCTTCTTTTTCGAGGATTACACCAGAAGGAGTCCGCTAACGCATATTTCCAGCCTACGCAGTTTTTGAAGTGCCTTTTTGCCAGCGTGGTTCTTATCAAGAAATTATGTCATTCCGAGCACTCTTTCTCATTTAATTCCGATGCTTTTTCTGTCATTCCGAGGGCTTCAGCCCGAGGAATCTCCGCTTTTCAAAAGATGAGACCCCTCGCAAATGCTCCTCGGGGCGACAGAGAAGAATGTCATTCAGGGGGGGCTCAAAGAGCCCATGAGAATCCCGTGTTCATTTGTAGCTTACCTAAAAGGGATTAAAACCTGTTTTTAGCTCGCCTATAAGGGATTGAAACTGCAATAGAAAAATTCACATAAATAATTTCATTGTCAAATTATTGCTGGTGCATCATTTTGAAATTATTTGAATTTGAATATAATTGGCCATTGGGGAATGAAGTTTCCCTTGGCAAATGCCAAAAATGTGATGAACTGATGACTTCTTTAGTACGAAGGCGTCAGTTTTTTTAATATTTAAAGGAAGGTTTAAAATGTCTTTTAAAAGTATCTTGTTTCAGGATGTAGAAACAAGTATTGAAAAAAAAGTATTGGAAGAACCTGATTATTTCAGGGACCTGAATCTCGACAAGGTCGTAGATTCTATTACAGCAGGAATGAAAGAATACAATTTGAAACAGCTCCTCTTTACTCCATTACATAGTGTAGACCAGATCAGATATCGCCAGGAGATAATGCATGATCTTGAAGAAAATGAAGCCCTTTTTAAAATAATTAAAAAATTCTCTAAAAAAATATATGAAGTCGCTCATAGCATGAAAAAGGTACTTGAAAACCTTGAACAAAAAGATATCTATTACAACAACTACCTGGAAAAAGGAATACTTTTTAAGTCAGTTAATGTTTACTGCGAAGCAATTAATACTCTTGTGAATGACTTAGCATCGCATGATTTAAAATCGAAAGGTCTTTCAGAGTTTAGAACATTTATTTCAAATTATTCCAAATCAAATGCTTTCATTTCGCTATTATCAGAAACGAATGCTCTAAAATCAGATTTATCAACAGTTAAATACTGCATGCTTATAAAAGATAACTGCATCAAGGTTAGAAAATATGAAAATGAAACCGATTATACTGTGGAAATAGAAAAGATTTTTCAAAAATTCAAACAGGGAGATGTAAAAGACTATAGAAAAAAGCTGTTTGAAGAACCATATGCTCAGCACGTAGAGGCCGGTGTATTGAATATGGTTGCAAAAATGTATCCTGAAATATTTTCCAAATTAGACTCATACTGTACAAAAAATAAATATTTTATTAACGAGACAATTTCTAAATTCTCACAAGAAATCCAATTCTATATAGCATATCTTCTATACATAAATAAATTTAAACAAGCAGGTTTACATTTCTGCTATCCACAAATAGTCAAACAAAATAAGGAAATCTACAATTACGAAGGTTTTGACCTGGCTCTTGCTGATAAGCTAATTGGAGAGAATAAACCTATAGTTTGTAATGATTTTTATCTTAAGGGAAAAGAGCGAATTATTGTTGTTTCGGGACCGAACCAGGGCGGCAAGACTACTTTTTCTCGAGTTTTCGGACAGCTTCACCACCTTGCCAGTCTGGGTTATCCTGTCCCGGGTAGAAGGGCTCAGCTCTTTCTATCTGATAAAATCTTCACTCACTTCGAAAAAGAAGAAGATGTCAAGAATCTCAATGGAAAATTACAGGATGATCTTATTAGAATGCATAATATTCTTGGACAAGCGACTACTGAGAGCATTGTTATAATAAATGAATTTCTGTCTTCAGCTGCATTAAAAGACGCTGTTCTTATCGGTAAAAGCATAATGAATAAATTAGTTGAACTGGACTCTTTGTGCGTATGTGTCACATTTTTAGATGAAATAGCTTCCTATTCAGATAAAAATGTAAGCATGGTCAGTACAGTATTTCCGGAAGATCCTGTAAAGCGGACCTATAAAATAATTCGGAGCCCTGCTGATGGTCTTGCATATGCTTTACACATTGCAGAAAAGTACGGGCTTAACTATACCAGTTTGAAGGAGAGAATTAAAGCATGAAAGTGAATTTAATGTATCAAGATCACGATTTTGACAGGGATTTCAAAATATCGCAACATGAACAATTGCTAATACAAGACCTTGGTTTGGATACATTTTTCAATATTATGGCTAATAATGACGAACTCATATCAGAAGTTACAAAAAAGGCTTTGTTTTCTAGCCTTACTAATCCTGCTGAGATTCTATACAGACAGGATATTTTAAAAGATTGTATAAATAATCCGTCTGTTGTTAAAAATCTTTACAGTATTGCAAACGAGGCTATCAAAAGAAAACGAGAATGGTACTTATTCGGTATATCATGTATGTTCATATCTTCAGTAATGAGCAATGCAGTTAATTTACTACAGATGTTCGTGGAAATGCTTAAAAAGCTTCGAAAAGTTGCGGATATGTATTCTAATCAGTTTGAATCAAAAGGTTTTGTTTCACTTTTTAAAATGCTACAGAAAGAACTGGACGATGAATATTTCTCAATACTTGATACAACCCTAAATGAATTGAAATTCAGAAATGGCATGTTAATCAGTGCAGAACTAGGAGAATATAACCAGGGCATTAATTATGTACTCCGTAAACCACAAAATAAAAGGCACTTCTGGTTGAAATGGCGTTTCGCCCCAAGTCTATACATTCATCCAAGAGATGAGAATGGTGGTACCGATCTATCGAAAAGAAAAGACCGTGCAATTAATATTGCAACCAACTCCTTAGCACAATCTGCAGAACATGTTCTAAGTTTTTTCACCTTACTTCAGACTGAATTGGCTTTTTATGTTGGATGTATCAATTTATATGAGCACCTTCAAGAAAGAGGAAAATCTATTTGCTTTCCTTCTCCATCCGAACCTTCCGAACGCAAGCATTCCTTTAAGGGATTGTACGATGTAAGCCTTGCTTTGATTACAAAAGAGAAAGTTATTGGTAATGATATTAATATGGATAATAAAGAGTTTGCAATTATTACAGGCGCTAACCAGGGTGGAAAATCAACCTTTTTGCAAAGTATCGGTCAGTCGCAGCTAATGATGCAATGCGGAATGTTTGTCGGAGCTCTATCTTTCAATGCCAGCATATGCAATGGTATTTTTACACACTATAAAAAGGAAGAAGATTCTACCATGGAAAGTGGTAAACTGGAGGAAGAACTTGGAAGGATGAGCGATATAGCAGATCATATTAAACCCAACTCTCTATGCCTGTTTAATGAATCCTTTTCTGCAACAAATGAAAGAGAAGGTTCTGAGATAGGACGACAAATTGTTCGTGCACTTTTAGAAAAACATATAAAAATATTTTTTGTTACACATTTTTATGATTTCGCACACAGCTTTTATGAACAAAAAAATAATAATATTATTTTCCTGAGAGCCGAAAGATTACCAGACGGACGTCGAACCTTTAAGATTATCGAAGGAGAACCTCTTCAAACTAGTTATGGTGAAGATATTTATTACAAGTTATTCAAATCCGATATGCAAACAGCCAGTCAATTTTTTGATAACAAGCAATATATAAAACATAGTGAAACAGATTCAGAAGAATTTGCAGATTCTGAGTTTATTATATAACATTATAAAATATTGGTGGAGGAATTCACATGGCTAAAAATAAAGACATAACCCCAGCGAGTATCGAAAACACTTATCAGGGAGCCGGCTTAAGCGATACCGATATTCAAGCAAAAAGAAGACAATACGGTTACAATGAAATTCCGGAAAAGCAAGTGGGGCCGGTCATGGGAACTCTAAAACGACTGTGGGGACCAATTCCCTGGATGCTTGAGGCAGCTATGTTATTTGAATTGTTCCTTGGTAAAAGCACCCAGGCAGCAGTTGTCTTTCTGATGCTTGTTTTTTCAGCACTTACTGGTGAAATTCAAGAGAGACGTGCAAAAACAGCTATTGGTTATCTACGTAGAAAACTACAAATCAGTGTCAGAACATTAAGAAATGGAGTATGGCTTACTATACCCTCTAAAGAACTTGTTCCCAAAGACGTTGTACACATCAGAGTTGGAGATATTGTACCAGCTGATATGCAAATTATTAAGGGAACCGTAAGTGTTGACGAGTCTGCACTTACCGGCGAATCGTTTAGTGTAACCAAAGGAACTTCCGAGAAGATTTTTGCTGGATCAACGATTAGTCATGGAGAGGCAGTAGCAGTTGTAACTGCGATTGGAATTAAAACTTCATATGGCAAAACCGTTGAGTTGGTTCGCACTGCTGAAGCCCCAGGGCGTTTGCAATTACTTCTTTTTAACATCATCCGTTATCTCGCGTATTTGGATATTGCCCTTGCTGCTATTTTAATTATGACTGCGCTTATCAAAGGCACTCCATGGCATGAGTTATTGCCATTCGTGGTTATTTTATTTATCGCTACAATTCCAATTTCGATGCCTGCAAGTTTTACTGTGGCAAATTCGCTGGAAGCTAAAAACTTAGCGAAAGAAAATGTGCTTATAACTGGGTTAACTGCAGTTCAAGAAGCTGCCAGCATGGATGTTTTGCTTGTAGATAAAACAGGGACATTAACGTATAATCGTCCAGAAATATCTGATCTGGTTTCGTTTGAACAGCAGGGTGACGCTGAATTATTAAAACTAGTGGCTGCTGCATGCGACGAAACTTCCAATGATCCTATCAACGTAGCAATTCTCAAGACTTTCAAGGAACAAGATACAACTATGCTTGAACGAATCTCTTTTACCCCTTTTGATCCAGCTTATAAAGTATCCAGAGCTCAAATTAAACAAAATGGGAAGCAGTTGAATGTGATTCTCGGGTCTCCTGCAGTTGTTGCAGAAATTGCAAAGATTCCGGATCAATTTATGGATCAGGTTAACCTGCTGAGTTCAAAAGGTTCTAGGGTTTTAGCAGTTGCTTCAGGAGAAAGTGATGAGGTATTGGTTTGTAAAGGACTTATTGCACTGGCAGATACACCACGAGAAGATGCCAAGGATTCAATTTCAAAAATTAAAGAGCGAGGAGTTTGGGTGATTATGTTAACTGGTGATACACCTGTCACCGCTAAGGCAATCGCCGAGCAAGTAGGAATTGGCAACCGTATTGGGACACTGGAGGATGCGCTATCCAATCCGTTGGACTTCGATGGATTTGCTAATGTTTACCCTGAAGATAAGTACAAGATTGCTCAAGCCCTTCAGAAACTGGGAATGGTTGTCGGAATGACCGGGGACGGCATTAACGATGCTCCGGCGCTGGAACAGGCGGATGTAGGGATTGCAGTCAGCACTGCCACAGATGTTGCAAAGTTATCTGCCAAGGTTGTTTTAACCAAACTCGGTTTATCTGACATCGTTAAAGTAATTGATGCTGGTCACCGTGTTTTTCGTAGGATGATGACGTGGACTATTACCAAAGTAGCGCGTACAGCCGAATTGGCTGCGCTTTTGACCTTTGGATTTATCTTTACCGGATTTTTTCCAATTTCATTAACCTTAATTGTGTTCATTGTTGTAATGAATGATTTGGTTACTTTAACGCTGGCTACCGACAAAACCTGGTCAACAAAAGTTCTGGAAAAATGGAATATGCCTCAGCTGGCAAAGATATCTGCTATTTTTACAATAGGCTGGCTAGCTCTTGGACTGGGACTCCTCTGGTTCTACCTTAAAGTTCAAAATTTAAGCGCAGACCAGATTAATTCCTTGATATTCCTTTTCCTTATGTATTCAGCCATGGAAACCATCTTAATGACCCGAACCCGCGACCATTTCTGGTCGTTTGCACCAAGCAAGTGGGTTCTCGGCATGGTTGCTATCAATATTGTACTTGCCACACTAATGGCCGCCTTCGGATGGGTGATGGCATCTGTTTCCTACCAATTCATTCTTATATTATTCATTATCACGCTTCTTGCTATGCTGATCTTAGATACCTTAAAAGCTTGGTATTACAGAGTAACGGGCATCCTGGGGACCGAACGGCATTCGTAGGTAAGTTATAAACTGAAAAAAATTTTTAGACAGGAGCACATAGATTATGGATGATAAAAAGAAACTTGCTTTCAGGTTTATTTTATTGTTTGGACTTATAAGCGCATTTGGAGATATAACTTATGAGGGAGCACGGAGTGTTTATGGTCCCTACCTTGGAGTTTTAGGTGCGAGTGCTGCCATTATCGGTTTTGTCTCTGGTCTGGGTGAGTTCCTGGGCTATGCGCTGAGGTTTGTATCGGGATATTTTATTGACAGGACGGGAAAGTATTGGGCAATCACAATTTTAGGTTATGCGATGCTAATCTCCGTGCCGCTGCTTGCTATTGCAGGCAACTGGCAAATAGCCGTTCTATTCATTATCATTGAACGGTCGTGCAAAGCAATAAGAAGCCCCGGCAAGGATGCTATGATTTCCCATGCAACAAAGCAAGTGGGTACCGGGTTTGGATTTGGAATCCATGAGGCACTGGACCAGATAGGCGGTATAATAGGGCCTCTGATTTTTACCTTTGCACTACTTACTTTTTCAGGCGGGTATAAACAGGGATTTACTTTCATGTGGATACCTGCGATCTTAACTGTGCTGACAATATTATATACAAGAAGGAAATTTCCAAATCCCTCGGAGCTTGAAAACTCCCCTGATGAAGCCAATCCAAAAACTGATACCAAGCAAGGACTTCCTAAAATATTTTGGTACTACTCTTTGTTCACGTTCATCAGCGTACTTGGTTTTGTAAATTTTCCAGTAATTTCATATCATTTTATGTCGCGTAATATATTGTCGCAATCCTTTATCCCAACACTATATGCAATAGCAATGGCTGTCGATGGGGGATTCGCACTTTTAATCGGCAAGTTTTATGATAAAATCAGGTTTACTTCTCTTGCACTTATCCCGATTCTGACATTACCGATAGCATTCTTAGGATTTTCTATGAGTCCTGTTTTTGCCATCGTTTCAATGGTACTTTGGGGTTGCGTAATGGGCATTCACGAAACGGTAATGAAGGCGGCAATAGCAGACATAATACCTATAGCAAAAAGGGGCACTGCCTATGGTATATTCAATACCATCTATGGTTTTGCTTTTCTTATTGGAAGCACTATCATGGGATTCTTATATGAGAATTCAATAACTTATGTAATTATATTTATTTCGGTAACTGAAGTACTGGCAATACTGGCATATGCTCTTTTTAGAAAAAAAATTAATATTGCTCAAATAATTTAGCAAAGATGAGGACTAATATTACGTAGTGGCTTGAATATTCCACACAAACAAAAATAATTTATGTTCGGATTTGGTGTAAACTGCAAATGTTAAACCCCTGTCAACTCAAAATGCCTCTGCCAACAAAAATAGCCTGCTTCAAGCTAGATGAAATTCTATTAAAAGATATTATTTTTGCCAGAGTAAATAAAGTAGAACAATAAAAAATTTTAATTAATACTATCGAGAATATTGCGAAGGAAATATTAAATTTTAAAGTAAATTCCTTGAAAATGGTGCGGGAGGGGGGAGTTGAACCCCCATTGGGATTATCCCACTGGAACCTGAATCCAGCGCGTCTGCCAGTTCCGCCACTCCCGCTTACTTT
>Ga0209610_1000851_pt1 | contig 15952 bp, 15 predicted proteins | sample LakKivw275mmetaG_FD_184137 | JGI IMG/M metagenome (GOLD analysis project Ga0209610, IMG submission 184137) | Anoxic lake water microbial communities from Lake Kivu, Rwanda to study Microbial Dark Matter (Phase II) - Lake Kivu water 275m metaG... | ecosystem: Environmental > Aquatic > Freshwater...
CGTAAGTTTTCATGAGAGAAGGTACGGGCGATGATGCCGTGCACGTAGCGGCTCAGCACCCGGGCCACGTCTGAAACCGGCTCACGTTTGCCCAGGCCTACCTCCTCAGGTGACAGATAAAGGCAATAACCTCCCAGCTGATGAATTCCGACCTCAAAGCTGACGCGCGTCCGCAGGGACGGCTTCTCAAACAGCAGTGCCAGTATCTTGCCCCACAACATATTCGGCACGCGTCTGCGCTTAATTTTCAGAGCACGAGCGACAATTTTCTCGATCTCCGCCGGGCTTAAATCAGCTACGGATAGAAAGTCCTTTTTGTTCATTTTTAACTACCTGTTCAGAGTGAGCAAATAGTATACCATGGCTGTCAACTTGAGATATAATTAACCTGAAAAAAGGTTCGAATATAGTTTTGTCTAAAGAAAAACCACTTCTGCTTCTCTTCGATGGAAACGCCCTGATTCACCGGGCTTTTCATGCCATACCCCCTCTAACCATAGCCAGGACCGGTGAAATTGTCAACGCTGTGCAGGGTTTCGCCAGCACCTTACTCAAGGTTTTGAACGAAATAAAGCCGACCTACTGGGCTATTGCCTTCGACCGCCCCGGACCTACCTTCCGCCATGAGAAATTCGAGGACTATAAAGCCCAGCGCCCGAAAGCTCCCGAAGAACTCATCAGCCAGATTCATCGAGTTCATCAGCTGGCCAAAGCCTTTCACATTCCCACCTTTGAAATCGAAGGCTTCGAAGCCGATGACGTGCTGGGTACCTTGAGCCGTCAGGCCGAGAAAAAGAACGTGGACACGCTGGTGGTAACCGGCGATAACGATATGCTGCAGGTGGTATCTGAGAAAACAAAGGTGATGTCGCCCAGGCGCAGCTTCAGCGATACCGTAATATATGATGAAGCCGCTGTTGGGGAAAAATACGGAATACCTCCCGGCCAACTGGCTGAACTCAAGGCTTTGACCGGCGACCCTTCGGACAACATACCTGGCGTGCCCGGCATAGGCGATAAGACAGCAGCCAAGCTGCTCAGTCAGTTCGGCAGCCTGCAGGGAATCTACGACCACATTGACGAAGTTACACCTGAAAGGATACGGAACTTGCTCAGCGAGAATAAGGAGCGCGTTTTTCGTAATAAAGAACTGGCCACCATAGTCACCGACGTACCTATCGACTTCAATCTGGACGCCTGCCATGTTACAGCCTATGACAGAAACCAGGTGGTGGAACTCTTCCGCGAACTTGGGTTCGTTCAGCTACTATCCCGACTGCCGGAGGAGATTGAACAGCAGCTGCCCCTGGCTGCGGCGAAGCCTCCTGTCAGCAAAGACTACCATACGATAAGTACTGAACGGGAGCTGGACAATCTGGTGGATAGACTGCGGGCAGCCACAGAGATCACCGTAGATACCGAGACATCAGCCAAAGAAGTAATGCTTTGTGAGCTTGTCGGCATCTCGCTATCGTCAACTGCAGGAGAAGCCTACTACATACCGGTTGGGCACCGCGGCTTGAGCCAGATAACTCAGTTGCCGGTAGTTGAAGTAGCCGCAAAGCTGAAACCTGTGCTCGAAGACAACGAAATCCCAAAGATAGCGCAAAATGGCAAGTTCGATATGACCGTGCTGGCCGAATACGGTATTAACCTAAAGAACCTGACCTTCGATACCATGCTGGCTGCTTACCTGCTGGGCGAAAAATCGTTAAACCTCAAAGCCCTGGCTTTCAACAAACTTGGGGTGGAGATGACGCCCATTACCGACTTGATCGGCAAAGGTCTCAAGCAAGTATCGATGAACATGCTGCCCATCGAGCAGGTCGCCGACTACGCCTGCGCCGATGCTGACATCACGCTCAGGCTCAAGGGCGATCTGGAAAAGGAACTTAAGGAAGAGAGGCTATGGCAGCTTTTCAGCGAGGTTGAGATGCCTCTGGTTCCCGTGCTGGTAGCCATGGAAAGGTGCGGGGTGGCCATAGATATCGAACTGCTTAAAGATATGTCCAACAGCCTGGGAAAAGATATGCTCAGGCTGGAAGCAGAGGTCTATAACAGTCTCGGCTACAGGTTTAATATAAACTCGTCGCACCAGTTGTCCAGGGTACTCTATGAAGAATTGAAATTGCCCCGGCCGCGCAAGACAAAAAGCGGTTATACAACGGAAGCATCATCGCTCGAGGACCTGAAGGGAATGCACCCTATGGTTGAACTTATACTTCAGTACCGCCAGCTGGCCAAGCTTAAGTCCACTTACACCGATGCTTTCTGCGCCCTGGTTAATCCCAAAACGGGCCGGCTGCATACCAGCTTCAATCAGACGGGCACCACCACAGGCCGTCTCTCATCCAGCGAGCCCAACTTGCAGAACATCCCTATAAGGACCGAACTTGGAGGTAAAATCAGGCAGGCAATAATAGCCGAGCCCGGGTGGCAGCTTATGTCAGCGGATTACTCCCAAATCGACCTCAGGGTACTGGCGCACATCTCTCAGGACCCAGAACTCATTGCCACGTTTCTAAGGGACGAAGATGTTCATACCGCCACTGCCTCCCGCATCTTCAACGTTCCGGAAGAAAAGGTTACTTCAGAAATGAGGCGCGTAGCCAAAACGGTCAATTTCGGCGTTATCTACGGCATGAGCGACTACGGTCTGGAACAGGCCACCAGTTTCAGTCGTGAGGAGGCCTCCGAATTTATATCCGCCTATTTCGAGAAATACCCGGGAGTGAAAACTTACGTCGAGAACACCAAGAACCAGGCCAGAGAGCTGGGCTATGTGCAGACGGTTATGGGCAGGCGGCGCTACATACCTGAAATAAAATCGCCGAACCGGCAGGTAAGAGAGGCCGCAGAACGGATGGCCATAAACATGCCGGTGCAGGGCACATCGGCGGACATCATAAAAATCGCCATGGTCAACCTGCATCGGGAAATGGAAAAACAGAACCTACGTAGCCGGATGACGCTTCAAGTGCATGATGAGCTGCTATTTGAAGTGCCTCCCGATGAAACAGGACGGATGAAAGAGCTCGTCTCCAGAATAATGCCCCAGGCATTGAAGCTCAGCGTGCCACTGAAGATAGACATCAAGATGGGCAAAAACTGGGCTGAGATGAGCTAACAAAATATAAATTAAAGTCGACTTGAAATTACTTTAGAGCCTTTCCCTCAGGTCTTTAGCGGCCTTGGTCAGTGCCGGGTCGGTGGATATCTCGATACATTTGTCTGCATCGGCCTTTGCTGCTTCCAGATCGCCCATCCTGTTATATGTATAGGCCCGGTTGAAATACGCCTTGGCCAGATTGGGGTCCAGTTCGATGGCCCTGGTGAAGTCTGATATTGCCAGGTCATACTCGTCTTTATCGCGATACATCAGGCCGCGGTTATCATAGGCCACAGCCAGTTTGGGGTTTTGACGGATAGCCTCACTAAAATCGACTATAGCTCTGTCATACTGCCTTTGGCCGGCATACGCCAGACCCCGGTTGTTGTAAGCCATAGTCATTTTGGGATTAAGCGCAATAGCCTTATCGTAATCAGCAACAGCGGTTTGCAGCTGCCCTTTCTTCAGGTAAACATTGCCGCGGTAATAGTACAGGTCCGCATTTGTCGGTTCCAGCTCAATAGCTTCAGTGAACTCGGCAATAGCCTCATCGTATTTCCCTCGACCGAAATACTCATTTCCTTTGTCGATATATTGTTGAGCCGGACTGACGCAGCCGAAGGCTGCTATAACCATCGCTAGTACCGTTAAGGCGGTCAGCAGCAGTAATCTTCCTTGCGCCATGCCGATTTCCATTAAATGGAGATTATACTCAGCAAATGTTTAACGCACAAGCACTTTAGGATAAAATACGGTAACAGCCATCCAATTTACCAAAAGGATGTACCAACATTGCCTGAACTACCCGAAGTAGAGACCATAAAGAACGAGCTTTCGCCTTACATCATCGGCCGTCGATTTACCGATGTCTCGGTTCTTGATGCCAAACCGCTAAAACATCTGCCGGTTGGGGAGTTTCGACGCCGACTGGTAGGCCAAACTGTTGCCGGCACGGGGCGCCGCGGCAAATACCTTATTTTCCGCTTATCCGGTGGTAACGTGCTGGTGCTTCATCTTAAAATGACCGGCTCGTTGTTGCTTAATCCCGGTGAAATTAACCGTTATGCCAGAATTGTCTTTCACTTTGACGACGGCGCTCAACTGGTTTTTATGGACCGCAGGCGGCTGGGGGCAATTTGGATGCTGGAAAATGACCTGTCCGTTGCCGGCAAGCTCGGTCCTGAACCTCTATCCCCTGATTTCACCGTCGACGTACTGGCCGAACGGCTGCGCAAACGCCAGGCTCCCATAAAGGCAATACTTCTCGACCAGGGATTTATCGCCGGCGTAGGCAACATGTACGCCGATGAAGCTCTGTTTGCGGCTAAAATTCATCCTTTGCGAAAAGCCGCCGGCCTGTCACACAAGGAAATACGAAGCCTCCACCGAGCGATCGTCAATGTCTTGAAGTCAGCCATCAGCAGCAAGGGGGCCAGCATAGATACGTATATACGGCCCAATGGACAGTTCGGAACAGCGCATGATAACTTCCGCGTGGCTCACCGCGCGGGCCACTCCTGCCCTGTTTGCGGCACACCAATCCAGCGGCTGGCAATTAGAAACCGGGGCAGCTACTTTTGTCCCCACTGCCAGAAGCTTTATCCTTAGATAAGTGCAGGGTGAACGGAATATGAAGAGACTTAAGAAATTTTATCTAATGCCAACTTCAAACGTTTCAGGCATCTTTCCCTGCCCAGGACCTCCATGGTCTGAAACAGAGGCGGCGCGGCAGTTCTTCCAGTAAGCGCTACTCTTAACAGTCCAAAAAACACGCCGGTCTTCAGCCTGAGTTCATCGGCCAGCGGCCGAAAAACCGTCTCGAGAGAAGCCGCGTCTAAGCTTTTTACACTTTTTATGGCTGCGATTGAGGCTTCCAGGCTTTTTTGGGCTTCAGTTTTATCTAATTTAGCGAGCAGCAACCCCGTGTCATATTCAAGTCCATCGACAAAGAAAAAGTCGCTTAACTGCGGTACCTCGGCAAGCGTCCTGGCCCGTTCCTGGATTAGCGGCATTATTCTGCGAATGTAATCGGCATCCAGCGGGCGTTTAACTTCCGCTGGTAGGCCCTTTTCCAGAAAAGGCATGGCCTGCTGCACAAATTCTTCCTGGTTCAAGCCTCTGAGGTAGACGCCGTTCATCCATTCCAGCTTGTCCTTATTGAACACCGCCGCAGTCTTACTTATTCTCTCCAGTGAGAAATTCTTCACAATTTCTTCCCGGGTTAGAAACTCCGTCTTATCATCCAGCGACCAGCCTAGCAATGCCAGGAAATTAAACATGGCTTCAGGCAGATAACCCTGCTCACGGTACTCGGTTATAGCGGTAGCCCCATGGCGCTTGCTTAATTTGGACCTGTCCGGACCCAGTATCATGGGCAGATGCGCGAACTGCGGTGGCGACCAACCAAATGCCTGATAAAGCAGCATGTGGCGCGGCGTGCTCGACAGCCATTCATCAGCCCTGAGCACATGGGAGATTTTCATCAGGTTGTCATCTACTATATTCGCCAGATGGTACGTGGGGTAGCCATCAGATTTAAGCAGTACAAAATCATCGAGTGTGCTGTTATCAAATTCTATTTTCCCGCGAAGTAAATCATCGAAGGACGTTTTACCCTCTAGCGGCGATTTAAAACGAACAACAGGGACGATGCCAGCGGCTTCTTTGTCAGCGCATTCCTGAGGTGTAAGATTGCGACACAAGCGGTCATAGCCGGGCGGCTGCTTCCGTTTCATCTGCTCCTGGCGCATTAACTCCAAACGCTGCGGGGAGCAGTAGCAGCGATACGCCTTGCCCTGCTCCAGTAGTTTATCAGCCGCTTCGCGATAATAGTTGAGCCGTTGCGATTGAAAATACGGCCCTTCATCCCAGTCGAGCCCCAGCCACCGCAGACTATCCAGTATAACGTCAGCTGCGCCCGCCACCATGCGAGCCACATCGGTATCCTCAATACGCAGGACAAAAACGCCCTTGTGGTGCCGGGCAAAGACCCAGTTAAAAAGAGCGGTTCTAATGTTGCCTAAATGAGGTAAACCTGTAGGGCTGGGAGCAAATCTGACGCGAATATTATTCTCAACCATAGCTGGCGTGGCCTCTAGCATAAGGCCCGGTGAACGCTACCTGCCGCACCGGGAGCTTCACCACATAAGTATCGGCGATTTTATCATGTGTACCCTGCTTACGACTATCGAAGGCAATCCAGATAAAGCCGATCAACAGCATCAACGTTGATGTAATATACCCCAAAAAACGGCGCAGCGCACACCGCCAATCAATTGTGGCATGGTCGGTTCGAATTACCTTAACAAGCACGGCCATTTTACCTGGAGTTTGCCCTCGCCATGTCCAAAAACCAACGAAATAAGCGAAGGAAATTAATAACACGCCAATAATGGAATAACTCGGAGAACCGGTGGTAAACAGGATTGTTAAGCCAAGAACCGCTAAGATTAAAAGATCGATAATACCTGCGCCCAGCCTAATCCAGAATCCAGCATATTCTAAGGCAAACTCTTTTGGCTTCTTCTCCAACCCTGATTCCTTCCAAGAATGCTGGCCTTACTGTAATGCGCTGGGTTTTTTTACGGCAAATTCTAACAACTAAAAATGTTAAAAAACTTCGAATGGGCGCGCGCCAGACCTTGCCCAATTACTATTTCTTCGTCAGTATGCGATACATACCTTCGAGTTCGTTCAGGCGCCTTCTGAGTCGGTCGGCTAGCTGTTCAGCCTGCTTAAGCGCGTTCCTGACATCTTCCATATCGCTCTGGATTTTAAACAGTGTCTCATTCCGCCGAACAGCGGAGTCGGCCTCAAAGGTTTCCAAACTGCCAAATTCGCCGCCCTTACCCGTTAGCTGCGAATACAGGTCACCTTCACGCCCCGTCTGGTCTTTTTTAATTTTTTCGAAAGGTTTGTCAGCGCCCTTCATTGCTTACCTCTCTTAGCGTACAATTTAGCACATTATCTATACATAAGCAACAGTAGTCAAAAAATTTCAGTCTTTCCTTTCTGACAATAGCGCCACAGCTCTTTTCAGGTCGAGCGGCAGTCCACAGCTGAACTCTTTGAATTGCCCGCCGGCCGGGAGATGGAAGCCCAGGCGGTAAGCATGGACGAATTGGCGTTCGAGGTATGGAGACCTTACTCCGTATACCGCATCACCGACAACCGGATAGCCAATGGCTGCCAAATGGACTCGTATCTGGTGTGTGCGGCCAGTTTCAGTGGTTATGTCAAGTAAAGTATATCCGTCGAGATGATCTTTGACCTTATATCTGGTTCTGGCCTGTCTGCCTTTGCTGACCACAGCCATACGTTTGCGATTCGATGGATCACGGCCGAGAGCAGCATCGATAATACCCTCATCGGGAGTCACCTTTCCCTTCACCAGAACCAGGTAACCCTTGGACACCAACCTGACTTTAAACTGATTAATAAGATACTGCTGAGCGCGGCTATTTTTGGCCACAATCATTAGTCCTGAGGTGTCCCTGTCCAGACGGTGCACCAGACCCGGCCTCATGGTGTCTCCAAACGCGGCCAAATCGGGACAGCGTGCTAAAAGGGCGTTGACCAGCGTGTGTGCAGTATGGCCCGGCGATGGATGAACAACCAGTCCGGCAGGTTTACATATGACCAGCAGGTCACTATCTTCGTAAATAATATTAACAGGAATAGATTCAGCTTCGAGTGATACTTTTTCAGGCGGGGGCAATTTGACACAAATCCTGTCCCTGACATTCAATTTATAGCCTGGTTTAGTTGGTGAATCATTGACTAGGATAAAGCCTCGTCTTATCAGTTTCTGAAGAATAGAGCGGGAAAGTTCGGGGAATTGCCCGGCCAGGTATTTATCCAGTCGAAGGCCCGGCTCGGTCACCTGAAATGTCCTAACTTCGGTCTTTTGCGGTTCTACCATCAGACTTGCCAAAAGTAAAAAATATAAATACCGCCAGCATTATGCTGCCGACGGTTATGGCGGAGTCCGCAACATTAAACGTCGGCCAGTGGAAATCACCCCATAAGCGAACGTCGATAAAGTCGGTAACGAAGCCAAAGCGAAGCCGGTCTATAAGGTTACCTACGGCGCCGCCTAGAAGTAGACCCAATGCTGAAATCCCCAGCATATTAGACTTGGAAAAATAGCGGTAAAATAGCAGAATGGCTACCACGCCGACTATGGCGATTAGCGTCAACAGGAAAGCCTGGTTCACAAAAAGCCCGAAGGCCGACCCAGTGTTCCGAACATTTGTTAAGCTCAGTCGGCCGATGATTGGGACTGTTTCGTAGAGAGGAATGCTTGACCTTACCCAGAATTTGGTGACCTGGTCCAGTGCAATTACACAGGCAGCAATGAGGAGGAAGATCCCCAGTCTCAAGCTGCTATCTCGCCGGTCTACCCCTGGCATCCTTCGTCCGGCTCGCTTTACATTGAAGACATAAGCTCGCTTGAGGTAGCGCCTCAAGCCTGGCCAACTCTATGGTATTTCCGCAAATATCACATATATCATATATGCCGGCTTCATATTTTTTAATGGCGTGTTCCACCTCAGCCAGTGAATCCGTCAGCTTTTTCCCCAGCGCCATTCTCTTTTCCATCTCGAAAGCCTCGGTAGCTCCCTCTTCCCTCTTTCCAAAGGGACTACCCTCACGCTGTTCATCGGCGGATTTCTCCTCAGCCTTCAGCCTTTGAAGCTCGGATTTCAGGCGTGTCCGCTCTTTTTTCAGTTGCTCATATAATTTAGGTAATTCGGACATTACATTAAGATCCGTGATTGAGTCTTTTGCGAACTATTCTAGCCTACGCCAGATACGAAAGCAAACTAGTCAAGCATCATACGGAGCTGCCGTATAGTGCTTATCGACTGCCCTCGCCAGTGATTGTTGGCGAAGATAAAAGTCTTTTCTGCCAGACTGTTCAATTTCTTTATCTTTGGCAGCCATTCTTTTAGCTCCTCAGCTGCATAAGTGTAATCATACCTTTCATAGGCATGCTGATGTTCCCACCATTTGGCAGCGTTGCGTCCATGAAAACGCACGTAAGCAATGTCGGCGGTAACTTCAGCTACGGGAGGTAAAAGATTAGGCAGCTGCGGCTCATCAACACAGCAGAAACCAAGGTTTTGTTTTCGCATCCAATCGAACATTTCCGGTTTCAGCCACTGGACGTTTCGAAATTCCACGACCACCGGCAAATCTTTTAAACTTTCACGAAAAAATTTCAGATAGTTGATATTGGGTCGGGTTGCAGCAAAACTAAAAGGAAATTGGGCCAGAACGCATCCGAGCCTTCCGGCATCTATAAAAGGCTGAAGCATATTAGCGAACGCCGAAAAAACGCCGCTGTCGGTTTGACGCAAATGCGTCATCTCCTGATTCGCCTTAATGGAAAACAGAAAGCCTTCGGCGGTTTTACGTATCATCGATTCTACGACGGAAAGCTTGGGTATGGCATAGTAAGTGGAATTAAGTTCCAATGTATTGAACTCGTGGGCATAATAACTCAGCCAATCGCGACGCGATATACCACGAGGATAAAAATTACCTGCCCAGTCGGTGTAGCTAAAGCCGGACGTGCCTAAATAAAGCATGGCTGACCTCTATGGAGCTTCTACATGAAACCAAAACCGGTAGCTCTATCTAACCGGATTACCGTCGAACAAAGGAATTGCTTGGTGAGTATAGCCTGAATAGTCGCCCAGTTGCAGACAGAAAAATCGGGCCATTACTTATTTATTAAGGCCAATATACCCCAAACAATAAGAAATATACCAATAACCCACCGGGCTATATCAAACCAGAATATAACTAAAATGCCGGCGATTATGGCCAGTATGGCCATAACTGTATTGCTTATAGTTATATTTCTCTTAGCCATCTGATTACCCTCCTTGATTTCTCATAGTATTGATTTCAAAATGTGTTGTCAATATTAAAAATGCGATGGGTCAACGCGAATCGCCGTTTAAATAAAAATAAGCGGCGGACTGGCTTGCACCAATCCGCCGCCGATATGACAGGTTCCGTAGCGAAGCTTGCTTAAACCTCTCTGAATTCGCCTTCTACGGTGCCCTCCTCACTGCCACCCGGAGGAGCGCCGGGACCCTGCTGCTGTGAATCTCCTCCCGGTGGAGGTGGTGCACCACCCTGCCCGTATACAGCAGAGCCTATTTTTTGCATGGTGTTTGACAGGTCCTGGGTAGCACTGCGCATATAGCTCGCATCGCTCCCCTGAAGAGCTGAACGAACTGCTGCGATCTTGCCCTCCAGTTCCTGTTTCAGGTCCGCCGGTATCTTATCTCCTTGCTCCCTAAGTGTCCGTTCAGCCGTATAGACAAGTGTATCCGCCGCATTTCGGGCTTCTACTTCCTCTTTCTTTCTGGTGTCGTCGGCAGCATGCGCCTCAGCGTCCCGCCTCATTTTTTCTACATCGTCCTTGCTGAGGCCGCTGGAAGCAGTAATCCTGATTTTCTGCTCCTTGCCTGTACCCTTGTCCTGCGCCCGGACATCCAAAATGCCGTCAGCACTGATATCAAAGCTAACCTCAATCTGTGGTACACCTCTGGGCGCCGGCAAAATACCATCGAGCATGAAGCGCCCTAATGTTCGATTGTCATTAGACATGGGACGCTCGCCCTGCAGCACGTGTATTTCCACACTCGGCTGATTGTCCGCTGCCGTGCTGAAAACCTGGCTCTTCGACGTTGGTATGGTGGTATTCCGCGGAATGAGCGGCGTGGCTACACCACCGAGGGTCTCGATACTTAAAGTAAGCGGCGTAACATCAAGCAGGAGAACATCTCTAATACCCTCTGTAAGCACGCCCGCCTGAAGGGCTGCACCCAGCGCCACCACTTCATCGGGATTGACGCCTTTAACGGGCTCTTTGCCGAAAAACTGGCGAACCATATCCTGTACCTTAGGCATCCTGGTCTGCCCGCCGACCAGAATGACATCGGTGACCTGGGCGGTGGTCAGTTTGGCATCAGCCAAGGCTTTGCGGCAGGGCTCGATGCTCTTTTCCAGCAAGTCCAAGGATAACTGTTCCAATTTAGCCTTCCTCAAAGTTATGTTCATGTGCTTGGGACCGGAGGCATCCGCCGTGATGAAAGGCAGGTTTATCTCCGTCTGACCGACCGTGGACAACTCACGCTTGGCTTTCTCGGCGGCATCCTTCAATCGCTGCAATGCCATTCTGTCCTGTTTAAGGTCCACGCCCGATTCCTTTTTAAACTCATCGCAGAGCCAGTCCATTATTCTCTGGTCGATATCATCACCGCCAAGATGCGTGTCACCGTTAGTCGACTTAACCTGGAATTGGCTTTGACCTTCTTCTACACTAAGTTCTAGTATAGAAATGTCAAACGTACCTCCACCCAGGTCGTAGACGGCGATAGTCTCTTCCTTCTTTCTATCCAGCCCGTAAGCCAGGGCTGAAGCAGTCGGCTCGTTTACTATGCGTTTTACGTTTAATCCGGCAATAGTGCCGGCATCCTTGGTTGCCTGCCGCTGGCTATCGTTGAAATACGCCGGCACCGTAATCACAGCATCAGTGACCTTTTCCCCCAGATAGGCCTCGGCATCTATCTTGAGTTTTTGCAGAATCATTGCCGAGATTTCCGGCGGGCTGTATTGCTTGCCGCCCATGACCACCCAGGCATCACCGTTGCTGGCCTCGACTATTTTATAGGGTAACCTCTTTATGTCGTACTGTACTTCCGAATCTTTGAACTTACGGCCCATCAGCCGTTTCACACTGAAGATGGTATTATCTGGATTGGTGATCGCCTGTCGTTTAGCCAGAAGCCCAACCAGACGTTCACCTTTTTTATCGATGGCCACCACCGAAGGTGTCAGTCTCTCGCCTTCGGCGTTGGGGATTATTTTAGGTTCACCACCCTCAATAACCGCTACCAAACTAAATGTGGTTCCTAAATCAATACCAACTGCTTTAGCCATAATAACCTCCTTCACACACTGAGTTTTTCATTATTGCCATTATTCTTCCGGTTCTGCTTCGGATTTAGATTTTTCCCGAGCGGACTTGGCCGGTGCGGACTCAGGAGCTTTCTGGCCCTTTCCCACAACCACTTGCGGCGCCCGAAGTAACTTATCCTTTAAAGTGTATCCTTTTCGCGTTTCGCCGACTATCAATCCTTCTTCACCCTCCTGTTGAGCCACAGCTTCATGGCGGCTCGGGTCAAAAACCTCACCCAGGCATTTAACCTCAGTTAGTCCGTGTTTATTTAGAACATCAAATAACATTTTTTGAATTTGTCTAAAGCCGGTAATCCAGCTCAGGTCGTTGCCCTTAGGAGTAACACCTTCGAAAGCGCGGTCGAACGCATCGAGTACAGGTAGTATATCACAGACCAATGTAGCATTAGCCCAGTTCACCACGTCTTTCTTTTCTTTCTCCTCTCTCGCTTTATAATTTCTAAAATCAGCTTCGGTCCTTTGCCAGCTGGCCAGATATTTTTCGGCTTTCTCTTTCTCCTGAGCCAGAAGTTGCGCTAAAGACTCCGCGTCCTGCACCTCAGTCGCGTCAGACACTCTGTCATCGAATGTACCTTTTTCTTCTTTAGCCAACAAAGCCTCCTAAATTGAATTTCAGACGTTGCGGACGGCGCCAGCTACTAAATCACTCAATATACGTGAAATGTAGTCGACTGTAGAAATAGCCCTGCGATAATTCATTCTTGTCGGGCCGATTATACCGATGGTACCGCCCATCTGATCGGGTATACCGTAGCGGCTAAAAACCAGACTTAAATCTCGCAGTATCTTGTTCTGATTTTCTCCGCCGATTACCACTTGCACTCCAAGCTTCTCTGGTCGTCGTCCGAACGCCGAACTTAGCCAGTCCCTGGTCTCCATCAGTTCCATAATACTCAACATCCGGTCTTTTTCTGCGAACTCGGGTTGCCCCAGCATTAAGCGCAGTCCTTCAAGATAAGGCTGCTCGTATTCCATTTCATCCTCGGCAGACATCATATCGACAACTGCTTCGCTTACCTGAGCTTCTTCTCGAGAAAGTTGTGCCCTCCTGGCCATAATCTCAGAGCTGGTTAATCCTGCTAATATTGTGTTCAATTTATTAGATATAATTGCCAGCCGTTCCTGAGTTATCGGCTGAGCGAAAGACAAGATATGCCGCTTCAAAATTGCCTGGCTGAGCACTAAAACCATCAAGGCCATCGACTCCTGCAAGGCGACCAGTTCCACATGTTTAAACCGGCACTCTCTTGGCTTTGGTACAGTAACCAGAGCAGCATTTTTCACAAGGCTGGCCGCTATGGCAGCTGCCAGCTTCAGCCATTTCTCGAATTCCTTTTCGACCTCGCGAAAAAGTTTTTTTATCCGGTCTTGTTCCTGCTGGTCAAGTTCAGTTTTCCGGGTCAATGACTCCACATAAAGGCGGTAGCCTTTATCCAGAGGAACGCTGCCGGCTGAGGTATGCGGGCGAACTATATAACCTTCGGCTTCAAGATAGGCCATGTCATTACGAATAGTCGCCGGGCTAACACCCAGTTTGTAATTTCGAAAAATTGTTTCCGAAGCCACGGGTATCGCCGTGTCTATATATTCGCTGACTATAATTTTCAGCACTGCTTCTCTTCTAGAAGTTAAACCCTTAAGCATTTTTAGCACTCTCCCCCTAAGACTGCTAACTACTATAATTTATCATTATATTAACAATATGTCAAAATCGGTGAAGAAATAGGCAAGGCGGCCCTTGGACCGCCTTGCTCGTAATATTTTATGAGAAATGGATTACTTGTACTGTTGAGAAGGTGTTGGAGGCCCTTCTGAATAAGTAACCTCCAGAACTGCATCCGACCACTCGATAAATTGAGCTACTCCATCGCCGTTAGTTGCCAGATCTGGAAACAGCGCTTCGACCTGAAAGCGGTTAATTGCGCCAGCGGCGATATTTTCTATCTCCTGCGTTACGTCCAAGCTGGTTGGCGGCTTGGTCTGGATGGGAACGTTTATCAGATTGCTACCGCTGTACCTAGGATTCGGCAATTTATCACCGTATGTGACTTTCCAGAACCGCAGCCCACCGAGATTGGGAGGACGGGAAAACGGGTCGCCGACAACGGTCCTCGTAGTCAGCTTAAGCGTTGCATTTTGTATGTCTTTCCCAGCCAGGCCAAAGGTATCGAAACTCCAAAAAGCATAATAACCTATATTCTTATCATCGTCACCAGCTCTAGTCCGGGAGGTATCTCTGTCACCGTTAGAAGCCACTGTCCCAGTCTCCGCCGCTATTGGCGTTAAGGTTGTCACATTCGTGGCCGCGGCGACAGTAACCATCACATTGCCCTGAGTCTGGCCACCCTTGCCATCACTGACAAGCACTGTGATATTAAAGCTGCCACTCTTACTGGGAGCTATCCAGGTTACTTTGTTTCCTACCCCACTGATGCTGCCGGCACTGGCTGACCAGTTATATGAGAGCACGTCACCGTCCGGGTCATTAGCTATACATGTGAGCATCGCAGTCTGCCCATACAATACTCCTGACGGGCTGGCGGAGAGGTCGGAAATAATCGGAGATTGGTTCGCACCGACGGTTATGGGTACCGTAGACTGAACTGTTCCGCCCTTACCATCGTCGACTGCAACCGTTATATCGTACGTACCATAAACCGGAGGAGCTTTCCAATCGACGGTAGGTCCGGAGCCACTGAAACTACCACCGGTAGCCGACCAGGTAAAGTTTAGCTGGTCGCCGTCTGCATCCTGTGCAACACATGTAATCTCAGTATCACCGGAAGGGTAAATCTGCTGGCTCTGTGCTACCAGGCTTACAATTACCGGCGGTCGGTTTCCCGTCGGTGCCGGCGTTGGCGTTGTCTGTTTCGCACAACCTACGCCCAGCATTGCTACGATAGATAGCACGATCAAAATACTAACAGCGCTCTTGTAATTGTTCATCTCAAACACCTCCCTATAAAAAAGAATATCAAAAGCGGATGTTTACTACAAGATAGAAGACTAATTTGTAAATATGTGATCTTACTTTGTGGCGACAGCAATTTCATAGCTCACTATCTTCCAGGCATCGGGGCCAACGGTCTGGATGCTGAAGTCCCATGCTTCACCGGGTTGGAGATTCTGCTTGATCGCCGAACCCATGGCTATGACTGTCTTGTCCTTATCATAGAAATTGACTGAGATAGTGGCATAATCTATTGTCGCTTTTGTAATATTCTGAGCTCTACCGTACACAACAGCCATGCTTTGAGATAAGTTGCCAGGGAACTCGTGTACGGTCATGTCCTGGCTTAGAATCTTTATTCCGCTATTGCTGCCGCCGCAGCCAAAAGAAGCAACTAATAAAGACAGAGAAAGAACAACTATTACTATACTGTATTTCATCTAAAAAGCGATCCACAAAGAGATGGCTATTTTTCTACCTGCCACAACAACGATGAATCGGCCTAGGTACAACACTAAGGGTTAGGACAGCGTCAGCGCTACCTCCGTTGTTGTCTTTGGCTGTCACCATTACGTGATAGTCACCATACTCATTCGGCGCCTTCCACTGGACAGCGGAACCATCGCCAGTCAGGCTGCCACCGTCCGACGACCAGATATACTTGACGCCATCGCCCGCGGGAGCCGTTACAACACACTTTATATCCAAGGCTCCTTTAGGATAAACGCTCATATAATCCGCCTGAAGGCTGGCTATGGCCAGGCTCTTGTTGATGCCAGATTCACTACTAACAAGACAGGCACTCAGCAAAGCCAGCAAGGCAGCTAGCAATCCCAAACATGCCTTAGATACACGTGTCTTCACCGTTATTCCACCCTCAGACAGACTAGTAT
>Ga0209610_1000853_pt1 | contig 15901 bp, 16 predicted proteins | sample LakKivw275mmetaG_FD_184137 | JGI IMG/M metagenome (GOLD analysis project Ga0209610, IMG submission 184137) | Anoxic lake water microbial communities from Lake Kivu, Rwanda to study Microbial Dark Matter (Phase II) - Lake Kivu water 275m metaG... | ecosystem: Environmental > Aquatic > Freshwater...
TCAGAGTGGAGGGCTACGGCACGGACTGCTACCCCGCCCGCCGGTCCGAACGGAACATTACCCTGCGTGACTTGCGGGACGCCATCCTCTTCAACCCGAGGAATGCCTACCAGAATTACAGTTGTGCCGTCAACCAGTCGGACAAGGCGATTTACACCTACATGGGGGTCATCCGGCCCCGCATGGCGAATGCGAATTATTCCACATCGGGGCAATTGAGCCCGCTATTCAACGACCCCTATTACATGACGATCGGCATCGGAACACGAATCTTTCTGGGCGGCGCGCAGGGCTTCGTCGCCTGGCCGGGCACACAGCACAACCCGCGGGTGACGAGAGGTGAAAATGGCGTGCCGAAAAGCGGCGCGGGCACCATCGCAGCCATTGGCAATCTGAAGGACATGAGTGCCGAGTGGCTTGTCGGTGCCAGCATGCTGGGATACGGGGTATCGCTCTATGTCGGCATCGGCATCCCCATACCCATCCTGAATGAGGATCTCGCGAGGTATACCGCCGTAAAGGATGAGGACATCTACACTCAGATTTACGATTACGGGAAGGATTATCCGCACGGGGGCGAGCTCAAGAGTCTCGGCGAGGTCAGCTACAAGGCGTTGAGAAGCGGGAAGATCGTCGTAAACAACAAGGAGATTCCCACAGCCCCGCTGTCCAGCTATTACAAGGCAAGGCAGATTGCCGAGATCCTGAAGACCTGGATTGAAAAGGGAGAATTTATCCTGGGAGAGCCTCAGGAGCTTCTTCCCTCCGACGGTCTGCCGCAGGCGAGATAAATTTTGATTGTCATTCTCGCGGCCGGAGGCAAGCCGCCTATTTTCCAGAACTCCACAGACGGCAGCCGTTATCCCCTTTGGGCAAACCTCCGGAATCTGCCGCATGGACGGCTCCATCATGTCTCTATCGCGATGCGGTAGGGGAGGTCAGGGACAAAGCCATGAAGCTTGGAAGAAGGTTCATCGTGATCATTCTTCTGGTGATGGGTTTCCTGATCCTCTTTGGCAAGAAGGGGCTCATCGACAATTATAAGATGCGGCAGAGGGTTGCGGAAATGAGCACAACCAATGCTCAGATGCTCAAAGAAAACAACAAGTTGAAGCATGAAATTATTCTCCTTCGCAAGGACCCTAAATACATCGAGCAACTCGCCAGAGACGAGCTCGGAATGGTCAAAAAAGGTGACATCATTTACCGAATGAGCGACGAAAACAAGCCATGAAATAAACTGTCAAAAAGTCAGATCTCGGGGCGAAAATGGAGTCCCCCGATGATTCTTAAATGAAACCTTCCCCGGCAGAGTGAAGGTCTTTTATCTTTAGTCCCAGTAACTTGCTTGCCCCCACCCAGGTTCAACCTCCCCGATTTCTTAGAGATACCCGAAACATGGCACATTGCTTGCTTAATTTTATGGCCGTTGGTCGAGGACTGTGAAGTGCATTGTGTAAATGCATCGAACAGCGGCTTCGAAAAACGCCTCGGCCATGAGGGGAAAGCTTAAAAAGCCCAACCATGATTTATTAATATAACCTGGACTCCGAAAGAGGATTTCATGCGGACATTCAAGAATTTGTTCTCGGGAAAGAAGAAAATTGCCGGACTGGATATCGGATCGAGTTCTTTGAAGCTGATTGAAATCAGTGAAAACTCGGAGGGTTACACCCTGAATAACTACAGTCAGGTCCCGCTCCCCAGGGGGGTCATTGCCGACGGTCACCTGGTCCAGCCGGGGGTTCTCATCGACCGGCTGAAACACCTCTTCAAACAATCCCGCTGCCAGACCAAAAATGTAGTGACGTCCCTCTCCGGTTATTCCGTCATCGTGAAGAAAATCGGGTTTCCCTCCATGGACGAGGCGTCGCTCCGTGATTTGATCAGCGACGAAGTAGAGAAGTACCTGCCCTTCGGTGACATGAAAGAGGTGAATTTCGATTTCCAGATTCTCGGGGGGAGCGATGTCAACCCGGGTCAAGTGGATGTACTGCTCGTCGCATCAAAAAAGGAGGTCATTGAAAGCTACGTCGGTGCCGTCAGGAAGGCCGGCCTGGAAGTGGCGATTGTGGATGTGGACTCCTTTGCGCTGGAAACGATGTATGAGGAGAATTATGATTTTGCCCTCGACGGCGTGGTCGTGCTCGTGAACATCGGCGCCAGTATGACCAACATCAATGTCCTCAAGGCGGGTGGTTCTATTTTTACGAGGGATTTTTCCATGGGCGGATACACCGTCACGGAAAACCTGCAGGAAAAATTAAAGGTTTCATTCGAGGAGGCCGAAAGAGTCAAACTGGGAGCGGCCAAGGGAAACGGCCAACCGGACAATAATCTCCGGGAAGACCTGACCAGTTGTGCCGAGCCACTCCTCCTCGAAGTTGAACGATCCGTGGATTATTTCAAGTCAACCTACCCCGGAAAGTATATCAAACAGGTTCTCCTCTGCGGGGGCAGCGCGAAACTGGCTGGATTGGATCGCGCCCTCACGGAACGGTTGAATATCGATGCGGAAATTGTGAACCCCTTCAAGAAAATTTCCTATGACCGGAAGGTATTCAGCCCGGCGGATATTGAGAATATCGGTCCGCAGGCGGCTGTCGGCGTGGGTCTGGCCCTGAGGAGGATTGGAGACAAATGATTAAAATAAACCTTCTTCCTTATCGAGAAAAGAAAAAAGAGGTCCACACAAAACGTGAGAGGCTTGCCCTCTTTCTGACCATCGGTCTTGTTCTGCTGTTTTTCGGCGCGGTTCACCTCTACATGGTGCAGAGCCTTGACAAGCTGAGGACCGAGGTCCGCAAGAGCGATGACGAGCTCAAAAAACTTGCCCAACTCACCATGGACATCGGAAAATTCAAAAAGGACAAGGAGCTCCTCGAGAAAAAACTGCAGATCATCAACGCTCTGGATCACGACAGGCTGGACCCCGTCTATCTCCTCGATGAGCTGACCGGCATGGTTCCGGCCGGACACCTGTGGATCAAGGCCATGACGGAGACGGACGTCGAGATGAAGATTGAGGGTTTTGCAAAGGATAACATCACGATCGCAACGTTCATGAAGAACCTGGAAAAATCCAGATTCTTCCGATCGGTCGATCTTATCTCATCCAAGCAAACGGAGCTCGTGGGTTACAAGGTGAAACAGTTCACGCTGTCCTGCGGCCTCAAGAAGGGATTGTAAGAATGGCACTCACATTAGACGACATCAAGAACATGCCGCCGAAGCGGAAGGCCATGCTCCTCATTGTGGTTTTTCTTCTTCTCGGATTTGCTTACTACTCCGTCTATCTCCAGAAGGCCCTCTCGGACAAGGGCAAGCTCGAGGAGAATCTCGCCAGCCTGAAGCAGCAGATTGCCCAGAAGCAACTGGTGATAGAGGAGATGAAGCGGTTTGAGAAAGAGATCGCCAACCTGAAGAAGGATCTCGACATCGCCATGGCCAAGCTTCCGGAGCAAAAGGAGATCCCGGGCTTGCTGATTTCCGTCTCGGAAGCCGGTGGATACGGTGGCGTGGAGTTCCTTCTTTTCGAACCGATGGCACCCGTATGGAAGGAATTCTATGCGGAACTCCCCGTCAAGATCACCGTGAATGGCGGATATCACGACACGGCCCAGTTCTTCGAGCGTGTCGCAAAATTGCCCCGTATCGTCAACATCTCCAACATCGCGATGGAAAAGGCGAAAAACGAGAGCAAGTCCAGTCTCACGACGACATGCCTGATCAAGACTTACATGTTCGGAGAGAAAGCCGAGGCGGCCCAAAAAGTCGACGACAAGGCCAAGAAGCCACCGGAAAAGAACATCAAGCAACCGCAAGGATAATTGATCATGTGCAATCATTTTCTGCGGCCCGTATCAGGGCATCGAAACAGAACGTTATTGAAAAAGGCCACCATGTGCTGGAAGGGGTCCGCCGTGTTTTTCTTCTCGGCCATGCTGATTTCATGGCCTGTCCAGAGTTTCGCTCAAGCAGAAAAGGCGGCTGAAACCCAAAAGCCGGCGGATGAGGCAGCCTCCTATCATTACGATCCGAAGGGTAAAACCGATCCCTTTAAGCCCTTTCTGAATCTCGAGGTGGCCAAGGTTACGACCGGCAAGCCCAACCGGAATGTCCCAAGGACACCCCTCCAGGAGATAGGGCTGGACCAGTTCAAGATGGTCGGCATCGCCCTCGGCGGCAACAAAAAGGTGGCCATGGTGGAGGATCCCAAAGGGAAGGGCTATATCATCTCTGAGGGAACTCACATAGGGCATAACATGGGCCGGGTCGTCGAAATACTCCGGGACCGGATGATCGTCGAGGAAAGATTCTTTGATGGAACGGGAAAGAACAAGACGCAGCGAACAGTCATAAAGCTTCATAAAGACGAAAAAGAGGGTAGATTATGAAACCGAAAAGAATACCAAATTGGATTCCTTATCTGATCGCGCTTTGCACCGTTTTCGGATTCGCAACCGTTCTCTACGGGACGGAAAGCGCATCTCCGGTACAGCCCCAAGGTCTGAGCACCCTGGAGGATGTGATTTTTGAGCGACTGGAGGGCAAAGAGCGAATTACCTTCGTTGTATCGAAGCTCACGGGGTACAACGTTGCGCGGGAATCGGCCGAAACGCTGGCCGTGAAACTCGAGAATGTTCAGGTCCCGCCTGACAAGATAAAGAAGCTCAATGACGTGACGCTGAGAAGTGTGGACCGTATCGTGGCAACCTACGAGACCGTCGACGGCAGAACCTGGGCCTATTTCAAGATCAACCTGAGGGAGATGGCACCCTACGTTGTGAAAGACGAAGCCAACAAGGTCTTTGTGGATATTGATGTTTCGGCCCTGGCGCAGAAGAATCCGGCCGAGGAAAGAAGGGATGTCGCAAAGGCTGAGAATGTCGAGAAGGCCTATGCACCGGCTAAAAACGGCTCACGGACGACCGTTGCCGGCGAACGACAGTACACGGGCCAGAAGCTCACCGTCGATTTCCAGGATGCGAACATCAAGAACGTTTTCCGGTTGATCGCCGAGGCGAGCGGTCTCAACATCGTCTCAGGCGATGATGTGAAAGGGACCGTGACGATGCAGCTCCGGGAAGTCCCCTGGGATCAGGCCCTGGAGACGATCATGGATGCCCATGGTCTCGGGATGAAACGTACGGGCAACGTCATCACCGTCCTGTCGGCGGATAAGGTCAAAAAGGCGGAGGAGATGAGGCTCAAGGAGGCCGTGTCCCGTGGCAAACTGCCGCAGATCTCCATCGAGGCCCAGATCGTCGAGGCCAATGAAGCCTTCATCCGGAAACTCGGTGTTCAGTGGGGTGCCGGCGCCCTGGGATCCTGGAACAGCTCGTCAGTCGGTGCCCTCGGCGGCAGCACCGGATATGCACCGACCCCGACGTCGTTGCCGAACACCATCAACACCTATCTCTCGAACCCCCCCTACTCCGCGGGTTCAGGCGTCGGTGTGACCAACAGCAGTCTGGCCGTCAACTTCCCCTTCATCTTTTCGGGCGTACCCACCTTCGGTGTGATCGCCGGTTCCAGCAAGTACATCCTGGATGTACAGCTTCATGCCCTGGAGTCCACGACCGAGGGGAGGATCATTTCGTCTCCCAAGGTGACAACCCTCGACGGCATCAAGGCGACGATCAAGCAGGGTGAGGAAATTCCCTACGTGATCGAGTCGGTCTCCGGCGGTGTCGTCACAAGAACGGTACAGTTCAAAGAGGCGGTTCTGAAGCTGGACGTGAAACCCTCGGTGACACCGGAAGGAAAGATCGCCATGGAGGTCAAGGCGAACAATGACTTCGCCGATTACACACGGCAGGTCCTGGGAAATCCGCCCATTAATAAAGAAGAAGTGGATTCCACCGTCGTGGTGAAGGACGGAGACACCCTTGTCATCGGCGGCATCCGCAAGCTCAACGAACAAAAGACCGTGGCCGGGGTTCCCTGGTTCATGAATATCCCCTTTCTGGGGTGGCTCTTCAAGGCCGAGGACATCAATAACACCAAGAGGGAAATCCTGATCTTCGTGACACCGAAGATCCTCAGAGAGGCAGAAGGCCTGGCTAAGAATTGACCCTCCTTTCAGTCGTGACTTTCCGGTTCATTGCAAGCCTTCATCCCGCATCGATGCGGGATGAAGGCTTGCAAAAAACCTCCCTCACCACTTTCAATCATCTACTGCCTGAGCTCCTGGTCCGGTATTGCAGCGTCCCATAATAAAACACATAAAAATCAGTTACTTAATATTAACACCTCCTCTGGATCCACCCTTACTCCTGATTAAAGTAAGCGTCTATTATTTGACATGCGTCAAATAAATGTCTATTATCACCATACATTCCTTCCCGGTTTACGGGCCAAGATCAAAGCGCAGCAGACCACCCGATGGCTGCAAGGATAACCAGGGTGAGGCCCATGCGGCTTTGCGGCATTTCATCCTTGACACACCCCGGGGGGTGTGTTACGGATCATCAGGCAGTAAGATATGAATGTTATTGATCAATTGTCTCAGCTTTGGCACGGCCCTCAAAGGAGGTTCCCTTGAAGGACGGAAATCTCAAGGAGATGACGGATCTGATCTGGGAGGCCGAGTATTATCTGAACCAGGGCTCGTACCACCTGGCCATCGATCTCGCCCAGGAGCGACTGGAGATGTATCCCGGTGACGTGGAAGCCCGGGTCATCCTCGGGTACGCGTGGTTCAAACTGGGGGAACTTGATCGCGCCCTCAATATCCTTCGGGGGTTGGAGGAGGATTTTCAGCGCTGGTCCTACGTCTTCAGGTACATGGGGGATATCTACCAGAAAAAAGGACTCCTGGCGGAGGCCAGGAAATCTTACCAGCAGTTTCGAATGCTCAACCCCGAAGAATCTCTTGCACTGGAGCTCTCCGAGGGTGTTGCCCCCGGGAGGGATGCCGCGGCCACACAGCGCAGGGAGGATGAGGCGTCCCCGGAAGGGACGGACATTTCGCGGGTGTCGCCGGAATTTCGCACGCTGACCCTTGCTGACCTCTGCATTGAACAGGGTCACTTTGATCAGGCCCGGAATATACTGGAAGAAATTCTCTCGAAGGATCCCGGCAACGAGAAAGTGAGACAGAAACTGGGAAGTCTGAAGAACCTCCTTTCGGCAAAGATCGAGAGCCGCCACCCCGAAGAAAGCCGTGAAGAGGTTGTCCGGGAGCTCAACAGGTGGCTGAAAAACCTCGAGAGAACGAGGGATCATGGTGCATAATTCCATCCACCGGGGAAGCCGGTTTGCTGCTATTCACGCCATCATGGCCAGCCGGGGTGTGGAAGCCGTCCTTTTTCTCGATCTCAAAAACATTCGCTACCTTACGGGTTTCTCGGGCAGTGACGCGGCCCTGATCGTATCTGAAGAACAAACGGTCCTGCTGGTCGACGGCCGTTACACCACTCAGGCCAGAAAACAGACCCGCCGCATCCGGGTTTTCGAATACCGGGAGAAGGTGGCGGGTATCGTGCAGGTTGCCTCCAGGCTGCGGGTGAAAACCCTTGGTTTTGAAGCGGCCGCTATTACCTATGACTTTTACGCCAACCTCTTAAAAAAGCTCAAAAGCATCAAGTTAAGGGCAATCACTGAAGACCACCTCGGAGGGCTTCGGTCCATCAAGAGTAGGAGGGAAATTGCCTTTATAAAAAGGGCCGTGCAGATTTCGACGCGAGCTCTGGAGTCCACCCTTCCTGTTGTTAAGCCCGGTGTGCAGGAGACGGATATCGCGCTGGAACTGGATTACCGGATACGACAGGAAGGCGCCGAATCCCTTTCCTTCGAAACCATCGTCGCCTCGGGGGAAAACGCAGCCCTGCCCCACGCAAGACCGGGGTCCCGCAGGCTCAAGAAGGGGGATCTCGTGGTTATTGATTTCGGTGCCGTTTACGGGGGTTATCACTCCGATGAAACCTGTACCTTCGGAGTCGGGCGGTTGAACCACGCCCAGACAGATGCTTACGAAGCCGTCAAAGAGGCCCATGACCGGGCGATGGATGCCGTCAGGGCCGGCACCGCGTGCAGGGAAATTGATGGCATCGCCCGTCGGTGTCTTGAGAAGAGGGGATACGGAAAATATTTTTCCCACGGCACGGGACACGGGGTAGGGCTTGACGTACACGAGGCCCCGCGTCTCTCGATCGCCTCGAACGGTCACCTCCAGGAGGGTATGGTCGTGACGATCGAACCCGGCATTTACATTCCGGGCCGATGGGGCATCCGTCTGGAGGACAAACTACTGGTTAAGAAAGACGGCCATGAAGTTCTCACCCGATTTCCAAAGGATTTGAGGATCCTCTGATACCCCCCTCCTCTCCGAAGTCGCCCCTCCCCGGTCCCGATGATGCTGCTGCCCGTCATTCGCTTTTACATCATGACCGGGCGCCGCAAGAAAATCCTCTTTCTTTTGCCTTTTGTCTTGAGTCTGATGCCGATCATGGAAACCTGGCGATATCTTCCCTTTGCGGAGTCGGGCGCCTTCGAGAACATGGCGACAGATGAGGCGCTGCTTCGCCATGCCGGTACGGCACCCGCTGTCCCCACCCTTCGCTTTTTCGGTTGGGATCCGCCGGCCGTGTCTCTCGGTTATTTCCAGGACGCCATGAAAGAGGTCAACCTTTCGTACTGCCGTGAGCACGGCATCGATGTTGTACGGCGGCCCACGGGGGGAAAGGCCGTTTTTCATGATTGTGACGTCACTTATTCCCTTGTTGCCGGGGAGAATCATCCCCTCTTTCCCCGGGGGATCCTCGGGACCTACCAGGTGATAAGCTCTGCGATTCTGAAGGCCCTTTCCAAACTCGGTGTGGAAGCGGAGATGACGGCTGATGGCAGATCGCGTGCCCCCGATGGGCTGGCAGCATTCTGCTTTTCCGTACCTTCCCGGTACGAGCTTCTTGTGGAGGGTCGCAAGATCTGCGGCAGCGCCCAGACACGCTCAAGGGGCGTTTTCTTGCAGCACGGATCCATTCTCGTGGACTTCGACCCGGTCAGAACAGCGGCGGTGCTTCTGGGTTCGGGGGAGAGCGCGGAACAGAAGATAAGGGAAATGGAAAGGGCTGTGACGTCCCTCCGGGGCCATCTCAAAGAGAAGATAAGCCCCCTGGGACTCACCCGGGTTCTTCTGGAAGGTTTTGAGGAGGTATTCCACGTCCGAATCATGCCGGGTGAACTCACACCGGAAGAGAGGACCATGAAAGCACGCCTTCTCAGGGAAAAATATACCCTCGAGAAGTGGAATATAGAGGGTCAGGGCCCCGGTTAGGCCGCCAATCCCTAACCTGACAGGTGCCGGCATTTCTCCCGGGGAAAAACGGTCCCGACGGATATGGTATGATCGACTCCGGGAAATCGGAAAACGCCCCTTTTTATCCTGATGCTTCCAGACAGCCGGTGGCTTGCTATTTGCTCCGATCTTCCCGTGAAGGCGGGACCGATGTCTCTTGCGGGTCTCGAGTAGGAAGGAGGCTATGGTAAAGTTTATGTTGACAAAAGGGAAATATTTGAATAAAATCCTCAAGTTTTTAGTCGTCTAAAGGAGGGTTTTCGCGTCAGGTCGGTCTCGATGTGAGGTATCTTGCGTCCGGATTGATCAAGACCGGGTCCTTCTTGCAGCAACGCAATCATAGAATAATTAATGAAGGGAGCGTGTTTTTTTTGGAGGTTAAGGTTTTTGATAACGATGTCGACAAAGCGTTGAAGGTTCTCAAGAATAAGCTGTCCAAGAACGGTTTGTTCAAAGAACTCAAGCTGCGCCGGGCGTACGAAAAACCTTCCGTCAAGAAAAAACGGAAGGCCATCGAGGCGCGCCGGAGACTCGCCAAGGTCCGGAGAAGAAGGTATCGATAAACAATTTACAACCGGGCAGACGGTGCGAGGAGGCCCCTCACGGACTCGGAATAAAGAGTTTGCCCATCCTATTTCAACCTGTCTTTTTTCTCTGAATTCCTGAGGCATCAAAGGATGGATGATAAGCAGTATCTGATCGATGCCCTTTCGATCAGTGAATCCTGGCGGATGTTCCGGATCATGTCCGAGTTTGTCGAGGCCATCGAGGAACTCTCCGAAGTCAAACGTGCGGTAACTATCTTCGGGTCCGCCAGGGCAAAACCCGAGGATAAGTATTACGTCAAAGCAGAATATCTGGCCCGTCTTCTTGTGCAGAAGGGATTCAGTGTGATCACCGGCGGCGGCCCCGGCATCATGGAAGCGGCCAACAAGGGAGCGGCCGAAGCCGGCGGGACTTCCATCGGTTTGAACATTCGCCTGCCCCTCGAGCAGGTTCCAAATCCTTACGCGAACCTCAGGATCAGCTTCAAGTACTTCTTCATCCGGAAGGTCATATTTGTCAAGTTTGCCGTGGCCTATGTGATTCTTCCCGGTGGCTTCGGGACCATGGATGAGCTCTTCGAGGCGCTCACCCTCATTCAGACCAGGCGTATAAAAAGCTTCCCCGTCGTTCTCATGGGGAGTGAATACTGGCGGGGACTTGTGGACTGGCTGAAAAATACCATGGTGGCCGAGGGCAACATCGCCCGCGAGGATCTGGACCTCATCCAGGTTCTCGATGACCCCGAGGAAGTTGTCCGGCACATACAGAAATTTGTTATTCTGTAAATTTCTTGCCTTTGCCCCGTCTTCTCATTACAATTCCAATCCCATCGGACTCTTGAATAGCGGATCTTCCATTGACATACTCGAGACACCCTGTCGCTGAAGACAGGACCTTGCCTCGAAGACCTGGAATCCTGTTGGAGTGTCCCATGATCGCCAGGGGAGAAAAGAAGCATCAAGCAGAGGGAACACTGAATAAAGCCCTCAGTGAAATCGCAAGGGGGATAACGCACCCCTGTTATCTCCTGTACGGCGATGAGGATTACCTCATCGAGGAAGCCCTCAAGAAGATGGTTGATCTCCTTTTGCCGCAAAAGTCGCGGGACTTCAGCCTCTTCGTCATGGAAGAGGATCCCGTGGAGGCCCAGGACGTCTATAGCGATATCCTCACTCCTCCCCTGCTCCCCGGGAGGAAGGTCTTCGTCTTCAAAAATACCCGCCTCTTCTATTCCCGATCAACAGCCCCGGAGCTCATACGAAGGGTCGTGGATAACCTCGACACCCATCCGCCGATCGCGGCAAGGAGTTTCCTGGCTTTTCTCTCCATGGTCGGGTGGAGCCTCGAAGACCTCAGGGATGGGGGATGGACGAAAATAACCGATGAGGACTGGGAAAAGGCCCTTGGGGAAGATGTGGATGGGGACCGTGAAAAGTGGGTACCCCGCATCGTGGATGTATGCCTGGCCCATTCCTCTTCAGGCGGGGCGCCGGTGGATATGGCCGGAGGAATCGAGGAAATCATCTCCGGCGGGATGCCCGACGGTCATGTCCTGATCTTTACCGCCGACACCGTGGATAAGAGAAAGAGGGTCTTCAAGGTGGTTGCCGACCGGGGTGTCGTGATCCCCTTCGTCAAAGCCAGAGGCGAGGCGCAGCAGAAAAGGATGCTCGTTGATAATGTCGAGGCGTTCCTGTCGGAGCGGGGCAAAAAGCTTTCACCCGATGCCTGGGAAGCCCTCGGCCGGAAGACGGGCTTTCGATTCCGGGAATCCGTGGAAGCCATGGAACTGCTTGTGACGTATTGCGTAGATCGCGCGCTCATCGAGGAGAAGGACGTCGAGGAGGTGATCGGGAAGACCCGGGAAGACACGGTCTTCGAGCTTATCTCAGCGATCCTGGAAAAGGATCTGAATAAAGCGCTTACAAATCTCAAGGATCTTTTCCGGCAGGGAGTCCATCACCTCATGATCCTGACCATGCTCAGCCGGGAGGTCCGCCTTTTGCTCCATGCTAAAATTGTCCTGTCCTCCGGCAGGCTGCGATCCTTCCGGCCGGGTATGGATTATGGCCAGTTCTCCACCCAGGCCTATCCCCGGCTGAAAGAAATGGCAGCCGAGGCCGGCGGGGAGGGACTTTTTCTCGCCAATCAGCATCCGTTCGTGATTTACAACGCACTCAGGAATTCGGGAAAATTTTCCCAGGCGAGGCTGATCCGCCACGTGGATCAGCTTGTGGCGACGGATGTGGCCATGAGATCGACGGGGAGGGACCCCCGGCTGATGCTCGAGAGGCTGATCATCGATCTCTGCCGGTAGAAATCGGGGAAGACATGCTACAATTTTTTCAATCTCGTCAGCTCGACCCGTTTTTTCTTCGGCATTCGCCGGGAAGGGCCCTTTTTCTTTGTCCCCGGTGTTTCACGGCCATAGGCCTCTTCCGGCTCTTCCGCTGGAAGGGGGGCCGGTTGTGATGAGCACCCGGCGCGAACCATCCGTTCTTCGAAATCCTGCGATGAAATGACTGCACCGCCGCAGCGGATCACGGCATCCTGGATCCCCCTGTCGGAGGTTACGACGACGATCTCCTCTCCGGCATGCCTGGCGATTCGCTTGATGACATCGTCGGCCTTTTCGCCCTTCCGGGAATAGATGATGTCGATACCCCCTTCACGGTTGCGCTCCTCCGCGGGCGATCCGCTCAGCCACCCGTCGAAGACAACTGTGACCCGGTGGGATCTGAATTTTCTGTATCCCGAAAGCCTCCGGATGAGCTCGAGACGACCCCTTTCCAGGCTGAGCCTTTCGAAAAGACGGAGCGTCTCCGATTGCCTGATGAAGTTGTAGCCGTCGACAAGGATGTGCACGGTTTTAAAATCCCTTCATTTTACTAGTCTTTTTAGCGATTTGAGCCGGATTAATCAAGCTTCGGCAACCCTGCCGGGGAAAAACAGTTATAGACTTTCCACGGTTCTTGTAGTTTAATATTCATTTATTAACTCCCCCCTGAAATCTATTGAAAATCAGGGCGATGAAGGGCCGCCATCCCGACGGTTTCTTTTGGTCAAGGCGGGCTTCTTGCTGTTTAAGCCTGGTCGCTCATTTGACGGGCCAGGGTTACCCCGGTCGAGAAATCAGATGGATCAAGAAGGGAACAACATCCGGGCCCGGCTTGAAAAAATCCAGGAAATCGTCAAGGGAAAACGCAAAGTCCTGATTGTCACCCACAACAACCCCGATGCGGACGCCCTTGCTACGGCCCTGGCCCTGAGGTACCTCCTTCACGAAAAATGGGGTGTCGGCAGTGTCATTGCCTACGGCGGCATCATAGGCCGGGCTGAAAACAGGGCGATGATCAGGCAGCTCAGGATTGATATCAGGCCCCTGCAGGATGTCATCATCAAGAACTTCAGCGTCGTGGCCCTCGTTGATTCTCAGCCCGGCGCGGGAAACAACGCCCTGCCCAGGTACCTGATCCCGGATATCGTGATCGACCACCACTCCCCCATCCGGGCCAAATCCATGAGGGCAAAGTATTACGACATCCGCACCGATTACGGCAGTACATCCACCATCTTGGCCGAATACCTCATGGTAGCGGGCCTCCCGGATATCCACCGGAGGGTCGCCACGGCCCTCATGTACGGGATCAAGTCGGATACCCGTGATCTCGGACGGGCGACGAGCCCCAAGGATATCGACACATTACGGTTCCTCTATCCCAAGATCCTCTTCAAGGCCCTGGCAAAGATCGAACACCCGGAACTCCCCCGTGCCTATTTTCAGCGCCTGGGTAAGGCTATCACAAATGCCCAGATTGACAAGGATGTTGTCATCCTGAACCTAGACCACACCGACGATGTCGACCTGATCGCCGAGATGGCCGACCTCCTCCTGCTCGTGGAGGGCGTGAAATGGTCTCTCTGCCTGGGGGAAAGTGGGGGAAACGAGTTCTTTTCGCTCCGGACGAAGAAAAGGCGGGGTTCCGCCGACCGGGTGGCCCAGAAGATGGTTGCGGGGATCGGTATGGGCGGCGGTCACAACATGATTGCCGGCGGAAAGGCCGGGGCCATATCGAACCTGAATAAAACCCCCGAGGAGATCCAGGACATCCTGATATCCCGGTTCCTGACGGAGGTCAAGAGAAAGGATTTCAAGGGGCAGAATCTCTAGTCCGCCGTTGCCCCGCGAGGTCTAAGTGACCGCCCTTTTTGTCAGGGTCTTCATCTCGCCGATGGTTTTTGCGTAGTCTTTGCTACCGAAAACGGAGGCGCCGGCGACGACGATGTCCGTTCCCGCCTCTTGAACAGCCCGAATGTTTTCCAGGGTAATTCCCCCGTCCACTTCCAGAATCACCGCCGGGTTCGAAGCTCTCATGAGTTCTCTTGCCCTCCGAATCTTGTCGATCATGCCATCAATGAATTTCTGACCGCCGAAACCCGGGTTGACCGTCATGACGAGCAGAACATCAACTTCGGGGAGAATCTGCTCGACGGCTGAAAGAGGCGTGGCCGGGTTCAGGGAGACCCCGGCTTTCTTCCCCTTTTCCTTGATGGAGGTGATAATCCGGTGGAGGTGAGTGGACGCCTCCACGTGGACCGTGATGATGTCGCTTCCGGCCGCAGCAAAAGCGTCGATGCATCGTTCGGGGCTTTCGATCATCAGGTGGACGTCAAAGGGGATCATCGTGACCTTCCTCAACGAGGACACCACAGCCGGCCCGATGGTGAGGTTCGGGACGAAATGCCCGTCCATGACGTCGATGTGGATCAGGTCCGCCCCCGCCGCTTCGACGGCCCTGATTTCCTCCCCCAGCCTGCTGAAGTCGGCGGACAATATGGATGGCGCAATCTTGAGCATGAATTCCCTTGAAGAGGCCCGGAACCTGGCGTGTGCTAATATTTGAAGTACAGGGGAGGATAGACCAATCCCGTGTCTCCCTCCTTGAGTCTCAGCCTCAACTCCTTTGCTTTCTTGGCCTCGCCGGGGAAAAAGATGAAACCGTAGGCGACCTCCCCCGGCGTGATGGCCCGCCGCTCAAGCGATCTCGTCCTGAGGTCCTCCCGGATCTGTCTCTGGACTTCCACGTCGGTCAATCCCTTCGACCCGCCGAGGACCATGCCGCCTGCCGCGCCGACGGCGGCGCCCTTCATGGCGGCATCGCCGACATTTTCACCGGACACGATGCCGATGGCCGCACCGATGATGGCGCCTGCCGCGCCTCCCAGCATGCCCGCCTTGGCACCTTCGGGCATAACCTGGCCCAGCTCGGTCTGCTGGGCAATGCGGTCATAAACCAGCCTGGAATCGAGGATGGGCCAGAGGTTGTTATCGGTGTCTACCAGGAAGGTCTGTTCGGACACGATTTCGAGGGGGTGGGATCCACTGTTGTCGAAAATGACCTGGACAGGAAGGATTCCCGCTTCCCTGATGGAGAAGCCAAAGGCCTGGCCGGCCTCCTTCGGATCGTCATAGGCCCTGGAGGCGATGGTTGCACCGGCCACCTCCGTCGCGTTCGGGTATGCCGCAGGCATCTTGAAGGGTACGACCTGTCTTTCGTAGGTTGCGCAGGAAACAACAAAAAGCCCCAGGACCAGGGCGATCAGGACGGCCCAAACCCTTAGAGCTCTTTTTTTACATGTCATCGAAAACCTCCTTTATTTGAAAGTTCAGTGGGACCGAAAACGATGTTTCAATTATATTTTTAACATAACGTGCGGTCCCTTAGGGGTTGACTCAGGAATATCACCACTGCCCAGGGGAAGTCAACAGATTCAGGAGAAAGAGGCTTGACAGAGGCTTGAAAGACATCTATCGTCCCATCGTTTACTGGCACATTGATCAGAGGTTTTCTGGAAACGCACGGGTATGGACAAAGACGGCTTCCTGTATGCGGGCTACAACACCCTTCTGGGTCTGGGAGCCCTTTTTCTTGTTCCCTATTACGCGGTGAAAATCGCCCTCACGGGGAAGTACCGTAAGAGCTTGACCCAGAAGATGGGATTCATCCCGCCCGAGATCATCGATGCGATGAAGGGGCATCCCAGGGTATGGGT
>Ga0209610_1000855_pt1 | contig 15891 bp, 13 predicted proteins | sample LakKivw275mmetaG_FD_184137 | JGI IMG/M metagenome (GOLD analysis project Ga0209610, IMG submission 184137) | Anoxic lake water microbial communities from Lake Kivu, Rwanda to study Microbial Dark Matter (Phase II) - Lake Kivu water 275m metaG... | ecosystem: Environmental > Aquatic > Freshwater...
GTAGTTAAAAGTTACTAGCACAACACCATTCTGTGCAAGGTTTGTACCATCATATCCAGGATTTGAACCTTCACCGAATCGAAAGGCACCGCCATATATCCACACCATAACTGGCAGCTTATCACTGGCCGTTTTAGCCGGAGTCCAGACGTTCAAGTACAGGCAGTCCTCACTCAGCGGCTGAGCAGATGTAAAGGTCTTGCTGTAATAGCCCATTGGTGCGCTACCGAACTTGGTGCAATCCTTAACTCCCTGCCACGCGGCTGCCGGCTGCGGCGGTTTCCAGCGTAAATCTCCAACCGGTGGTGCGGCAAAGGGAATGCCCTTATAAATATGTATGTCCTGGTTTTCACCAACGACTGCTCCGGATATCAGCCCGGTGTCGATTTTTATAGGGTCTTTAAGCGGGATGGATGCCGGAGCACAGGATACCGATGCAGCAATCGTTGATAGGAGAACCAATGCGACCACTAAAAAGCTGGTGAACCTCTTCATAAAAATACCTCCTTACCGTGTAAATTCTCAAGCATTGCGCATAATTTATCGCTTAACGACCTACTTGTCAACCTATTTTTTACTATTATCATGAAAATACCGGGGAATAATCCTGAAATTATTGTACTTCTATATGAGGTCTACGGCGGGGTGTGCTCAACCACTTTTGTTTTTGCGTTAACCTCACCTCCTCATTAGTGACCTGATATTTATGGAGAAAGTCCTTTTTGAAATCGGCAAAGATACCGAGCCGAACAGCCTCCGCTATTTGCTGCATCAATCTGGTAATAAAACGGAGATTGTGAATGGTGGCCAGCCTGTAAGCCAACAGTTCCTCACATTTAAACAGATTCTGAAGATAGGCTGCGGAATAATTTCGGCAGGTATAGCAGTCACAATTGGCGTCAATCGGTCCCCTCTTTGTTTTATAAATGGTTTTTCTGACGTTCTGTCTGCCCTCCATGGTGAAGAGTGCGCCGTTCCGCGCAACCCTAGTCGGCAGCGCGCTATCGAACAGGTCAATACCCCGGCTGACACCTTCTATGATATCTTCAGGTGAGCCGATGCCCATGAGGTAACGAGGCTTGTCTGAAGGCAAAAACGGTATCGTCTCATCCACCGTTGACCAGGTCCTTTCTTTAGCTTCGCCCAGGCTGAGTCCACCGACGGCATAGCCGTCAAAATGCATGCCGGTGATGGCTTTAGCCGACAGTTTCCTGAGCTGTGCCGATGTACCTCCCTGGACAATGCCGAACAGCAGCTGGTCAGGATTTGTGCGACGCTTCAGACATCGTTCCGCCCAGAGCGAAGTCCTGTCCACAGCCCCACGTAACCTGGATGGTTCGGCGTTGCTGGGCAAGCACTCATCGAGCGTCATCATGATATCGACTCCCAGATTCTGCTGAAATTCGATAACCGATTCCGGGGTAATATGATGCTCGCTGCCGTCAATATGCGAGCGAAAGGCCAGACCATCATCAGATACTTTGCACAGTCGAGCCAGGCTGAATACCTGATAACCCCCGCTGTCGGTTAGTATCGGCCCATCCCACGCCATAAACCGGTGCAGTCCACCCAGTTTATCAATAACATCGATTCCCGGCCTGAGATAAAGGTGGTAAGTGTTGCCAAGTACTATAGTTACACCTATCGTTTTGAGGTCTTCCGGAGTTAGAGCTTTTACCGTACCCTGGCTGGCTACAGGCATAAAAGCCGGTGTAGGTACTGTGCCGTGCTTAGTAATAAGTTCACCAAGTCGTGCATGTGTCTCCGTGCAGGTTTTTACTATGCTAAAAGGTTTGTCGATGGGTCAGGCTCCTTGTCTTTTGGTGCTATAAGCATGTAATGAAATCAGCGTCCTGTTCGCCAGTAGTCTACAAACTTGCGAACCGCCCTGGCTGCTTCAGCAACCGAAGAATAGGTCGGAATGCCGGCACCGGCATACCTGGCACGCTGTTCTGCGAGTATCTTCCAGCGCTGGTGCGACGGCAGGTCAGCAGTGGCCGCCTCGCTGTGAATTACCGCTATCATGGGTTTTAATTTTTTATTATACAGATTAATGAACATTTCAGTCTGACCGGCAGCCAGCCCCTTCCACAGCTCGGTTAAAAAGGGGTTATCATCGCTGTATTCACCGATGAGAAAATCGAACTGCGGGCTTTCGGCCATTAATCTGGGCAGCACCTGGAGTATCTCGGCAAAACCGACGGAAACAGCACTCATTATAGATATGTCTATGGGGTTTCCTATCCAATCCCATATCTCCGGAGCTTTTACTTTTAAAGCATCCCGAATTTCATCAGGCATTAGTGGCACGGTGAGGCCAGCCTCTTCGCAAGTATCTGCAGCCATCACTGATAGTCCACCTCCCGCACTCATTATACCCACGTTATATCCCGTTAGCTCAGGCAGAAATGAGAAGGCAACCAGAAGGTCAATCAGTTCACGCAAATCACCTGCCTGTACCACCCCAGCTTTCTTAAAAACTGTACCCCAGATGGGCATCGAGCCGGCGATGGCGGCCGTATGCGAAGTTACTGCTCTGGAGCCTGCCGAACCTCGACCGCCCTTGATGGCAATAACCGGTTTTAGGCGTGCTGCATTTGTCAAAGAATTAATAAACTTCTTTCCGTTTTTTATGCCCTCAAAGTAAGCGGCAATTATCTCGGTCTCTTCGTCCTGGGCCAGATAGTCCAAAAAATCGCTCTCATCGATATCCAGAGCATTGCCGTAACTTATCACTTTACTGAATCGTAGACCGCGCAGCTCTCCGTATCTGGCAAGCATGGTCGACGAGCCCCCACTCTGAAACACTGCACCGATATTCCCGGGCTCTTTTGGCAAATTGTAACCATTGGCAATCCTGCCCCGAGGATAGTAAATGCCCATACAGTTTGGGCCTATAAGGCGTATGCCCAGCTTCCTGGCTACCTTAAGCATTTCAGCCTCGAGCTTTATGCCTTCGTCACGGCCAGTCTCACTAAGCCGAGCCGTTACCAGATGAACAATTTTCACGCCTTTGGCCGGGCACTGCGCCAGCATGTCCAGTACCAGATTTGCCGGCAAGCAGCAGATAACGTAGTCGACTTTACCCGGAATGCTGGCCAGATTTGGATACGCTTTGTGACCGATGATGGTTTCTTTATTCGGATTCACCGGATAGATTCTTCCGGCATATTCGTAGTCAAGCAGATGTCGGAAGAACTGGTGGCCAAAAGATAGCGGGTCCTCCGATGCTCCGGCAACGGCAATAGATTCAGGGTGAAAAGCGATTTCCAGTATTTCTTTTAGGCTTGCGTCCATATTCAGATCAACCAGACGTCGAGCGCCATAGTCAGAAAAATGATACCAAGATAGGGAAAAGCTGATAGCTTATATACGCGCCAGGCGGCAGTCGACGACATAGAAAACAGCAGCCTTACATTGGCATAAATCATCAAGGCACCGAGCAAGCTGGCCATAATTAAATACAGTAGATGAAATCCACCAAACAGGTAAATTATCACAGAAACCATATATAGTAGCACGGACAGCACTAAAAGCAGTTTAACTACGTTTCTAACAGGCCAGCTCAGCGGGAAGTAGTTCAAACCGGCCTTAAAATAATCCTCATGGTTCGCGAGCATTAATGTCCAGACATGAATCGGCGTCCAGAAAGCTACCAGTACGCACAGTAAAACCAGCCTTATATCGAAAGCAGGACTTATGGCCAGCCACCCGATTAGCACAGGACTGCAGCCGGCTATTATACCCAGAAACGTGCACGATATGGTCTTACGCCATACCGAAGAAGCCACGACACCAATCAGCCCGACAGCAAAGCATAGTGGATTTAGCACCCAGGCCAAGGCTAATCCAACAACTATAAGAGATATGATAAGCGGCAACGCTTTCTGCGCCGGATAAATCCGCTCTGAAGGCAGGGCACGGCGGCATGTCCTGGCCATCCTGGCGTCGACATTACGGTCAAGGTAGTTGGTCAGGCCGTTGGAGCCGGCACTGCCCGAAAGCAAAGCAAGTATAATCAGGAGGAAAATCTTGACCGGCGGATAGCCAGCAGCCGCCACAATTGCCGAAAAAACACCGATAAGCGTAAGCAGGCTGGTCTCAGCGGGCTTAAGTACGCTGATATAGTCCAGAAACGTAGCGCTTTTTCTAACTGCTATGGTCAAGGCTTTATCACCTCTTCCAGCGCGTTAATAACATCTGCCCGTGGCACGTCATTGCGAATGATTGCCTGTCCAATATCTTTAAGCAAAACCCATTTTATAGCTCGGTCGCGAACCTTCTTATCAAGCTCCATGGCCACCGATACCTTATCCAAAGCCACACCCCGGCAGTCTAAAGGCAAGCCGAATGCACTAAGAATCGATTTATGGCGCTCGACGCCCTCGCCCGACAATAGCTCCAGTCGATGGCTGAGCCTGGCTGCAGCCATCATACCGATGGCTACCGCTTCGCCGTGCAGAAAACGCCCGTAGGCGGTGGCAGCCTCAAGTCCATGGGCGACCGTATGGCCGTAATTAAGTATAGTGCGAATGCCGGTCTCTTTCTCATCTTCAGATACGATGCGGCATTTGATGGCTGCGCTTCGGGCAATGACTTTAACCGTAATGTCGCGCTCAAGCCTCACCAGGGCTTTGACGTTGCGCTCAAGCAGCCTGAGTAACTCGGCATCGAGAATCATCCCGTGTTTTATGACCTCAGCCCAGCCGGAGGTAAGCTCTCGCTGCGGCAACGTGGTTAACGTTTTGACATCGGCAAAAACGAGGCACGGCTGACAGAAAGCACCTATCAAGTTTTTGCCCTCAGCGTGGTCTACGGCCACCTTGCCACCTATGCTGGCATCGGTCATAGCTATTAAAGTCGTGGGCACCTGCAGCCAGGGCAATCCCCTTAAAAAAGTTGCGGCCACAAATCCGGCCAGGTCGCCAACCATGCCGCCGCCCAAAGCCACTATAGCGTCATTTCTCTCGACACGGCGTTGAATGAGATAATCATAGATTTTCATAGCTTGAGACATATTCTTGGAAGACTCGCCCGGTGGCACCGCGAAAGAGTTAACGGCGAAGCCGGCTTTTTCCAGCGATTTCTTGACCCTGGCGCCATAAATAGAAAATACAGTTTCATCGCTGATAATATTGGCCTTTCCAGATAGACCGGCTTGTTTCATCCTGTCGCCCAGCTTGTCCAGTATTCCCCGGCTGACTAAAACCGGGTAGTCAGCAGTCGAAGTTCGAACCCTGCAGGCTATGTCGGTTTCTGAGGACTGTGTACCCACAGGTCTGCTAAAATAATTCCAGCCCCTGATGACCTCACCGCTAACTTCATCAATCGTCAGGTTGTCCGTATGCACCGTCCAATCGGCTACGGCATAATAAGCCACCCGTTTGGCCTTGAGCTGCTTGATGCGCTCAAGCGGATTCTCTCCGCCGATAAGTAGAGGTCGAACGATTGGGCTAGCCGAATACACAGCGTCATCGCGTAGCCGCTTATATATGGTCTCGGGTAGGGCTTCAAGACAAATAATGGTACTGTTCTGAAGAAGAAGCTTCTGATTCTCAGGGTCGACGATGGCTCCGCCGCCGGTGGCGATTACCACCCGCTCCTTTTTGCAGGCCTCTTTTAAAATCCGACTTTCCAGTTGCCGGAACTTTTTCTCGCCGTCCTGTTTGAAAATTTCGGGAATAGTCTTGCCGCTGAGCTTGACTATTTCATCGTCGGTGTCTATGAACGCCCAGCCTAGACATTCAGCTACTTTTTGAGCAACGACTGTTTTTCCGGTCGCTGAAAACCCGATGATAGCGATTCTTTTATTTTCTTTTCGTCGCCGCATAACGGTTGAGTGAGTAAGCAGAGCTTATGTAATTTTCGTAGTTGGCCACTGTTTCCCTTAGATGGTCGCCGCCAAATTTGTCCAGCATGGCATTCGCCAGAACTGTACACAGCATGGCTTCACCGATAACTCCGGCAGCCGGAACCACACAGATATCGTTACGCTCATAGTGAGCCTCAGCCTTTCTGCCGGTTCTGATGTCGATGGAAGGCAGCGGCTTACCCAGGGTAGCTATGGGCTTAACGGCAGCCCGAACCACAATCGGTTCTCCGTTGCTCATGCCTGCCTCTATGCCTCCGGCATTATTGGTCAGCCTGCGCCAGGGCAGTGACATGCCTTTGGAGGCCGACTGAATAACATCCTGAACCTCAGACCCTTTCATGCCGGCTACACCAAAACCAGCCCCAATTTCCACGCCTTTGACGGCAGGTATACTCATTATGGCCTGAGCTATTTGACCGCTAAGCCGCCGGTCATACTGGACATGGCTGCCCAACCCCACGGGCACACCGGAAGCGATTACCTCAAAGATACCACCCAGGGTGTCCCCCTTGGACCTGGCCTCATCGATAACCTTCATCATTAATTTTTCGGCCCCGACATCGGCACAGCGGACGGGCGATTTCTCTATATAACGCCAGTCTATCGACTTATACTGCTTGGCATTTTGTTTGCCTATACTGACTGTGTGGCTACGGACGGCAATCCCAAACTCTTCCAGAAATCTTCGAGCTACGGCACCTACCGCTACTCTGGCTGCCGTTTCCCGGGCACTGGCTCGTTCCAAAATGAGTCTAATGTCGTCGACACCATACTTGGTTACCCCTGCCAGGTCGGCGTGTCCGGGTCGAGGTGCAATTACCGGTTCTATTTTCTTACGGACAGGGCTGACGCTCATTATTTGCTGCCAGTCTTCCCAGACTCGATTTTTAATGAGCAAGCTTATAGGGCTGCCTATGGTCAGGCCATGCCGGACACCTGAAATTATCTCAGCCTTATCTTGCTCAATTTTCATGCGGTCGCTTCGGCCATAGCCAATCTGCCGCCGCTTGAGTTCCTGAGCAATATAATCTTCGGCAATAGGCAAGCCGGCGACCATTCCCTCGATAATGGCTACCAGTCCTTTGCCGTGTGATTCCCCCGCAGTTAGAAAACGAAATTGTCCCATTATTCCTGCGTCCGGTAAATCATTCAGCGATACTCCGGCTGCGGGTAAGGATTAGCCAGCGTATCCAGAAGAATAATATCTTCGGCATTCAAAGATGCCGGTTGAATCAGGCCGCTTAGCCTCTGTAAGCCCATTCCCAGCAAGCTATCCAGTAGAGATGGAGTCCTGGGTTTATAGTATTCGACTTGGGGTTTAGATATCCCGGCCAGATTAGCTGCCGCGTCTACGGCCGTCTGAAGTCCGCCGAGTTCATCCACAAGACCCAATTCCTTAGCCTGCACTCCTGTATACAGCTGCCCGGTGGCCAGCTCCCTGACCCTATCCTCGCTTAGATTCCTGCCCTTGGCAACTACCTGCACGAATTGGCTATACAACTGGTCGGTCATATCCTGCATTATCGCCTGCTCGTCTGGAGTAAGCTCCCTGTATCCTGCATACATATCCTTATGTTTGCCGGCTATGAAGATCTGTATTCCTATTCCTAGCTTGTCAAACAGACCTTTGAGATTTGGCACTTCAGAGATCACGCCGATGCTGCCCGTCAGTGTACCGGGCAGAGCCACTATTTTGTCAGTGCCCGCCGAAATATAATAGCCACCTGAAGCCACCAGGTCGCTCATACTGACTACGACCGGTTTTTTAACCTGCTCCAGCATATTCACGATTTCCTGAGAGGCGGCAACGCTACCTCCCGGGGTGTTTAACTGAAGAACGACAGCCTTAACGGCATCATCGTCCTTAGCCCTTTCCAGCTGTGTTCTTACCGACTCCGGTGTAATGACGTTACCACCAAAAAATAAACTGGAACTCTCATATTGTATCGGTCCATTTAGCTGTATCACTGCCACTTTATTTCCGACGTAGGTACATGAAGTAGACATGACAACTAAAACCAATAAAATTACCAGACAAATAGATGCTTCAAGTCTTTTCATAAATCAACCTCCTGCCGCAGCCAATGCGCTTGTTGCAGCGGATAACATTATGTCAAGCGGAGCTTCTCTCCCCGTCCAGAGTTTGAACGAGGCAGCCCCTTGATAAACCAGCATGGGTAGACCGCCAATGGTCCTGGCTCCCGCCGCCCTGGCTGCCTTCATCAATGGCGTCTCTGCAGGATTATACACTAAGTCATAAACGAGAGCACCTTTGGGTATTAAGCCCGGCACAAGAATCGACTGACCTTCACTCGTTGAATGCTTCATACCTACCGTGGTGCAATTAATAATCAAATGGAAGTCGCCCATCATATTTCTAATATCTTTACCTGATAGCGCTGCCGCTGCAATTTTTGTTCCACTATGTATATCAGTCGCCCTACCGGCTAAAGCGTTGGCCAAATTTTCTGCTCTTGATAAAGAGCGGTTAGCTACGAGTAGAAAGCTTACTTTCTCATCAAGTAGCGTAAAGGCAACGGCCCGGGCGGCACCCCCTGCGCCCAGAATCAATACCTTTCTATTTACAGGCTTAAATCCTGCATCATTACGCAGAGCCCTGAGAAAACCGTAGCCATCGGTGTTGAATCCCTGGAGTATACCATCTCGATTGACAACCGTATTAACAGCTCCGACCATCGAGGCAAACTCATCGCTTCGGTCTACGAGATGCAAAGTTGCCTCTTTATGGGGAACCGTTATGTTGGCTCCCAGATTCTGTGCCTGTCTTAGAAGGCTTACGGTCGATGCCAGCCCATCTGGTCTTGTTTCCCAGTCTTCATAGCGAATATCTAGTTTATAGTAATCTAAAGCTGCTTGCTGAAAATTATGAGAAATCGAATGCTTCAGCGGGTAACCTATAAGGCCGATGAACCTGGTCACCTGTCGCCCACTTTCCGGCTGTCCAGATAACCTTGCAGAATGAATGCGGCAGCGGCATCATCCCGCCGGGACTTTCCAGACCTCTTTTTCCCCGCTTCGCTCAGTAATCGCTGGGTGGCTACGGTGGATAAGCGCTCATCACGAAATTCGATTTCAACAGCTATGGCCCGGGAAAGTGTCTCTACAAAATTTTTTACCTTGTCAGCCTGCCGTCCCAGACTGCCATCCAAGGAGTAAGGTAGGCCGACTATGATCCGCCTTATATCATATTGCTCAACCAATCGGGAAATGGCATCTATAGCCGATTTGTCTTCGTCTCTGGGTATAACAGCCAGCGGTCTGGCAATAATTTCTTCGGGGTCGCTAATGGCGACCCCTATCCTCTTATCTCCTACATCAAGACCCATTGCTCGCATCTTAAGTCAGCGTCCTGATTTTTGAACCAGCGTTTTGACGATTCCCAAAGCTTCATCTAATTTGTTCTTGTCCTTACCACCCGCCTGCGCCATGTTTGCCTTACCGCCACCTCCACCACCGGTTACCTCCGCCACCTGTTTAACAATATCGCCGGCGCTGAATCCCTTACTTACCAAATCAGATGTCACCATGGCTACAAATCCTGGTTTTCCGTTGGATATTGTTCCCAGCACGATAACAGCGCTCCTCAAACGCTCTTTTAATAAGTCCCCCATTTGTCTCAACATTTCCAACGATGTTGGAGGAACTTCGGCTGTCAGCACGGTTACACCACTAACTTTCTCCGCTTTACCCACCAATGACTCAACCATGTATCGGGACAGTTCCTTTTCAGAGGAAGCCAGGCGCTTTCTTTCAGCCGCCAGCTCGCCTATCAGAGCCTTTAGCTTCTCCACGATCTCATTCGGTGAGCTTCTGAGTTCGGTAGCTACCGCGTTGACAACCGATAGCGAATCCCGAACGAACTCCTCAGCTTTTCTACCCGTAATAGCTTCAATTCGACGTAAACCCGTGCCTATGCTGCTTTCTCCGGTTACAATAAACAACCCTATCTCTCCCGTTGCCCTAACGTGAGTGCCTCCGCAGAGCTCGGCACTCATGGGAGGGTCACCTATCTCAAGTACGCGAACCGTTTCCCCGTACTTCTCTTCGAATAGGGCTATGGCGCCTTCCTGGATAGCCTGTTTATATGGAATAAGCCGGCTTCTAACCAGCAGGTTCTCTCGTATTCGTTCGTTGACAATACGCTGTATTGCGTCGAGCTGTTGACGATCTATGGCAGTCAAATGAGAGAAATCAAAGCGAAATCCGTCGGCATGAACCAGGGAACCCCTCTGCTGGACATGAGTGCCCAGTACCTCGCGCAGTGCCGCCTGCAGCAGATGAGTCGCCGTGTGATTGCGCGCAATGTCAAAACGGCGCGCTAAGTCTACTTCGGCTTTGACCTCGTTACCTACCGAAATAGTTCCTTTAACGACCTTACCCAGATGAACGATAGCGCCTTCTCCCAAATCGCCGTAAGGCGACCAGACTGTATCGGTAATATCGACCTGGCCCGAGCCTGATATTATCTTGCCAGTATCGCCCACCTGTCCACCCATCTCTCCGTAGAATGGTGTTTTATCAAGGTTTATAGCTACGTTTTGTCCTTTGCTGGCCGAGGTTACGGTATGCCCTGAATCTTGCTCTAATATATGACGAACAATTGAAATAGTATGCGACGTGTCATAGCCTAGGAATGTAGTAGGTTTCGGAATAGTTCGATCAAGCTCCGGTTTATCCCCAAGTTTAACCTTATCATGTGCGTTAACAAATTTATGGCTGGCTCTGGCTCTTTCCCGCTGTTTCTCCATCTCAATCTCAAATCCGTCGACATCCACGTCCAATCCCTTATCCCGGGCAATTTCAACAGTCAGTTCCAGCGGAAAACCGTAAGTGTCCCAGAACCTGAAAGCCTCCTCGCCGGTAATACCTCTCCTTCCCTGCCTCGATGCTTCAGCAACAGCTTTCTCTACCAGATTTATCCCTGCATCCAGTGTACCTGTGAATTTCTCCTCTTCCACCTTAACTATATCCTGAATCAGACCACGGTTTTTCACCAGCTCAGGATAGACATGTCCCATTTGGCTAATAACCGTATCTGCAATCTTACTCAGGAACGGCTCCTCGGTGCCCAGTTTCCTGCCGAAAAAGCACGCCTTGCGCAGCACCCGGCGTAAAATATAACCTCTGCCTTCATTCGATGGAAGAACACCATCGGCAATCAGAAAGGTGATTCCCCGGCCGTGTTCAGCTACGATTCTTATGGCCTGGTCATTAGCCGGACTCTTACCGTATTTTGCACCTGTTAATTCACTTATTTTATTGCGGAGGGGAATAAAAAGGTCCGTGTCATAAACCGAAGATACGCCTTGCATCATGGCTGCGGTTCTTTCCAGCCCCATTCCGGTATCTATATTTGGTCTGGGCAGTGGCTCACGTTTTCCATCTCGGTCCTGGTTAAACTGTGTAAAAACCAGATTCCAAATTTCCGAAAAACGACCACAATCGCATCCAGGAGCGCATTCAGGCTTGCCGCAGCCGGCTTCGATACCAAAATCGTAATGTATCTCGCTGCAAGGGCCGCAGGGGCCAGAGTCGCCTGCCGGTCCCCAGAAATTGTCCTCCTCACCGAGCCGTACTATCTTTTCTTCGGGGAAACCAAGCTTACGCCAGTACTCGAACGATTCGTCATCATCCAGATAAACAGACACCCAGAGGTGCTCAGGTTTCAGCTTTAATCTCTCGGTCACGAATTCCCACGCCCAGGATATAGCCTCTTTCTTGAAGTAGTCGCCAACGCTGAAATTGCCCAGCATCTCAAAGAAGGTTAAATGCCTGGCATCGCCCACAGAGTTAATATCGGTGGTACGGAAACACTTCTGGCAGGATGCCAGACGCGGATTCGGCGGTACCGCCAATCCCAAAAAATAAGGCTTGACTTGCACCATGCCGGCGGTAGTTAATAACAGCGTCGGGTCGTCGTGAGGAACAAGTGAAGAGCTGGGAATGACAAGATGTTCCTTAACCTCAAAGAAATTCAGAAAAGCCGCTCTTATCTGGTCACTTTTCACTATTCACCACCTGTGTGGATTTTAATGAAGTGTCGCCATAGTGTCAATGTGTCTATTCGAATTGGAGGCTGTGTGTTTCTTTGTTTTCCCCACTTATGCTAAAATTCGAAGACATCGGGAGCTAAAAATGCCGCTTTACGAATACTGGTGCCAACAGTGCCAGAGCAAACAAACGCTTTATTCGCCGACGTTTTCGGACACGATACCTCACTGCCCTAAATGTCACAAAGACGCACTGCGACGTTTGCTTTCAACATTCTCGGTGCGCAGTAAAACCTACAAAGACGTCTACGAAGACATACTATCTGATTCGCATTTGACCCGGGGCATGATGGCCGATGATCCTAAAGCTTTGGCCGAATGGAATCGGAGAATGAGCCAGGGCGAAGAGGTCGCGCCCGAATACGAGGACATGATTGGTAAAATGCAAAAGGGAGAAATGCCCAGCGAACCGGTTGCAGGAGGCACCTTCGACGCTACAAAAGAGAGCGACTGAGGTTAAGGCCATGCCCGTCTACGAGTTTTTCTGTCCCGCGTGCCGCAAAAAAAGCATCTTTCTGGTTAGAAGCGCGGCTTCTTTCCAGCCGAAGTGTTCGACATGCGGTAGTACCGATGTTGAACGCATTATTTCCACTTTCGCATACCACAGATCGCTCAGCACCGTGTATGAAGAAAGCGGTAAACCTGGCGGATTCACCAATCCTAATTATTACAAAGATCCCAGAAATATCGGCAGGTGGGCTGAGAAAAAGTTCAGGGACATGGGCATGGAGATGCCCAGCGAAATTCAAAAGAAAATTCAGGCTGCCAGAGAAGGCGAACTACCGGAACCAGTAAAGGATCTGCAAAGTGCCTCGCCAGATTCTTCGTATCATTGATGCCAATTGTAATCGTATCAGTGAAGGGCTACGTTTCCTGGAAGATATAGCCCGCTTTCTGCTCGATGATGCAGCGTTAAGCCAGAAATTAAAAACCATGCGGCACAACCTGGTTACCAGCCTGAGCCAATTCGGAACATCACTCATATCACAGAGAAATGCGAAAACCGACGTAGGAGCAGGCAGGGTGATAAAGCATAGCCAGGATATTTCCACGCTGGTCACAGCCAACGCCAGACGAGTTGAAGAAGCTTTAAGGGTGGTAGAAGAGCTCAGCAAATTACCAGAGCTGAGCGCGATACTTCATTCCAAGGATTTCGAAAAAGCCCGTTTTAACCTTTATACGCTGCAACGTGAGATGGTTTCCCGACTGACACGCCGTCGGAAGACAGAACAAATTAAGGGACTATACGTCGTCATTGATACTCTAATAATCCGTCCAAACGATGCGGTGGAGGCCGCTCGGAAGGCGATAAAAGGGGGCGCTAAAATTATTCAATTACGGCACAAACATCACAGACGGGTTGAGTTACTAGAAGTAGCTAAAAAACTGTCTCAGTTGTGCCGGAAGTCAGGAGCCCTTTTCATAGTCAACGATTATCTGGATATAGCTCTGGTTTCAGAAGCTGATGGCATCCACATAGGACAGGACGATATGCCATTAAATGCAGTACGCAGGGAATTGCCGGTTGACTATATCATCGGATTAACGACTTCCACAGTTGCTCAGGCACGAAAGGCGGAGAAGGAGGGCGCCGATTACGTTGCCGTAAGCTCAATATTTCCATCCCTTACAAAACCAGATGCTAAAGTGGTGGGAATAGAGCGATTAAAGCAGGTGAGTGAAGCCGTATCTGTTCCTGTAGTTGCCATAGGTGGCATAAATATGCAAAATATCAGAGAGGTTATGACTGCCGGAGCTGACGCAGTAGCTGTCATCAGCGCCGTACTCAGCCAAAAAGATATTGAAGCAGAGACACGTCGACTGGTAAAAGAAATTGGAAAACAGGCAAAAAGTCGCTAAAAACCTAGAGTCGCTTGCCGAGAAAATACGCCTCTATTTTTCGGCCAAAGATGCTGCCAGGGAAAAGACGTTACGCACCAGCCGTGAGGTAATAAGATACAGCGCCAACACGATTCGTGCCATCCATCGCCAGGAGAAGTCTAATGCTGAAAAACTACTCGCCTCGGCGAAGGCTCTGCTTGAAGACCTGGAACGAGATGTTCTCAAAGACAACAAGGACCTGGCCTACGCTGGCTTTGTTCACGACGCTCAAAAGGAATTCGCTGAAGCCGGTTGCACTCTGGCTATCATCTCCGGCAAGCCGCTGCCACAGCCGGAGGCATTGGGAGTAAGCTACCCGGCCTATCTGAACGGGCTGGGCGAGGCAGTAGGCGAATTGCGGCGTTACATTCTCGACAGCCTAAGAAGAAACGACCTTTCCAGATGTGAGGACCTCCTGGCAATAATGGACGATATTTATAGCGCCCTGATAACCATGGACTTTCCCGACGGTATTACATACGGACTGAGGCGAACCAGCGATGCTGTTCGCGGAATTCTGGAGAGGACACGGGGTGACCTGACTCTGGCTCTAAGACAGCAAGTACTGGAAGAAAAACTCAAGCAAACCGCTAAAAAGAAAAGATGATTTGAGCCCGCTGCTATCTGCAAACACGTTTGTACCAAAGTACAATCATATTTACACTAAAAAACCTTGACTCGACTATATAAAGACGATAGAATCAGAAACTTGGTAGCCGTCCGCAATTAAGCGTAACCATATTTCTTTGTAAGGAGGTGAAATGCCTGGTATTTTTTGGATAGTTCCAGTTGCTGGATTGGTCACAGTAATCTTTGCCATAATGCTGGCAAGGAATGTACTGCGTTCCGCTTCAGGTACACCCAAGATGAAAGAAATCGGCGATATGATTTTTGAAGGCGCTTGGGCGTTCCTGAAGCGGCAGTACAGCACCATCGGTATTCTGTCACTGGTAATTGCGATTATTATCGGAGTGCTTGTGGCATTACTCGGTGGTAACAGGGGTATCGAGGGAGTAACGCCTTTCGGTATCGGCTGGCGGACCGCAATAGCTTTTTTAGTTGGTGCCATCTGTTCCGGCGTATCCGGTTTCGTTGGCATGTATATTGCGGTTAAATCAAATGTCCGTTGTGCTGCAGGTGCGCAAAAGAACCTTACCCGAGCAGTAACAATCGCGCTTCGCGGTGGTGCTGTCTCCGGTTTTCTGATAACCGCACTCAGCCTCATTGGCGTCACGGCTATCTTCTTCGCCTTCGGCGGCGCTACTAAACCCGAAATCGCTCCACATCTAATCGTTGGTTTCGGCTTTGGCGCTAGCTTTGTAGCCCTTTTTGCACAGCTTGGTGGCGGTATTTATACCAAAGCGGCTGATATGGGCGCTGACCTGGTAGGCAAAGTTGAAGCCGGTATTCCGGAAGACGACCCGCGCAATGCCGCAGTCATCGCCGACCTGGTCGGCGACAATGTCGGTGACTGTGCCGGCCGTGGTGCCGACCTGTTTGAATCGACTGCGGCGGAAAACATCGGTGCAATGATTCTCGGTATCGTTGCCTATGTGGCTACTCACAATATAGCCTGGATTCTCTTCCCGCTGGTAGTCCGTGCCTTTGGCTTAATCGCCAGCATGGTTGGCGTATCGGTGGTCCGTGCTAAAGAAAGCGAAAACGCCATGAACGCCTTGAACCGCGGATATTTCGTAGCCATTGCCCTATCGGTTGTTGGCATGGTCTTCACCGTTTGGTTCATGCTCCACAACTGGTGGCTGGTCGGCGCTGGCATAATGGGCATCGTTGCCAGTGTCATAATCATATTTGTTACTCAATACTACACGGAATCCAGATACAAGCCGGTAAAAGAGATCGCTGAGGCATCCAAGACCGGCCCGGCTACTAATATCGTATCCGGCATGGCCGTCGGCTTCGAGACAACACTGGCAACCGCCGTGTTAATCGGTATAGCGCTTCTGGTAGCTTACTGGTTCGGCGCTAAGAGCGGTGTTCCCGGTGCCGGCGCATTCGGTACCGCAGTAGCAACCATGGGCATGCTAATGACCTGCCCCTATGTACTAC
>Ga0209610_1000856_pt1 | contig 15885 bp, 17 predicted proteins | sample LakKivw275mmetaG_FD_184137 | JGI IMG/M metagenome (GOLD analysis project Ga0209610, IMG submission 184137) | Anoxic lake water microbial communities from Lake Kivu, Rwanda to study Microbial Dark Matter (Phase II) - Lake Kivu water 275m metaG... | ecosystem: Environmental > Aquatic > Freshwater...
TCTCATTCTATTAAGTCTTGATGTCCATAAGTGGGCTGTCTTCACTATAGAGGTTAAGTATGCATTTTTCGATATGCCTCTAACCTCTTCAGAGCCCATCTCTCAGCTTTGACTTCACTGGCTCTTTTCCCTGTTCTTCTCTGTCTTATATGGTAGAGTTCATGAGCGGTCAATGAGACAATAGCCTCCCTCCAGTTCCTTATGACGTACCTCGGGGCGGTCTTCAACCTAGGATAAGAGAACTCTATTGGAAAATTATTGGGTGAACCAACCCTTATGACTACTAGGTCATCAATATCCAGGGCAACATTGATGATCTTGCTGCGTCCAATGTTGTGCCACGCTCTCCCAGCAAAAACCCATTTCGAATTCTTCACATGAACTTCGACTCTTGAAGACTCAATGCCTTTGGCTGCAAACCTCACAAGCCTTTCAACCTCGACCGTAGGGTACCTGCTGGTATTCTTGATCCTCATCTTGTCCAACCTCCCAACAGGGCAACACAACCTAAGGGGATGGCTTGATCTCTCCAGCATCAATTCTCCTTTCGTTCAAGATATTGCCTCTTCCTATCAACAATTCTTGAGGCAAAACTCTACGATGTTATTGGCCCTTACTGTTCAGCGTGGAAGCAAGAGTTTCAGGATAAGGTTGATTTGTTCATAACCGTTTGTTTCAGGACTCGTTAGTGGAAACCACCCCTTCTTCACCTGATGGCGGGATAGTTCTAAGCGTTCTTGCTCTATCAACTATCCGTTTGACAACATCTCGTGGTACTCTAGAACTCTTCAACCTGAGAGCTATGGTTCTGTACATTCTTTCCGTCTTAGGATTCAGGTTCCTAGCCAAGTATTCAATTATCCTCTTGTCTCCCCTCAGATACAATATCCGTTTCCCAGCAAGTTGCCCAAAGAGTTCGCGACCTCTCGACCGACCGCCTCGTAACCTGACGCTGGCAATATCGTCTTCGGCTTTCTTCAATAATTTTGATAAGACACCCTCTTTGTACGGCAGGTCGTCGCTCTTGACTGGACCTTTTTCTTTCAGTATGGTCTCCAGCTCAGCCAACCGCGCCTCGCTCTGCCTCTTCTTTTCTTCAATAACATATTTCGGGAAGCCTCTGGGGGCGTTGGCTCGAAGGTTCAACTTCTTCCTCCAAAGTCGTATCGACTGAGGACTGACATGCAGCTTTTGAGCAATCTCTCTATCGTTCAAGCCACTTCTGTAAAGCTCCAAGAATTCGGTTGTGCTACTCTTTTCCAGTTGCAGGCTCTGCTTTGGCTGCGGCCTCTTCGTTTGCGGCTTGGGTGGCCTCTCCAGTTTCTTGACCTGTTCTTCAAGGTTGTGAATGACGATCCAGAGGCTTTCAGCGGTTGGGCTTCCACATCTGTCGCAGAACTTTGCTTCTCGAACCAGTTCGCTCTTACATTTCACACAGAAATAAGGGTTGGACATCAATAATATGTTCTGGAAAGAGTTATTTTAGCCTTCACCCACTCGATCGACAATCTTTCTCCATGTTTGACATGTGAATGGACCCTCAGAATCTTGGGAGGTCTGTCTTTGATGGTAAGCCTGTCCTCGACCCATACCTGCTGATGCATCGTGAAGCCAAGAAATTCCCGAGTCTCCCACATGTGTAGAGGTCTTTCTCATGGAGCAGTCCGTAGATGAATCCTGCGCAGAACGCGTCACCAGCCCCGGTTGTGTCTTTAGGTTCTTTCTTGGATGTTGGGATCGAGTAGCTTTCTCTTCCGTCTGTGACGTAGCAACCTCTCTTGCCCAACTTCACCGCAACGATCTCTACCCCTCTTGCAAGGAGGTCTTTGGAGCCTTCTTTGTAGCTCTTCTGTGTGAGGGTCCTGATCTCTCTCTCATTTGGGAAAATCACAGATGTTCTCTTCAATATTGAATCTAGAGCGTCAAGCCCCTTCTTTGCGTAAAACTCGCCTGGATCAAGGCATACTCTTGCATTCTCCAGACTCTTAACCAGACGCTTCTGAGTGTTAAATGGGGTCTCCCCAGCAAACGATGTTAAGTGTACAAAACTTGATGAGTCTGCATATTCCTGTTTGACTTCGTGGAAGGTGAGGCTGTCATTTACCCCAGGGTCAATGTATAATGCCCTTTCTCCGCTGTCGTCTATGAAGCCTATGCATACTCCACTTCTGCCGCTTCTTGAGAGGATGACTCCGCTTACATCGACCTTTTCTTTTTTCAGGTCAGCTAGGAGGTATCTGCCCTCAGGGTCGTCGGCCAATTTTCCTATGTAGCCTGTTCTTGATCCAAGCCGAGCCAATCCTGCTATGGTGTTTGCCGCTGAACCTCCTGGGGAGGCTGTAAAGCCCTTAACGAAGGTCTCCTCCCCAGCCTCAGCTATCTTGCTTACCCTGTAAAGCTTATCTAGGTTGAGGGCTCCGAAGCCTACGACATCCAGCCTCAACTGAACAGCCCTTTCAGATCTATTCTATATCTTCCAAGTCTCCCGCCATAGTTTCCAGCAGAGATCTTGACGACCTCGGGCATATCCAAGATGCTCTCTATTCCGGCTTTCATCGCCTCGGCCACTGTAGGTAGAGAGACACCGTTTATGACGATTTCTGGAATGTAATTTACCCCTCTAGGAACCTTTGATCTGTCGCCAAGCTTACTCTTGAGTGAGGGGCAATAGACCTCGTTGGTTGTGGGTCCGATCCAAGGGAACCTTGTTTCAGGTTTTGAGCCTGCGGAACATATGTCAAAAGGCGTTACCGCGCCTTCAACCTCACGTATTGCTTCCAGAGCTTTCCTCCCCGCCTCGAAGACGGCTTTCTTTGTGCTGCACATGTACCAGAAGTTTCCCCCCATCACTCCAAGACCATACCCCAGATATCTCTCAATGCGGAAGTCAGGGACCATTATTGGAACGTCTATTACTCTTCGTCCTCTGAAGTCTTCCTCCCACTCAAAACCGTCGCCGCAGTGACCGATCCTCTCCATGGTGTCTATCTTACCCGCTGGTTCTTTTAGGCCGTTGAAGACCGCTGTGAATGGCTTGACCAGAATATCTTGCCTTATTCTGTAGGAGAGTTCAACCTCAAGATTCCTGGCTGAGTCTTGCAGGGGTTTCTTCGGGTCTAAGCTTGCCCAGAACTGGACGACTGCTCCCCTGCGGCCGTCGGGAGTATCTTCTTGAGATAGATACCTCTCGATTCCGCCCTCTAACCTCCCAATGACTACAGAGGGTGTGCTTGTAGAGTCCTCGGCAGCCGCCCTTAAGGTCTCATCGTCTTCAGCGGTAACTATGATCCTGACGAAAATGCCTTCAAATGCTTCTGCATAAGTGTCTTCCAGCTTCTCAATTTTCATTGTCAAAACCTCGGCTTGAGCTACCCTAGGCTCCCTACTGCTTCGCCCCTAACTTTCTTTCTGAAGCTGCAACTCTCTTCTGTCAACTTTGCTATATTACTTTCAGAGACTATCGCGACTTTTGGCAGTTCTCCTCTGTAGACCTCTTTCGCCTTTGCTCTCAGCTGGTCACCAACAATCTCTCCTATCCGCTCATAGCTCCAGTTCCCCGCAAGTTCTCTGACCAGTTCCTTTCCTCCTTTGTCGAACGCCGCAGCAAGTATGCTAGTTGCAAGTGTACTGCCTGAGATAACTGCAAGTTCCGCCTCCCTTATTGCGTATTCGTTTCCGTTGAAAGAGACTGCGAAGCCCCGTTTTTCTCTAATATATCTAAGGGGGGCTGAGTCGGTTATACTATCTCCAACATAGATAACTTGGCTTGGTTCACCAGAATTTTCTTGGATGATCTCCTTGACCGCCGCGACTTTCTCTTCTCCACCGACAGGCTTGACCTCCCTAATCATGGCCCCAGCAGCCATCTTCTGCATCTCGGACCAGAAGACCTCGTCAAGATACCTGACGGTCTCTAGGTCTCTTTCTTCAAGTTCTTTGACCGAACATGCACCGACAGGTATTCTTGGGGGCGGTAGTTCGACCAGCTTTTCAGTCCACACTCTGAGTCTATCAACTTCCCAACTTGGAACCTTGAACTTGTCAAGATCCAACTTTGTGCAGTACGTGTTTCTTGCTGGGAAACCTGTGAACTCGCAGAGTGCTTGAATATATTGTTCATAGCTGGTGCTCACTATGAATGAGGGCATTAGGTTCCTCACAAATGACAGCGTCTCTTCAGCTCCCGGAACCAACAAGACTCCTTCGGCTGAAAGTTTTCTCAATATCTCATTTGTTGCGCCGTAGGCCTTCAGAAATGGAAGGATGAGCTTAAGCGTGTCGCCAGCCTTGTAGCCGGGCCTCTTCACGAGTTCAGCCTGCACATCGTCATACTTGCTGATGAGTGTGAAGAGTTTGGCGCCTTCTGGAATCAGCTTCTCTGCAAGTTCGAATGCATTATCATTCTTGGAAATAGGCCCTTCACAGTCTGTTATTAGGATCCTCTTCACTTCGTCCTCAACCGCTTCATATGCTCAACACTCTTGTTGATGTGCTCCTTGGAGGCTATGTCGCTTCTGTACCAGAGGGTCCCCCCGCGAATCTTCTCTGTTGCATCGAGTGCAAATGCTCTAGCATCCTCTATCGTTTCTCCCATTCCAACTGAACAGACTGTTCTGGAGGAGAGTGAGTAGGAGTTTCCGTCTGCTCTGAGTTCCATGGAGCCTGGGTAGATTCGCAGGTTATCGGAACTCATTCCTGCAATTTGGAAAGCATCTTCAAGGTAGACGGGTGAGTCGATTTCATTCACGCGTACCCTACCAGGAAACTGTTTGGAATAACCTCCGTAAGATGGGGGGACCTTATAGATTACTACACTCGACATTGGCTTGAGCCTGACTGTATGAAGTTCTCCATCAATAATCTTCAAACAGACCTCAACGAAGTCTTGGTCAATTATCGGTAGAATATTCTGTATCTCAGGATCTCCGGGTCGACTATTTATCTCAAGAATCTTCGGTCCCTCAGCTGAATGCATGAAGGCAACGTAGAAGGGGATTCCTCTCAAATTCGGGTTGCTTCCTCCTCCAGCAAACTCTCTGAAGATCTCGTTCACTATTCTGGCTTCCTCCTCCCTGTCAGACGACTCCATGAACGGAAGTAGCTCGCCTTCACTCTTGTAAGAGCCCATCCCGCCAGTATTCAGTCCTTGGTCGCCCTCGAAAGCCCTCTTATAGTCTCGGGTCTCGGGTAGAACCGCTAGGTGTTTTCCATCGCAGAAAGCTTGGAAACTCGACTCCTCGCCATCTATCTTCTGTTCAACAATAACCTTCTCGTCGCCTCCTTTACCATAGATTGAGTAGAAATGTTCGTAGGCTTCCTCTGTCGTCTTGAAGTGTTCACCCCCAACACCAACACCCTTACCGAAGCCAGGTCTGTCAGGCTTTACAACAACGTTCTCTGGGCCTCCAAGCTCAAGCAACCAACGTTCAAACTCAGCTTCGGGCTCAGCCCCCATCTTTTTTGGGTCAAAGACCTTAAACAGAGGATTTGCTTTGGGGGAACACCGCTGAAGTAGGTTGCGCTGAGAGACCTTACTTCCCTCAATCGCATATCTCTTTGTGGGACATACGAGGGGGATGCCGGTCTTCTCCTCAAGGAGATCCCTGATCCCATGAATTATTGGGGACTCAGAGCCTACTATGCCGAAGCTTATTCTATCTCTGTGTTTCGCGGCGAAGCTGCAGATCTCATTTATCGAGAGGTCTGGAATAACCATGTGCTCTCCTCCTTTCTCGACCTTGTTGAGGTTGAAGGGGTTACGTTGCTTGTCAGCAATGTAAAACTCTACATCGTAGTTCTCGCTCTGGGACAGAGCATCTATGATGGCTACATCCCTAGAGCCATAACTTACAACGAGGACGCCAATCTTCTCCATTTTCGTCAGCTTATCCTCTACTTTATCATTAGTCTTTTAGATTTCTCAGTCGCTTTGACGACAGCCTTGATTATGGCTTCACGTACCTTGCTCTTCTCGAGTTGTAGTAGACCTTCGACTGTGGTTCCTCCTGGGGTGGCTACTCTATCTCTCAGTTTGGCTGGGTGCTCCTTTGTCTCCAGAACCATCTTTGCAGCGCCTAGTGTGGTCTGGGCAGCTAGGAGTGTTGCTAGGTCCCTATCCAACCCTACCTTTACGCCACCGTCGCTCAGGGCCTCTATTACTGTGTAGATGTAGGCCGGGCCACTTCCGCTCAAACCCGTTACTGCATCCATATATTTCTCATCAACCGGGACGACCCTGCCAACGGAACTGAAGATCTTCTCGGCCAGAGCCATCTGGTCAGATGAGCTATTTGGGCCCTTCGCGAGGGCGACCATGCCTTCACCTACGAGTACAGCTATGTTTGGCATCGCGCGAATTATTGGAATTCCATCACCAAGAATTCTGGACAAGAACCCAGTAGATACGCCAGCAGCCAATGTCACAATGAGATGCCTCAATGTCACAAATCTGCTCATCGTCTCGGCAACATCTTTGACATCCTTAGGTTTAACAGCGATGATGATCAGGTTGCACTTCTGAACAAACTCTGTGACATCACCGCTACACTTCACATTATACCTTAGTGATATGTATTCACGCCGTTCATTTGATATTTCAGCGACGAAGATATTATCGGAATCTAAAGTCTTCTTCGAGATCAAGCCATGTATTAGAGCCTCACCCATCTTGCCGGCTCCAACTACACAAATCCTCAGGTCCGCAATCAAACCTCAACACTTCAAGTTCTGTATCCTTAATGGCCTCAGAGATAAAAAAGAGCTTACGTACATCTTTTGAGGCTAACAATCTTCTCAACATGTATGGGAGATTCTATCGGGCCCCTCATTCTAAACACATATTTGCCCGAAATGAGTAGCGAGCCTGAATCGAGGAGTCTTGAGGCTTCTCTCGTTCTCTCTTGGGCCTTTGAGGCGAGGAATTCGGGGCACTGTTCGGTAGCTTATCATCCGACTGAGTAGGCTTCAGGGGATATAGTTGTGAATGCTCTAAGGACGTTAACTAGTTGGTCAGACAGAAGGGCGTCCTTTGAGTCCCTTAAGTGATCGAGAATACTGCTGTGGCAGTAATTGGCTCAACAATGACCTGAATTGAGCGCTATGACGGGTCTTCGTACGGATTGAAGAGGAAGGTTAGCCCAGGAAGTTCTCAAGTCGAATGTCTAGAGCACTAAGGCTCTCTGCATGCATTTTGGGCAGATTTCTTCATCCTCTTTCATTGTGGCGCCGCAGTAGATGCAACGTTTGTTCCCAGCTACGATTATGTCCTGATAGATCTGGGAACTTTGGTATGTGGTGCTTGGTGGTCCACGGTAGATGGGCTGTTGATATTGGGCATAGCCGGATTGGGGCGGTAGGTAGGGAGGCCTACCGTAACCGGGCTGTCGATACGGAGGATAAGGGTACGGGGGATACATCTGCGTTTGCGTAGGTTTTTCGCATTGGGGGCAGGTCCACTTGTTATACTGAGGAATCCAGACCTTTATTCCACCGCATTTCCAGCACTTCTTGGGTTTCTGGTATGGCCAGTACAAGGTTAAGGTCCCAACTGTAGACTTGTATAAGGCTCCTTTAAGGTTTAGCCTTTACGTTGGGATTCTTGCCCGCTCTACTGTAGTCGTCTCGGTGCGAGGAGAGCTGGTGATTGAGCCGTCACTCAGGGTTTTCTTGTGGCTGAGGGGGTTATTCTTTTCTCAGAGCTATCAGAGGGCTGAGTCTTGAGGCTCTCCATGCAGGATAGAGTCCGGCAACGCAGCTCAGCACCAACGAGAGGATAGCTACATATATGAGGTCGCTCGGAATGAAGACTGGCCTTATCCCGCCTCCGCCAAAATTGAATGGCATAACCCGAATCAGAAGATATGCTCCACCTATCCCCATCAGAACACCAAGCATTCCGCCGACGACTCCGATCGTGACGGATTCTGTGAGGAACATGAGGAGCACCGTTAGGCTATTGAAGCCAAGGGCCTTCAGAAGCCCTATCTCCTTTGTTCTCTCAATGACAGCTGTGAAGAGGGTTGTTATTATTCCGACAGCTCCAACAAACATTGAGACAGAGGCTATGCTTGAGATGAAGGCATTGAACGTTGATAGTATAGACTGGATCGTCTCAGCTATTGCTTTCGGCGTTGTGACTCCAATATTCTTCCCGAATCTGTCTCTGATCTCTTTCTCAACTTTGTCGTTGTGTTCTGGATCTTTTGTTATTACGTATATTCCAGTGTATTCTCCTCCTTGCTCAAAGAAGGTGTCGGCAGCGTCCAAGGACATGAATACTATGCCGTCAGCGTTCATGTTACCTAATTTGTTCAGGACGCCCTTTACTTGGACTGATTTGCTCTTGGTGACCACTTTTTGGGTTTGGCCAACGGTCTCTGTCTTAGCTATCTCCATAATGAGCATCTTTCCTTGGGGTGCAAAGACGGTGCTCTCGCCAGGTGGAAATGATATCTCCGTCCCAACAACCATTCCGACGGAATCGAAGTTGGAGACATAGGATCCTGAGGCTAGACTGATCTTTGGAATTACATAGCGGAGTCTGCTCTGGTCCATTCCAACAATACTAGCGGCTAGCTCCCGATTTCCAGACTTTAGGTTTGCAGCCCCCCTTATGAATGGGACGGCTTGAGAGACGCCCTCCATCCTAGAGATGGTTCTCACAGTATATTCATTTATGGTGATCTTCTGAGTATTCTGTGGGGGGCCCATTGTAGCTAGTGGCTGGGAAGGTAGGACTATTATGAGGTTGGCTCCGAGTGTTCCAAGCTGGTCAGAAATGAAATGGTTCATTCCGCCACCCAACCCGTTCAGCGAGGTCATAAGAGCGGCGCCTATGATCACCATAAGTACAGTCAATCCGGACCTCAGCTTCCTCTCGCTGAGGGCGCTGTAAGCCAACTTGAAGAGTTCAGCGGGGTTCAATCTGAATCACCCGGATAAGCTTCTCTTGTTCCCCGTTCTCCGTTGGAGGGTTGATCTCCCCATACACCTGCGGTCTCCTTCTCTACAACACCGTCTCTTAGGTGTAATATCCTATCGGTTTCATTTGCCAATTCAGGGTTGTGGGTAACCATAACTATAGTCGCTTTCTGCTCCCTATTTATGCTGCAGAGGAGTTCTGCTATTTCACTGCTGGTCTTTGAGTCAAGGTTGCCTGTGGGTTCGTCGGCCAAGATGAAGGCTGGCTTGTTTACCAGGGCTCTTGCTATAGCAACTCTCTGCTGCTCGCCCCCACTCATGAAATTGGGTTTCCGGTTGAGTTTATCTCCAAGCCCAACCATCTCAAGAAGATATTTTGCCCTTTCTCTCCTGATCTTTGCTGGGACGCCGCTGACCATGGCTGGAAGCTCAACGTTTCTCAAAGCTGTCGAGCGCGGTATAAGATTGAAGCTTTGGAATACGAATCCAATTTTTCTGTTTCTGAAGGCCGCCAGCGTCCAGTCACTGAGTTTCGTAATATCTATTCGGTCTATGAGGATCCTGCCTTCAGTCGGTCTATCGAGAGCACCGAGCATGTTGAGGATGGTTGACTTTCCGCTTCCTGAAGGCCCCACGATGGAGACGTATTCACCACGCCTTACCTTCAGGTTGACTCCCCGAAGTGCAGGGACAGCCACATCTCCAAACTGGAATGTCTTACGTAGATCTATTGTTTCTATCGCCAAGTCTTCCATAGTTTCAGTCATGGCTTTTCACACTCTTCTCTGAGTCTTATGTCAGTCTTATCTTCTGTGAATCATGTGTGCAACATAAGTTCGAATCATTGAGACATGTCTTCAAACATTGTCTTGAGGGTGGAGGTGAGGCCGAGGAGGAAGGAGTAGGACTCCTCGGGTTCAGGGCTGGGTAATTTATTGTGAAACTGTATTATGCCTGTGTCTATATGTACTGGTGTAATAGACATGAGTCCTTGGTCGATTTGTTCTTTGAGGTAGAGTTGAACCTGTCTTTGGTCAAGAATGGGAAGATTCTTCTCTGTTCGGATCGTGTTTGACCTTTCAGTTACCAGTTTCGCCCACCCCTCAGCCTTCGTGAGGTCGTAGGGGAATCTTCCAGTCGGGAAGAGTATGTTGAGTAGGCTGTATATCCAGCAGCTGAGTAGCTCCGTGTATGATGGGGTATTTATTGCTTGGACAGCGGTTGAGAGCTCACCTTCATCTTCAAGTATCTGTTGTCCGATCGCATCTATTGCTGCTCTGCCTCCGTCAAATGCTATTGTGAGTTTGAGCTTGAAGGAGAGGGCTCTCTTCAGGTAGTCAAAGGCCTCTTTCTTCCTGCCGTCTCCTAGGAGGGCGATGAATCCTGAGTAGGCTTGGTTGAGGGTCTCAGCAACGTTTGATATGACTGTGTCTCCGACTGTGCCTGCGAACTTCGTTATCTCTTCCTCTTTCTCTCTTGTTAGGGAGGGAGCAGACATTTCTATTTCACAGGTGTAGGGCATCTCGCCCAAGATGACTCGATTGTACTTTATCTCTCCCCTTCTGGCCTTTACTATTTTCTTGGTCTTTACCATTGAGAGTTTGAGTTTGTCGTTGAGGTGAAGCTCATACTCTAGGCCCTGCTCTGTCTTTGAATAGATATGTTGGGGGATTTTTCTTTTGGCTCCCTCAACTATGAAGTCGACGTAGCCTTGCGAGCGGAGCCTCTTCAATGTGTTGGAGAGGGTTGAGTAACTCACACCGCGGCCGCTGGATTTGAGTCTTCGCCAGAGTTCGTTGAAGCCGATTCCTCTGTCCTGCGGTAGCTGGGTCAGGACTTGGAGGTCTTGGTCTTCAATGTTGACTATCGGGCCTGGCCTCGTCATGAATACTCCCTACATTAGTAGTACTACCTCGATAAGTAGTATTTATATTATGAGTTAAGACCTCAAATCCCCAAATCAGAATTTGAGTGAAGGCAAGATGAAGCTAAGGTTCCTAGTAGGCTCAATCTTACTTCTCGTCGGATTCATTACATACCAAATCGGTTTCGCAATGAGTCTCAAGAGCGAAAGGCTCATTCGTGAAACTTTAGCGACGGCAATATCAACATTGCCCGTGGACACCACAGTCTTGTCAAACAGTATCTTGACGGAGTCTCTAGGAGGAGTCATAGGTTTCATTGGCCTGCTGCTTTGTGTGAGCAGTATTGTGAGAGTCAACGATTAGTCTATAATGAAGCCACCACGCAACAGAGTGAAAGGTTGCCTAAACAAAGTCGATGACCAAGGCGACAGCAAACAACTAGTAATCGCACAAGCAGAAACTTAACCGTTCTTGCTATTAGACTGCGGAGGCATTAAATAGGCCCTATGTCGAAATGCGTTCAGTGAGCAAGTTGAGACTTCACCTGTTCTCGTTGCCGTTGATCATCTGCCTCACCATGACCTTCCTCTCTGGGTCTGTAAACGGTCAGCCACCGACTCCTCCTCCAACAGAGGAAAGCTGGAACCCACCAAACGAGGGGCCGTCTGGGGGTAGAGGGCACTATGAGATGGCTGGATGGAGCACAACTTACACATTGACCGCTTGGACCGCCGACATAGATGGTAACCCGAAGAATACCTTCAACCTAGACGAAGAGGTATACCTGTATGTTGATACCCCCACAAACTGGCTTGACAATCGCATGTGGCTTTATGAGTATCACCAGTCAGATAATTCCTCCGGAAGATGGCTCTTCTGGTGGATTGAGATAGGGCCTGGAAGATTCATGTTCGGCCCCTTCTACCCTGACAAGTTCCGGCCTAGTGGAAACTACACATGGAAAATCTGGATCTTGGAGCCGAAAAGCGGGGTATACCAAGATCAATTGGTAACCTTCACCTACAGCGAGGTCATACCTGAGTTTCCGGAGCCAACCGTAGGATTCATGATAGTACTTGTCCTAGTCTTGCTTGTCTTCCTTACAAGAGCCACAGCTGGACACACAAATCTCAGAGTGGACCCAAGCCCTAGAAGCCAATAGGGCGTTTTGAAGTCGATCTCGACAGAAGTTGGTTTCATATCTTGTTGAGGGCCTGATCGAAGTCTGCAATCAAGTCCTCAACAGCCTCTATACCCACTGAGACGCGGATCATGTCTGGGGTTATACCCAGCCTCATTCTTGTAGACACATCAAAACTCACGTACTGCGAAGAATATGGATGAATGACAAGAGTCTTGCAGTCGCCAAGGTTCGCCAAGTGGTAGACCAGTTTCAGGTTCCTGATGAAATCAAAGCATTCCTTTTGGTTTGCCAATCCGAAGGTGAACAAAGCGCAACAACCTCTGGGGAACTGTCTCCTAACTGTCTCGTTGCTTGAGCTGCCTTTCAGACCCGGATAGTTTACCCATTTGACTTTCTTATGGTTGGCCATGAATTCCACCAGCTTCTCAGTGTTTTCTACATGCCGCTGCATCCTAACGGCGAGTGTGTCTATCCCTAACATGGTGAGGTATGAGTGAAACGGTGATTGGGTGGCGCCCACATTTATGTGGATTTCCCTCCAAACCTTGTCGAGATAGGCCTTCTCGCCAGACCTCTCCTTAAACACTTCAAAGTCCGGATACTTCTCAGCCGGCCAGTCGAATCTTCCAGAGTCAACTATAACCCCACCAAGAGCGTCGCCGTGGCCACTCAGATACTTGGTTGTTGAGTGTATCACAATGTCTGATCCGAATCTGAATGGGTTCAGTAGGTATGGGCTTGGCATCGTGTTATCGACTATCAAGGGTAGATTGTTGCTGTGGGCTATCTCAGCCAGCCTCTCGATGTCGGGGACATCCATCTTCGGATTGCCAATGGATTCAACAAAGATCGCTTTCGTCCTGGGGTTTATTGCCTTCGAATATTCTTCAAGAACTGTAGACTCGACGAAATTGACTTTTATCCCGAACTTCTTGAAGACGTTAGCAAAGAGGAGGTAAGTTGACATAAAGAGTGAGTTTCCGGAAACTACTTCGTCTCCACTCTGTACGATCGCAGTTATAGAGTTGTGAATGGCAGCCATCCCTGAAGAAGTGACCACCGCACCTACGCCGCCCTCCAACTGAGCGATCCTATTCTCTAAGGCCTCATTTGTGGGGTTGCGCAACCTCTGGTAGATGAATCCCTTTTCTTTTCCAGCAAAAACATCGCTCAACTGTTCTGCCGATGAGAACCTATGTGAAACCGTCTGGAATATTGGTGGAAGTGTACTTCCAAACCAATTCTCAGACTTAAGTCCACTATGGACAACTAAAGTCTCAAACCTATACTTTTCTTCAGCCATTCCAAGTCCCCAATCATATATTCAAGAATAAGAGCTTCATCCTAATATTCTTGGGTCTTTGTGCGAGAAAATGTCTTGGGCCTTAGGGCAGGTTTGAGTCAGTTTCAGACTGCTTCTTACTTAGAAAGCTTCATTCTTAGGGCAGATTTGTAGCTGCGTTGGGATTTCTGAATAACTATAGTAAAGATTCCCTCCTTTTCTTCAATACCTAAAACCGCGTCCTCTAGTTGCTCGACAGCAATGCGAATGTTGTCTGCTGTAGCCCGGTCGTCAGTCAACACGCGCAGTACCTCACCGGGCCTCATCTGATCTAGTGCAACTTTAGTCTTGAGTTGTGGGTAGGGGCAACATGTACCCTTCACGTCTACCACACGATCCCTCACAGAAGTTGCAGTCAGAGTCCACCCCCCCTCTCACTCGTTTGTCGAAGTGACGGTGATCTCCCAGCGTGCTAGGGAGGAGGTTACAACCAAGTAGAAATTTCCCGGCCCCCCATCAACAATGATCTGGCTGACGGCTGTACTGTATATGTCATAGTCTCAGTCAGAGGGACGCCGCTGCCTTCACGATAGACTACAAACTTGAAGAATGAATTGTCAGTTGCCTGAACAGTGAAGTAGATCGTCCACTTCTTCGTAGGGATATGAAAGGCTGGGGTTACCTTGCCTGAGTCGCCTGAAAAGAAGTATTTGACTTCGGGTTGCTCGGTCGGTTGAGGTTCTACCTTTGGCTGCGCAAGCAGGAACGATAGTGCAACAACTGCAAACAATATGGTCAAGCCGCCGACTAACAACTTTCTAGACATCTAAGATGGATCCCCGACTATTCTGCCCCCCTGGGGGTTACGACTAGAGTCTCAATCTTCCACTTATCATCAATCCGGATCAAGGTAAAAACCTCACGGTAAGGAATGTACGGAGGTAAGGTTGCACCCAATGCCCAGACTCTCAAGCCTGAACTGTAAATCGCTGTTGCTCTGTTGTCGACCAGCTCTATCTTCGAGGCCTTCCCAGACAGGATATATTGACGGTACTGTGTGAATTCTTCCTCGTAATAGCTCTTGATCATATCGATACCTTTGATCAAGGTTCCGTCTGGAAGAACCATAACCGCGTCTTCAGCAAAGAAGGGGATGATCTTGGATACTGAACGGTTGCTGACGGTTACGTGGAACGCGTTGACGAAGCGGGCTACCTCAATCTGCTCACCAGTCAACTGTACCGGCGGAGGGGTCGGTGTCACTATCTCAGGCCTCGTAGAGTAGTGTAACGTAGCCGCTCCCAAGAGGAAAATCACAAGGATTGCAGAGAATACCTTCCAACCGGCTCTACGGCGCAGAGCTAACAGAAGAACTAGAAGAAGAGCCGCTACCAGAGCCACAAGAAACCCTTGAGGAATCTGCAATATCTCCGGTAGAAGGACGCCTGAAGGATAGAGACCTCGCTCAGGGCCGACTACACCAATAGCCTCAAGCACTACTGCCGTAGCAAAACCGGCGATGAGCCCCAGTAAAGCTATGGCTGAACTAAGTTGGCCCTCACCTATTCTGAACAGTATCCCTGCAACACAGCCTCCGGCGAGTATCATGCCGAAACCGAAGATTAGGCCTCCAATCAAGCTCCGTTCAACAACCAACGGTGGCTTGAAGAAGTTCGGGTTGACTCCAACCTGTCTCAAGAGATTAAAGCTGTCAACTGCTCCAAGAAAGACCGCTATGTTGAAGAGGACTGTACATATTAGGATTGCACTGATCAACCCCACCATTCTTCTGTGATTCTTGAAGAAGACTGACTCTGTGAGAATCAAGGTCATGCAGAATTGGCCTCTTTCAAAAATGAAACCCAAGATTATGCCTATGGCAAGAGCTATCAAGAGTACAATCGTGAAGTCCACTGATTGTCGTCTCCAGAGTTAGACTAAATACCTCATCAGCTTCAGACAGATGTAGGCGCCAACTACGATGGTTATGGAGGCCAGTATGCTCGCAGGCACTAGTAGAGGGGTGCCCCCGAGAACATGGAGGAAATTGCATCCGTGAGTTATGGAGACTCCTAACCCCATAAGGAATCCACCAAGGAGAGACCTAGCCGCGTCGATTCCCCGAGGCCTCCTAGGTTTGAAGTTTCCACTTATTAGGGCTGAGGCCAAAGATCCAACTATAGCTCCGAGCCCCCACATTCCGGAGATAAGAAGCACCTTCCAAGTGGCGCCTGAGAGATAGCTGTAGAGAACCGGACCCAGCCCCGAAAGGTCTCTAAGAAGAAACTGCATAGGCAGTAGGAAAGCGACTCCGGCTGTTGCTGAAGGAGCATACGGAGCGATCAAGACGAAGCTTAACAAGTTAACCACAGCTATGAGAAAAGCTGAAACCACCGGATGTTTTATGCCGTATCTCAGAAAAACTCCCTCTGAACGCTGAACTGTATTTGGAAGTTTAGAAGTACTCTGAGAAATAAAACAGTATCTTCAGCAGATTCCGTAGAACGATTCAGCCTAACCCAGAAGGGTGAATAGCTCAGCAGCAGAGACTGCAAACCAAACATACCATGAGGCCGCAACAACCATCATAAGGGGAACAAAAAGCCCACGGACACGTCTCTTCGTCCCTCTTATGTAGACATCGATCGCGCCGCGTGAGCAAGCCTCTATGCACC
>Ga0209610_1000861_pt1 | contig 15785 bp, 12 predicted proteins | sample LakKivw275mmetaG_FD_184137 | JGI IMG/M metagenome (GOLD analysis project Ga0209610, IMG submission 184137) | Anoxic lake water microbial communities from Lake Kivu, Rwanda to study Microbial Dark Matter (Phase II) - Lake Kivu water 275m metaG... | ecosystem: Environmental > Aquatic > Freshwater...
TGGGGAAGGGTTCACGCCCGAGGTCGGGGAGGTCGCGTCGGCGCTTCGCGATCTCATCCGCCGGACGCTCCGCGGCTCGCCGTATTGACGGCCGCCTCCCTCCCGTAGGATATTAGCCAAGGGGTGCGTTCGGCCCCGAGGAGAGGGAGATGGCCAAAGAAATTCACGCCGACATCGTCTTCAAGGGCGGGATGCGGTTCGACGGCATCTCGGGGCGGGCCGGCGCGTCCGTCGCCGTCGATTTCGGGCGCGAGGACGAGCCGGTCGAAGGGTTCCTGCCGCTCGAGCTCCTGCTCACGAGCCTGGCGACGTGCAGCGGGCAGGTCGTGGTCGGCCTCCTCAAGCGCATGGGGCAGGATGTCCACGATCTGCTCGTCCATGCCAAAGCCGCCAAGAAAGAGGTCCACCCCGCCGTGCTGACCTCGATCGAGATCGATTTCGAGTTCCGCGGCGGCACCGTCGATGGCCCCTCGGTCGAGCGGGCCCTGGCCCTTTCCGAAGAGCGGTTCTGTCCCGTCTGGGCCATGCTCAAGCCCGTCGTGCCCATCAAGGCGACCCACCGGATCAACCCCGAATAGTCCGACAAGAGAGGTTCTCATGCGCAAGTTCGTTCCCCTTGTTGTGATCGCCGCAATGCTCGCGGCCCTCGCGGCCTGCGGATCCGAGAAGAACGGAAAAGAGGAGGCCGTTGCCGTGCCGAAAGCCCAAGAGACGAAGGCTCCGACGTGGGAGCAGACCCTGGCGACGTATCTGCCCGCCCTCGGGCACCGGAACTGGATCGTCGTCGCGGATTCGGCCTTTCCCCTCCAGATCAGTCCCGGGATCGAGACCATCGTCACCGGCGAGGACCATTTCGCCGTGCTCGACAAGGTCTTTAAGATGGTCGACGGGGCCAAGCACATCCGGCCCAAGATCTGGCTCGACAAGGAGCTGAATTACGTGACCGAAGACCTGGCGCCTGGCGCGGACGAGACGAAGAAGAAACTCGAAAAGGCCCTCGAGGGCCGGGGCGCCCAGCCCGTCCTCCACGAGGACCTCATCGCCCGGCTTGACCAAGCCGGCAAGGCGTTCAAGATCGTCATGGTCAAGACGACCCTGGCCGTCCCCTACACGTCCGTCTTCCTCGAGCTCGATTGCGGCTATTGGCCGTCGGCCAACGAAGCGAAGATGCGGGGAAAAATGAAGTGAACCGCGAGTATTATTCCGATACGATCTCGAACTTCCTGCGATGTTCAACGGACGAGATCGTCGGAAAACTGACCAGAAATAGCGAATTCCCCGCGGAACTTGAACAGATCAACGCGTGGGCCCGCGAAATCGAGATCCTCAAGCCGATCCTCTCCCCATATTCGGGCGGTATTCACTTTGAATATTCGATCCCTCGCATGGGCGAGCGGATCGACGTTCTGCTCGTGATCGGCCCGGCGATCTTCGTTATCGAATTCAAGGTCGGCGCCAAGGAGTTCACCCGCTACGCCCTCGACCAGGTGACGGACTACGGGCTCGACCTCAAGAATTTCCATGAGACCAGCCATGACCTGTTCGTGGCGCCGGTTCTCGTCGCGACCGATGCCAAGGAAATCCTGCCTCTCGTCGCCCAGGCCCCCCAAAATGACAGGTTGCTCCTCCCCATCAAAACCAACGCCGAGGGCCTTGGGGATGTTCTCAAGCAGGTCCTCGGCGCTGCCCAGGGCGCGGATGTCGACTGGCATCGATGGCAGGCCGGCCGGTACAGCCCGACCCCGACCATCATGGAGGCCGCTTTGTCCCTTTATCGCCACCACTCGGTGGCCGAGATCTCGCGAAGCGATGCCGGCGCCATCAATCTCCATCAGACGTCGGATGCCGTCTCCGAGATCATCCGGGACGCCAAGGACCAAAACCGAAAATCGATCTGCTTTGTGACGGGGGTTCCCGGCGCCGGGAAGACTCTGGTCGGACTCAATATCGCCACCAAGTACATCGATAAGGCCGACGCTCACCATAGCGTCTTTCTTTCCGGGAACGGTCCTTTGGTCAAGATCCTTCAGGAAGCTTTGACGCGAGATATGGTCTCCAGAACAAAAGCCAAAGGGAAGAGGATCAAGAAGGGGGAGGCCAAGAGCCAGGTCAAGGCGTTCATCCAGAACGTCCATCATTTCCGGGACGAGGGTGTCCGCGACCCCAAGCCGCCGATCGATCACGTGGCTTTGTTCGACGAGGCCCAGCGGGCCTGGACCAAGAGCATGACGGTCGATTTCATGAGGCGGAAGAAGCATCATCCCGGATTTGATCAGTCGGAGCCGGAGTTCCTCATGTCGTGCCTCGACCGCCACCCGGATTGGGCCGTCGTGGTTTGCTTGGTCGGCGGCGGTCAGGAGATCAATCGGGGAGAAGCGGGCATCGCCGAGTGGGTCGACTCGCTGATGCGGTCCTATCCAGATTGGCATGTGTATATCTCGCCTCAATTGAACGACAGCGAATATGGCGCGGGCGCGGTCCTGAGGCAGCTTGGGCATTGTCAAAATGTCCGCTATGATCCCTCCCTGCATCTCTCCGTCTCGATGCGATCCTTCCGCGCCGAGAACGTGTCGCTTCTCGTCAAGCAGGTCCTGGACCTTGACGCCGACGGGGCCCGCCGGACGTTGGGCCAGCTCCGTGCCAAGTACCCGATCGTCATCACCCGCGATGTCGCGAAGGCGAAAAGCTGGCTCAAGTCACAAGCCCGTGGCACCGAAAGATATGGGATCATGGTTTCCTCGCAGGCCGAGCGCCTTAAGCCCCATGCCATTTTCGTCAAGGCGCCGATGGACCCGGTTCATTGGTTCCTTGATGGGAAGACCGACGTCCGGTCCTCCTATTATCTGGAAGACGTCGCTACCGAGTTCCACGTGCAGGGCCTGGAGCTCGATTGGGGCTGCGTGACCTGGGATGCGGATTTCCAATATGCCGGAAAAAGCTGGGTCCAGAAGTCTTTCCGTGGGCACAGGTGGCAGAGCATCAACAAGGATGAGCTTCGGAACTACCAGAAAAATGCCTATCGAGTTTTACTGACCCGGGCTCGTCAGGGGATGGTCATCGTCGTGCCGCCGGGAGATAAGGATGATCCGACGCGGAACCCATCCTTCTACGACCCGACCTATGAGTACCTGAGGACGATCGGATTCAAGGAGATCTGATTCTCCGATCGATCGAGTCTGGTTCCCGCTATTTGTAGACGTCGCCGCGCTTATCAATATCGATGATCCTGATCTTGTCTTCCTCGCGAATATCGATGACCCGATACCTCCCGACTCTTAGTCTATAGGTGGTTCGGATGGTTTGCCCTCTGAGCATCCGGATATCGCCGTTGTCTGGCAATCCCTCGATCGCTTCGATGATGACCGTCCTCATCTTCTTATCGCAGCGAGCGAGATACTTCCGGCTTGGCCTTGTGAAAAGGATGTTCATCAGAGGCCGAGCGATTTCTTAACTTGCTCCAAAGGGACGAAGTCATCCTCAGCCAGGATCTTGAGGAGCCGGCGCTCCTCTTTTTCTGATAGGACCAATTCGGCTCTTTCATCGACATTTGTCCTCAGCCATTCGCGAAGGGCGTCCCGGACGATCTCCGAGAGGCTTTTCTTCCGGATGAAACCGATGACACGGGCCCTGTCGTAGAGGTCCGTTTCGAGGATGACGTTGACGCGCTTCATGGGTTTCTTTTTCTTGTCCATAAACACATCATTACACACCTACATCATTATGTCAATCCTAACTGGGGCCTTAAGCCGCCTTCAAAAGAAAAGACGCTCCGATTGGCGGAAGATTCTCGCCGGCGGATGCTCATCCGATAGCTCCGGCGGACGTAGAAGTAGCCGATTGGCCTTGTCGATCGTGCCGGGCTACGGCTGGACGATGGCCTTGATGACGCCGTCGCGGCGCGCCGCCGCGAGCTCGTAAGCCTCGCCGGCCTGGTCGAGCTTGAAGAAGTGCGTGGCCAAGAAATCCGGCTGGATGCGCCCGTTAGAGATCATCCCCAGGGCCCGTTCGAGGCACTTGTTCTGGCGGCGGACGTTCTGGACGCGGATCTCGCGGCGCCTTACCTTGGAGCTGTCGAAGGTCACGCGCGGCGAGAGGGGGATGCCGACGACGATCAGCGTCCCGCCCGGCTTGAGGAGGTCGACGGCCTGGTCGAGCGCGGCCTGCTCGCCGCAGCACTCGAAGACGAGGTCGAGCCCGAGCGACTCGCGGGCCCGGATCTCGGCGACGACGTCCTCGCGGCCCGGATTCCCGGCCCAGTCCGCCCCAACTTTGACTGCCGCGGCCCGCCGCGCCTCGACGATCTCCGTCGCATAGACCGGGCCGCTGCCGTCCGCTTTGAGGGCCATGATCAGGCACAGCCCGATCGGCCCCGTTCCCAGGACCGCGACGCTCTTGCCCCGGATCGAGCCGCCGAGCCCGGCCGCGTAGAGGGCGATCGACAATGGCTCGGCCAGCGCCCCCTGGACGACGGTCATCTTGGCGGGAAGCGGTACGCAGTTCCGCTCCGGGGCGACCGTCCGTTCCGCCATGCCCCCCGTCAGCTCGCCGTAATGGCCGAGGAAGAGGAGCTTGCGGCAGGTGTGGGGACGGCCCGTCCGGCACTGGTCGCACGTGCCGCACGACACGGCCGGCTCGATGACGACCGCGTCCCCCGGCTTGACCCGGGTCACGGCCCGCCCGACCTCTTCGACGATCCCGGCGCATTCGTGGCCGGGGATGAAGGGATAGGACACGTGGTCGCCCCCGACGTGATCCGAAAGATAATAGTGAAGGTCGCTGCCGCAGACGCCGACGGCCCGGCTGCGGACGAGAACGTCGTCGTCGCGAACGATCTTGGGCGCGGGCGTCTCCCGGATCTCGATCGTCCGGACGCCGGTCAAGTAAGCGGCTTTCATCGCGCCGCTATTATATGTCAGGTCGGGGGGTTTTGACACGCTTCCCGGCCGAGCGTATAGTCCCCCTCTTATGTAAGGAGGACGTCATGAAGAGATCCCTGGCCGTCTTGACCCTCGCGCTCGTGCTCCTGGCCCTGATCCTGCCGTTCGCGGCCTCGGCCCAGGAAAAGCTCGACCTCCAGATGGCCGACCGCATCCGCGCGGAAGGCCTTCAGAACTCGAAGATCACCGATCTCCTGATCTATCTCTGCGACATCTATGGGCCGCGCCTGCCCGATTCGCCCCAGTACGTCAAGGCCGGCGAATGGATGGTCGGTCAGGCCAAGGAGCTCGGCCTGGCCAACGCGGCCATCGAGCCTTACGGCCCGTTCGGGCGGAGCTGGGAGCTTCAGAAGTATTACGCGGCCATGACCTCGCCGCAGTACATGCCGCTCATCGGCTTCCCCAAGGCCTGGACCTCGGGCACGAACGGCGTCCTCAAAGGCCCGGCGGTCCTGCTTTCGGTCAAGACGCCGGCGGACCTCGACCAATACAAGGGCAAGCTCAAGGGGGCCGTCGTCCTCCTTCAGGGCGAGCAGGAGCTGCCGAGCTCGTTCGAGCCCGAGTCCTCACGCCTGATGGAGCCGGACCTGGAGAAGCTCATGCTCGCCCCCGAGCCGCTCGCGGGGCGCCGGCCCGGCCAGCCCCAGATGGGGGACATGCAGGCCCGCATGCAGCTGCAGCAGGCCATCAACAAGTTCCTGGCGGACGAAGGCGTCGGGGCCTTCCTCGAACCCGGCCGCGGCCGGGACGGCACGGTCTTCGTCGCCAGCGGCGGCTCCCGGACCAAGGGCTCCCCGAATCCCCCGCCCTCGATCGTCGTCGCGACGGAGCAGTACAACCGCATCGTCCGGATCCTCGGCAAGAACGTCCCCGTGACGATGGAGGTCGAGATCCAGGCCCAGTTCACCTCGGACGACCTCCAGGGGACGAATATCGTGGCCGAGATCCCCGGCGTCGATCCCAAGCTCAAGTCGGAGATCGTCATGTTGGGCGGGCATTTCGACACCTGGCACTCCGGTACGGGGGCCACCGACGACGGGGCCGGCAGCGCCGTCGCCTTCGAAGCGATGCGCATCCTCAAGGCGCTCGGGGTGAAACCTCGCCGGACGATCCGCATGGCCCTTTGGGACGCCGAGGAGCAGGGCTTTGTCGGCTCGCGCGGCTACGTCACGAACCACTTCTTCGATCGCGGCAAGAAGGAGAAGAAGCCGGAGTACGACAAGCTCTCGGTCTACTTCAACCTCGACAACGGGAGCGGCAAGATCCGCGGCATCTACGCCCAGGGCAACAGCGCGGCCGAGCCGATCTTCCGGCAGTGGCTCGAGCCGATGAAGGACCTGGGCGCCGACACGGTCGCGCACCGCAATACCGGCGGCACGGACCACCTGTCCTTCGACGGCGTCGGACTGCCCGGCTTCCAGTTCATCCAGGACACGCTCGATTACGGCACCATCACGCACCACTCGAACATGGACGTCTACGACCATCTGTCCCGGCCCGACCTGATGCAGGCGGCGACGGTCATGGCCTGGTTCGTGTACAACGCGGCCATGCGCGACGAGAAGATGCCGCGGAAGTTCTTCGACGCGAACGCCCCCGCGCCTCAGAGAGGCCGGAACTAGAACGGGTTCTCGGTCTTGTACGGCAATCCCGCCGGGCGGTTGTAGGAGAGGTCCTCGACGCCGAGCATGCGCATGGCCGCCCACAGGGTCCTGCCCACCGGGGCGAAGGCCACAGCGGTGTGGTGGGGGAAGCGCTTCTCGACGAGGACGTGCCGGTAGAACCGGCCCATCTCCTTGATGCCGATGACGCCGATGCCGCCGAACGACTTCGGGTCGATGTCGAGGACCTCGCCCTCGGCCATGTAGGACCGCAGGACCGTGTCGGCCGTCGACTGCAGCCGGAAGATGGTCACTCCGCCCGTCTTGATCCGTCCCTCGAGCGTGCCGCGGGTGACGTTCGGCTCCTTCCCGGGCTCCTGGAGACGGTGCATGATCAGCTGGTAGCGCATGGCCGGGTCGAGCATGCAGGCCCCCGGCGTATTGCCGCAGTGGAAGCCCATGAACAAGTCCGTGGCTTTGTAGCCCTTGACCCCCTTCTTGGCGGCGGCGATCATGTCGTAGGGCACGGTATTATTGATGTCGAGGATCGTGGCCGGGAGCTCGGTCGCGCACGTGGCGATGTACTCGCTGAGGGCGCCGTAGATATCGACCTCGCAGGCGACCGGGATGCCGCGCGAGGCCAGCCGGGAGTTGACGTAGCAGGGGACGAAGCCGAAATAGCTCTCGAAGGCCGGCCAGCACTTGTCGGCGAAGACGCCGAACTCGGAAGCGCCGAGGTTCGCGTCCATGAACTTGAGCAGGGCGACCTCGAACTGGGCCAGCTTGTTGAGGATGTCCGGGTAGGTGTTCCCGGCGCCGAGCTCACGGGCCATATCGGCGGCCACAACCTTGACCTTCGGGTCGCCCTCGGCCTTCTTAAAGATGTCGTAGAGATCGAGCTCGCTGTTCTCCATGATCTCGACGCCGAGGTCGTAGAGGGGCTTGATCGGCGCGTTGCAGGCCAGGAAGTCCTGCGGCCGCGGCCCGAAGCCGAAGATCTTGAGCTTCTTGAGGCCGAGCACGATCCGGGCCACCGGCACGAAGCCGGCGATCATGGCCGCGACCTCTTCGGGGATGCCGACCGGATATTCGGGGACGTACGGCCGGAGCTTGCGCAGGCCCATGTTGTAGGAATTGTTGAGCAGGCCGCAGTAGGCGTCGCCGCGGCCGTCGACGAGGTCCCGGCCCGATTCCTCGGCCGCCGCCGCGACCATGACCGGCCCGTCGAATTTCTGGGCGAGGAGCGTCGTGGGCGTTTCCGGGCCGAAATTCCCGAGATAAAGGACCAGGGCATTGACCTTCTTGGCCTCGAGCTCGGCCAGGGCCTCGACGGCGTCATCTTCGTTCTCGACGACAGTCGTTATCCGGGTGATCGGGACGCCGATCTTCCGGCATTCCTCGGCGACCCTTAGCGAGCGTTTGCGCGAGAGCTCGATGGGGAAACAGTCGCGGCTGACGGCGACGAGGCCGAGCCGCATCTTGGGGATGTTAGTCATCATGATGGTCGTCCTCCTTCTTCTGTCCGTAATAGGCGTCGGGCCCGTGTTTGCGGCTGTAGTGCTTTTCCTGGATATAGGCGTCGAGCGGACCGAGTCTCGGCTCGAGGGCCATCGAGCCGAACGCCATCTTGGCGGTGTGCTCGAGGATGAGGGCCGTCTGGACGGCTTCGGCGGGGCCCCGGCCCCAGGCGAACGGCCCGTGGCCGGCGACGAGCGCCGCCGGGACCTCCATGGGGTCGAGCCCGGCAAAGCGCTCGACGATGATCTGCCCCGTGTTCCGTTCGTAGGCCTCGGCGACCTCCGCTTCGGTCAGGAGCCGCGTCACGGGCACGGGGCCGTGGAACTGGTCGGCGTGCGTCGTGCCGAAGCAGGGGATCTCGCGGCGGGCCTGGGCGAACATCGTGGCGTAGGTGCTGTGGGCATGGGCCACGCCGCCGACCTGGTCGAAGGCCTTGTAGATCTCGATGTGGGTCGGCGTGTCCGAGGACGGGCTGAGCCAGCCCTCGACGACCGCGCCCTCGAGGTCGACAAGGACCATGTCGTCGGCCTTGAGATTCTCGTAGGGCACGCCGCTCGGCTTGATGGCCAGGATGCCGCGGCGGCGGTCGATGCCGCTGACGTTGCCGAACGTCAGGATGATCAGCCCCGACTTGGCCAGATCGAGGTTGGCCTTCCAGACGGATTCCTTGAGCTCGGCGAGCATGGGCCTACCCCCTTTGCCGGTCCTTGATCGCGAGAAGGTCCTTCATGACGTTGAAGAGGCTGCCGCTCCAGCTCTTCGTGCCGAAGGCGTTGTGGAGCTCCCTGTAAAGGTCATAGAGCTCGAGGTAGACCTTGTGGCGGGCGGCGTCGGGCTTGAAGACGGTGCGCTTGACCCCGCCCATGGCGGACTGGGCCTCGGCGAAGGTCGCGTGGCCGTTGCCCTTCGGGCCGGCGGCCACGGCCCCGGCCATGGCCGCGCCGAGGGCGCAGGTCTGGCCCGAGCGTGCGATCTTCATCTCTAGGCCGGTGACGTCGGCGTAGATCTGCATGACGAGCGGGTTCTTCTCGGCGATGCCGCCGCAGTTGACGACGTCGTTGATCTTGACGCCGAATTCGCCGAAGCGCCGGATGATGGTCAGGGCGCCGAAGGCCGTGGCCTCGATGAGGGCCCGGTAGATCTCCTCAGGCTTGGAGTGGAGCGTCAGGCCGAGGATGAGGCCGGTCAGGCGCTGGTCGACGAGGACGGTGCGGTTGCCGTTGAGCCAATCGAGGGCGAGCAGGCCCGACTCGCCGGGCTTGAGGGTGGCGGCCTTGCGGGTCAGGGCGGCATGCGAACCTTTCTTGGGGCCTCCCGGCTCGATGACGCTCGCGAACCAGTTGAAGATGTCGCCCACGGCCGACTGCCCGGCCTCGAGCCCGAAGTAGCCCGGCAGGACCGAGCCGTCGACGATGCCGCAGAGTCCGGGAACGTCGGGCAGCTTTTTCGTCGCGGGCCAGACGCAGATGTCGCAGGTGCTGGTGCCGATAATCTTGACGAAGCGGCCGGTCTCGACGCCGGAGCCGACGCCGCCGAGATGAGCATCGAACGAGCCGACGGCGACGGCGATGCCGGGCCGGAGGCCGAGCTTCTTGGCCCAATCCTTGGTCAGGCCGCCCGCGGAGACGTCCGAGGTGTAGGTCTTGTCGTAAAGGCGGTCGCGGAGCTCGCCGAGCCGCGGGTCGAGCTTGGCCAGGAAGGCCTTGGCCGGGAGGCCGCCCCACTTGGCGTTGAACATGGCTTTATGGCCGGCGGCGCAGCGGCTGCGCTTCATCTTCAGCGGGTCGGCGATGCCGGTGAGCAGGCCGGGAATGTAGTCGGCGCACTCGACCCAGGAGTCGGCGGCCTCGGCGACCTTGGGGTCGGTCCGCAGGCAGTGGAGGATCTTGCTCCAGAACCACTCGGAAGAGTAGGTGCCGCCGCACTTGGCCAGGTATTCCGGGTGCTCGGCCGCGGCCAGGGCGGTGATCTCGGCGGCCTCAGCGTGCCCGGTGTGGTCCTTCCAGAGCCAGGCCTGGGCGTTGAGGTTCTTCTTGAATTCCTTGTAGAGGGCGAGGGCCGTGCCGGCCCGGTCGACGGGGAGGGGCGTCGAGCCGGTCGTGTCGACGCCGATGCCGACGACGTGGACGGGGTCGAAGCCCTTGACCGCCTTCTTGGCCTCGGTCAGGGCCTCGGGCACGGCGACCTCGATGCCGAGGATCCAGTCGGCCGGGTTCTGGCGGGCCAGGTTGGCGTCCTTGAGGTCGAGGAGGATGCCGGCCGTGCCGCTCGGGTAATTGAAGATCGAGGTCCCGACCTCGTTGCCGTCGGCGATATCGACGATAAGGGCCCTCACGGAATTGGTGCCGAAGTCGAGTCCGAGGGCGTACTTGGCGGTTTTCGTGACCATGAAACCTCCGCGGGGGCGCGAACGCCCGATTGCCGTCAGTCCCTATTATACTCAGGGACGGCCCGAGGGCAACCTTTTTGCGTTAACGTCCACGCAAAACTCCCTGGGGGGTGTTTCCGGCATTGTCGGAATAGCCCTTTCAGGCCCCATCGTCTTTGAATATAATCAGCCTGCCGCATGGATATTCCCGCCGAGGAGGCCCCGATGAGAAGCCCAAGATCGATGAGATCCGCCGCTTGTTTGACCGCCATGGCCCTGCTGGCAGTCGTTGGATCTGCCCGGACGCCGGAGGGCGGCCAGGCTCAGCCGGGACAGAAGCCCAAGCCGGCGCAACAGGTCCAACAGGCCCAGCCGGTCCAAGCCGTTGCCGCACCCAGCCCGGTCCAAATCACCGAGGACCTGCTCAAGGGCTTCTCGTCGCGGGCCCTCGGTCCCTACCGCGCCGGGTCGTGGGTGACGTCGTTCGCCGTCCCGGCCGGCCCCGGGCGCGACCACCTCTATACCCTCTACGTCGGCTCGCGGAACGGCGGTGTCTGGAAGACCGTCAACAACGGCACGACCTTCGAGCCCGTCTTCGATGCCCAGCCGAAGCTCTCGATCGGCGACGTCGCCGTGGCCCCGTCGGACCCGAACGTCGTCTGGGCCGGCACGGGCGAGGCCTACTGCGCCCGCTCGTCGAATTCCGGGGACGGGGTCTGGAAGTCCCTCGACGCCGGCAAGACCTGGACGAACATGGGTCTCCCGGATTCTCATCACATCGCCCGCGTCGTCATCCACCCCAAGGACCCGGACATCGTCTATGTCGCGGCCATGGGCCATCTCTTTTCGCCGAACGCCGAGCGAGGCGTCTTCAAGACGGTTGACGGCGGCAAGACCTGGAAGAAAGTCCTTTACGTCAACGACAAGATCGGAGCCGTCGACCTCGCTCTGGTCGAGTCCGCGCCGGACACCCTCTATGCGGTCATGTACGACAAGGTCCGCCTGCCCTGGCACTACGAGCTCGGCGGCCCGGAGAGCGCGATCTACAAGACGACGGACGGCGGCGCGGCCTGGACCCGGCTCGCGGGCGGCCTCCCCACCGGCCGCATCGGCCGCATCGGGATCGACTATTTCCGCAAGAACCCCGACATCCTCTATGCCGTGGTCGAGAACGGCAACCGCCGCGCCCCGACGGCCCAGGAGGCCGAGCAGGACAAGCGCCGCGGCGGCGAGCCCGCACCGCGGACGCTCGGCAACGAGGTCTACCGCAGCGACGACGCCGGCCAGACCTGGTGCAAGGTCAACGCCGGCTACGAGGCCGCCCTCGACAAGGCGCCCTACTCCTTCAACCAGCTGCGCGTCGATCCGGACGACCCGCTGACCGTCTACATCACGGGCCAGTCCCTGTTCTCGACGAACGACGGCGGGAAGAGCTGGAGGGGCGTCAGCTGGCCGTCGAACGGCGTCATGCCGCGGGCCTTCGGCGATTGGCGCACCATGTGGGTCGATCCGCTCGACCCGAACCGCCTCATCTTCGGTTCAGACGGCGGCGTCAACATCTCGTACGACCGCGGCGCGACGAGCGTCCACGCCTACAACATCCCCCTCGGCGAGTTCTACGCCATCGGCCTCGACATGGAGGACCCCTACAACATCTACGGCGGGCTCCAGGACCACGACTCGTGGAAGGGGCCGTCGAACGGCTGGGCCGGCGATATCACCCTTGCCGACTGGGTCACGGTCGGCGAGGGCGACGGCATGTACAACTGCGTTGACCCGACCGACTCGCGCTGGGTCTACAACAACCGCGAGATGGGTACGATGTGGCGCTTCGACCAGAAGACGAGCGTCCAGACGTCGATCACGCCCCGCCGCCCGGCCGGGCAGCCGCGCCTGCGCTTCAACTGGACGCCCCCGGTCGCCCTCTCGCCGTACAACCCGGCCATCGTCTACACCGGCGCCCAGGTCGTCTTCCGCTCGCTCGACCGCGGCGACCATTGGCAGGAGATCAGTCCCGACCTGACGACGAACGAGGACGCCAAGCAGCACGGCGAAGGCAACATCACCTACTGCACGCTGACGACGCTGGCCGAGTCGGCGGTCGCGCCTGGCGTCATCTGGACCGGTTCGGACGACGGGAAAGTCCAGGTCACCAAGGACGGCGGCGCGACCTGGCTCGACCGTACCGCCAAGCTGGCTGCGGCCGGCGGGCCGGCCAACTTCTGGGTGACGAGAGTCTGCCCGTCGCCTCACGCCGCAGGCACGTGTTTCGTCACCAAGACCGGCTGGCGCCTCGACGACTACCGCGTCTCGATCCACAAGACGACCGACTTCGGCGAGACCTGGACCTCGATCGCCGGCGACCTTCCGGCCGGCCATCCGGCGAACGTCGTCATCCAGGACCGCAAGAACCCGGACCTGCTCTTTGTCGGGACCGAGTGGGGCGTCTACGTCACCGTTGATGGCGGGGCGAAGTGGCTGCCGTTCAAGGCCGGCATTCCGTCGGTCAAGATCACGGACCTGGCCATTCACCCGCGCGAGAACGATCTCGTCATCGGGAGCTACGGGCGGGGCCTCTTCATCGTCGACATCTCGGTGCTGCAGGAGATCAAGCCCGGCGTCCTCGGCGAGGACGTCCATCTCTTCGACATCGAGCCGCGGACGGAGCGGATGACCAATGCGCTCGGCAACTATCAGCTCCTCGGCGACAGCCACCTCATGACGCCCAACGAGCCCAACGAGATCGTTGTCAGCTACTATCTCAAGGCGAAGCTCGAAGGCAAGGCCAAGATCACCGTGGCCACGCTCGACGGGGAGGCGCTGGCCGAGATCGAGGAGAAGGGCGAGGCGGGGATCAACGCCGTGAGCTGGGACATGCGACCGCACCGGCCCGGCCGCAAGCCCGCCCCTGGTGCCGCCACCGGCTTTGGCTACGGCCCGCGCCTTGTCGATCCGGGCGAATACGTCATCACCCTCGAGGCCGGCGGACAGAAGCTCGTCAAGCGGGCCGTCATCCGCGGCCGGCAAGGGTGGACCGTGGGGCCGGTCCCAATAGAAATTCGATAAGCAAAGACCAGCCGCCAAAGCACTTTCTTAAGATATCTCGCAGAAGTCCGGCTTCGAGTCGCTCCGCCGTCCTTCTGCTGGTCCGCTCCTAAGAATACGCTCCCCGCGGCCGGTCGAGATCCGCTAAAACCTAGAACGCGAAATCAATGAGCAGCGTGATCAGGTTGTCCTTGATCCGGACGACCGATCCCGACTCGCGGTGCGTGAACTCCGCGTGGAGGGCCACGTTGACCGCCGACCAGCTGCCCAGATAATAGCGGGCCAGGGCCGAATAGGCGTCGACCTTGTGGACGCCGTTGTCGCTCGGCGGCCGGACCCAATCGTACTTCACGGACGCGACCAGCCGGTTGTCGGCGGCGTCGGCCCAATCGAGCTCGGCGACGCCGCCCCAGAAATCATAGCGGCGCGTCGGGTCGACCGTGTTGAAAGCCTGGTTGTCGGAGCCGTAGAAGGCCAGGCCCTCGAGGTTGAACGTCTTCCAGTTCAGACTGATGTCCCCGCCGACCCGGTAGTAGCTGCGGTTGTCCATCCCGTTGAGGTCGCCGAGCGGCGAGATGATGGACCCGCCCGTCGAGGTCGGCTGCCAGCCCACGTAGCCGAAAACCCCGATGCGCTGGCCGGCCGACTGGCCCTCGCCCGGGCCGAAGACCTTGGACAGCGTCATGTAGACGTCGTTGAACTTGTTGTTGTCGGGGTTGCCGCCCGTGCCGTTGATGTAGCCGAGCGCATAGCGGAGGCCGGGCTTGAAGCGGCCGGTGGCCTCGAGCCCCAGCTGGTTCGCCCCGAAGTCGAAGCTGCTCTGCGTCCCGGCGAAGTCGTAGATCTCGTAGGGCTGCAGGATGTAATAGCTGCGCTTGGAGCTCAGCAGGTGGAAGTCGGGCTCGAAACGGCCGACGCGCAGATTGAGCTTGTCGCGGACGATGTTGCTGAAGACGACCGCGGCCGATTCGAGGGCGGCCAGCTGCCAGGGATTGTCGCCCGCGCCGGGCCCCGAGAAATCGGCGGCCGGCTCGTCGATGCGCGGCGTGTAGATGAAGAGATACGAGATGTTCTTGTTGAGGACGCCGCCCGACAGAAGGTCCAGGCCGTAGAGGTGGAAGCCGCCGGCGGTCTGATCGGAGTTTCCATAGAGGCTGTAGCCGGCGTTGGTGCGCAGGGCGAGGGGCGCGGCGGTCTGGAAGACCGTCTTCTCCAGCCCCTGCTGGCCGGGGATCTGGTAGCCGTTGTCCCGGAAGCGCTGGCCCCAATCGTTGAGCTTGGGGTAGGCGACGTGGCACATGTTGCAGTTGAAGCCGTGCTTGCGGGCGAAGGCCGGGATGGCCAGCGCGGCCTGCGCGAGGACGAGGAGGGCGGCGGAAACGGCGAAAAGGGTCGTCAAGGTCTTTTTCATGGCGTCCTCCTCAATGCGGCAGATCGCGCAGGGCCGGGGCCTTGACGCTGGCGACCTCGGGGTTGAGGCTGTCGAGCGATCTGATGAAGGCCACCAGGGCCGCCTTCTCGTGCCTGGTCAGGCCCAGCGGGACCATCAGGGGATCGAGGTTCGGGTCCTTGCCGCCGCCGCGGTCGTAGAAATCGACCAGCGACTCGAGCGTCTTCTCCGAGCCGTCATGGAGGTAAGGCGCGCGCTTGGACGCGTCACGGACGGTGGGCGTCTTAAAGGCGCCCATGTCGAGCGGGTCCTTGGTGATGGCATAGCGCCCGACATCGGGGGCCTTGGGGTCCTTGGGCGGCACGCCGAGGTTGTGGAAACGGCCGTCGCTGAAATAGGGGCCCCAGTGGCAGGACGTGCAGTGGCCCTTGCCGTTGAAGATCTCGAGCCCCTCCTTCTCGAGCGGGGTCAGGGCCTTGTGGTCGCCGCGGGCGTAGCGGTCGAAGCGCGAGTCGGTCGTGACGACGGTTCGCTCGAAACAGGCGATAGCGTCGGCCACCTGGTCGACGGTGATCGGGCCCGTCCCGAAGACGGCCTTGAACTCTGCCTCGTAGGCCGAGATCGTCGAGACGGTCTGGATCATGGCCTCGTGCGTGTTGCCCATCTCGATGGGGTTCTGGATGGGGCCCTTGGCCTGGTCCTCGAGGGAAGGCGAACGGCCGTCCCAGAACTGGAGCGGGCTGTAGGCGGCGTTGGAGACCGGCGGGGCGCGGCGGCCGCCGAGCTGGCCGTGGATGCCCTCGCTCGTCGGCCCCTTGTCCGACCAGCCCAGGGCCGGGTCGTGGCAGGTCGCGCAGCTGACCGTGCCGTCGGCCGAGAGCCGGGGGTCGAAATAGAGCTCCTTGCCCAGCTGGATCTTGGCCGAC
>Ga0209610_1000865_pt1 | contig 15754 bp, 14 predicted proteins | sample LakKivw275mmetaG_FD_184137 | JGI IMG/M metagenome (GOLD analysis project Ga0209610, IMG submission 184137) | Anoxic lake water microbial communities from Lake Kivu, Rwanda to study Microbial Dark Matter (Phase II) - Lake Kivu water 275m metaG... | ecosystem: Environmental > Aquatic > Freshwater...
GGAGAGGATCATCTCGCATTTCCGAAGCCCCCATCGGGCCTCGATCGAATCCCCCGGGTGGGAAGAGAACCAGGGATAATTCTGGTAGAGGTGATAAAAGTTGATCGTAAGACCTTTCCCGACGGGGAAGAGGATGGCCTCCATCTTTTCCCTGAGCCCTTCCTGATCGAGAGGGTTTGATTCAATGATATGATGAAGGTGATCCATCAGAAGGGTGATTCTTCCATCCCGGCCAGGAGTACTATGGACCTCCCAGAGGGCAGAGCCCTCGGGGCATCCCCCCCTGTGGCACCTCTGGTAACCTGAGATCACAATAGGAATTCTTCCCCTCAAATAGGTGGTGATACTCTCCAGGAGTATCTCCACCTTCTCCCGGGGATCGTAGAGGGTGGGGTCTATTCTTTTCGCTACCGCTTCGACAAAATCAGAATAGCCTTCGGTGAAATCAGTGGAATACTGTTCCAGGGAGTAGAAGGGATGCTCTTTTGCCGGCAGATAACTCCAGTGACCATTGGCGAACACAGGCCAGCGGAACTTCACGATCCCGGAGTAGATGGTTGATTCCGGTCTCGTTGTTAAAAAATCCCTCGCATTCAATTTCTGAAGCTTTACCGGTGTGGTCGCTTCCCAGGTCTGAAGGGGATGAACACTGCTCCCATCCAGGATAAGACGACCGATCACGCCCGAATGAGACTCCGTGATAAAGAAGATGGTTCCCGGGATGACCGAATCCCGGTCAATTCGGACGGGATAGGTATCCAGGGGAAGGGTTCGGGTGGTCGTCTCTGAAAGCATATGGAGGAGGGCCTTCCGGAAACGCTGGTCCTTGTGCCATTCAGGATGGACGGGGAGGTTTCCCCAATCCGTAGACCAGTGACCGATGAGCCGATTATCCTTGGTGGTCGCTCCGGCAGGAAGGTGAGCGATCCGGGAGTAGATCCACCGGACAGCATAGGGGACATCCGCACAATCCACGGGGATTTTATAACGGATAAAAAAGTTCTCATCGATATTTTCCTCCACCCATTTCCCATATTGGATTTCTTCCTCAACCGTCCATCTCCGCTCGGCCACCCTCCACGCCTGAAGGGGTGACTCTTGAAAGGCCTCACAGGGGGAGAAGATCAAGAGAAGGATTGAAATGAGAAGGAGAAATGCCCTCATAAACTCATATTAAAAAGTTTAGTGAGAGATTGTCAACCACTGGGAAATGGGGTATCCTTAATCTGAAACTGTTAAGACCCTGGGCGGAATAAGAAGCCGGCAAGAGGTGTTTCGGTTTGGACCGAGAGATACATATTTTGGTTGCAGAAGAGGATCAGGCCTTTTTAAAGATGATTGAGGATTCCCTTAAGGAGACAAGGGGGCTTTATCAAACCGAAGCCGTTTAAAAAATTATACTCTCCTTAACAAAAAATAAGAACGGTTCTATTCTTAAATAGAGCCGTTCCCCTCTCCCTCTCTCATTTAAGACCATAACAGGCTTATGGGGATCCCAAACCTCGATTTAGAAATAGAAAACCTTTTCAGATTCTGTCATTGCGAACACCTGAAAGGTGCGTGCATGCCGAATTGCGTTCCTACTGCCTGAGCGAAGCCACCTCAGCTGAGGCAGGGAACACAGGGTTGCCATTCTCATTGAAAAAGCTGAGATTGTTTCACTTCGTTTGCAATGACAATAATATATAAATTATTGAAATCATTAATATATTATTTGTGAAAAGATTTGTTTTGACCTCTGAGGATAGAGGTATTATATTTATAGCGGTCCTAATGATGAGTAAAAGGCCCTGATTTGAGCCTTGTGTATATATAGAGATCCCTCCTTAATACCCGCGAAAAAATTGACTCCATTAGGATAGGATTTTCAGGGGTTGACCTATGAACGAAATCAGATATCAGAAATTCTTAACCTCCCGGGTATGTGATTTAGAACTCGATGTGAATGAGAGCCTGGATCAATGTTTGAAAAGGTTGAAGAAGGAGTTAAAGGCCCACCGTATCCCCCTCTGGCCTGATTTCTATTTTGGTAATGAATGGGGATGCATGAATAAGAGGATTTCGATCAGCATTCCTTTTTATCTGGCAACCCCTGAATTAAAAGATCTTGAAGGAGATCCGCCGACGAATGAAGAGATCCTCAAGACCTTGCGCCACGAGACAGGCCATGCCGTCAATTATGCCTATAAACTCTGGCAACGAAAGGATTGGAAGGAGATATTCGGAGATTTTAATAAGAAGTATCGGGACGGGTATCTCTACAGGGTCAACCCCTGGTCAAAAAGTTATGTCAGGCACCTTCACTACCTGGGAGACCCTCATTATGCTCAAAAACACCCGGATGAAGACTGGGCGGAGACCTTTGCCATCTGGCTCGACCCGCGGTCCCACTGGAAAGAGAAATATAGAAACTGGCCCAATGCCCTCGAAAAGTTGTTTTATGTGGATCATTTGTTGGAAGAGATCGCCGGTACAGAACCGCTCAATCTGAGGGAAAAGAGGGGCGGGGAATATTTAACGATTGAGGAAACGGTTTCGGAATGGTACGGTCTGAATGGAGAGATGCTGGATCAGGAGCTTCAGGAGTATCTGAAGGATATGAATGAGCTCTTCATCCAGCCCACCAATGGTCGAAGAAAACTTCTCCCCGCATGGAAATTGATTCGAAGATATGCAAGGATATTGACCGAGCAGGTTAGCCTCTGGATCTCAGGGTCCAATCAACATACTGTCCGAAAAAGCCTTCGGCGATGGGAGGCGATCTGCCGAAATGAATCGTTAGGATACCTTCCTGAAGAGGAAGAACGGAAGTTGATTGAATTGACCGCCCTTCTCACCTACCATGTGGTGGATAGTGTCCACCATATCAATCATTGATCCTCTTTGATTCATCCCGTTACAGGCAGTCCGTATCCCGGATTCAGGAATCCGCCGTCCGCTCAGAGGATGACCAATTTTTTAATTGTCTTAACAACCTCCTCCGGGTCGTCGATCAACTGAAGGATCTCCAGATCCTGGGGGGATATCTTTTCACCCTTCAGGGCCACTTCCTTGATCCAGTCAAAGAGGCCTTTCCAATATTCTGATCCGACCAGAATGACCGGGAAGGGTTTGATCTTATGAGTCTGAATCAGGGTCACTGACTCAAAGAGCTCATCCAGGGTTCCGAATCCACCCGGAAGGATGATATAGGCAACGGCGTATTTGATAAACATCACCTTCCGGACGAAAAAATAGTGGAAACTGAGGTGGATGTTGGCATAGGGGTTGGGGGTCTGTTCGAGGGGAAGCTCAATATTGAGACCGATCGATTTTCCCCCGACCATTGCCGCACCTTTATTGGCAGCCTCCATCACCCCAGGCCCTCCGCCGGTGATGACCCCGAAACCATTTTCGCCGAGAAGCTGGCCGATCCGTTCTGCTTTCTGGTAGATTTCGTCCCCCTCTTTGGCCCGGGAGGAACCGAAGATGCTTACCGAGGGATGATATTCGGCGAGGGCCTCAAATCCCTCAACAAATTCCGCCATGATATGGAACATCCTCCAGGTGTCTTTTACGGTGATCTCATCGATCAGATATTGTTTGCTGGACATGCTTCCTCCTTATGGGCTAAACGGTGAATGATAAGCCTTCAACCAGTCTTATTTTTATTGATAAATTGCGAATTTTATATTAGGTAAAAGAGAGTCTAAAGTCAATGCTTATCAAAAAGTTTGGAGTCCGGTGTGAGGAGTTATGAGAAAAAATGGATATGGATTATAAACTCCGGACTACGAACTCATAACTCCGAACTATTGTAAGAGGATGGAGTGATGAGAGTTGAATTCCTGGGAGGAGTCCGTACGGTCACCGGTTCAGCCACCCTCTTAGAGGTGGGGCCGTTAAAATGCCTGATCGATTGCGGAATGTTTCAGGGAGGAAAGGGACTTGAGGAAAGAAACCGGGACCTCAGGCCCTACCGGCCCGAAAAACTCTCCTGTGTCCTCCTCACCCATGCCCATATTGACCACAGCGGCCTCATCCCAAAATTGGTTAAAGAGGGATTCCGTGGAAAGGTGATCTGCACACAGGCAACCCTTGATCTCTGTGAGGTGTTATTGAGAGACAGCGGACATATCCAGGAGATGGAAGCGGAATGGGAGAACCGAAAGAGCCAGAGGGCGGGGCGGAAGGAGACCTTCCCTCTCTATTCGGCCAGGGATGCCGAGAGGAGCATTTCCTATTTCTCTCCAGTCCATTATGATGAGATGATTTCCCTGGCGGATGGCATCAGGGTTCGTTTTCAGGATGCAGGCCATATTTTAGGCTCCGCGATGATTGAGTTATGGGCCGAGGAGGAGGGAGAGGAGAGAAAGCTGGTATTTTCAGGGGACCTGGGCAGTTCAGGACAACCTCTTGTCCGGGATCCTTATCAGATGAAAGAGGGAGATATTCTTTTCCTGGAATCAACCTATGGGAATCGGCTTCATAAATCAAGAGAAGAGACCGTTGAGGAGCTATTGAAGATCGTTCAGGAGGCCATCGCCCATCAGGCCAAAGTCATCATTCCGTCTTTTGCAGTGGAGAGAACCCAGGATATCATCTATACCCTGAGCGAATTGAACAGGAAAGGCCTGATCCCTTCAATTCCGGTCTATATCGATAGCCCCCTGGCTATCTCAGCCACGGAGATTTTTAAGAGGAACACGGATTGTTTTGATGAAGAAACAAAATCCCTCCTTTCGGAGGGAGAAAACCCCCTGGAACTCCCCGGGATCATCTACACCCGGACCATAGAGGAGTCGAAGGCCATCAATGAGGATACGCGGCCTGGCCTCATCCTCTCTGCAAGCGGGATGTGTGACTCCGGAAGGATCAAACATCATCTCAAACATCATCTCTGGCGGGAGGAGTCACACATTGTCTTCATCGGTTATCAGGGAGAGGGGACGATTGGCCGGAGGATTGTGGATGGGGCAAAGACCGTAAGGCTCTTCGGGGAAGAGATCGCCATCCGGGCTCATATCCATACCCTGGGGGGATTCTCGGCTCATGCGGATCAGAAGGGAATCATGGAGTGGCTGTCCCATTTTGAAAATCCCCGGCTCGAGGTCTTTGTGGTCCATGGCGAAGAGAAGATTTCGATGGAGCTGGCCCGGCTCATCGGCGAACGCTTTCATTTAAAAACCAGCGTTCCCCAATGGAGAGAGAAGAGGGTTCTCCTGGCCCCTGAAGAGAAACCGGTGGCTGAAGAGGCCATGGAGGAAAGACTATCCCCCGAGGTGAGGTTTACTCTTCTCTTCAAACAACTGGAAAGAAATTACAGGAAACTCCGGAAGAAGCTCAAAAAGGGGAAAGGCCTGGATAAAGCGATCCACGATTCTCATTGGCTGGGGGAATTGGAAGAAGTCAATAAGAAGATCGAGGAGCTGGGGTCGGAACGATAATTGGTTTGACCTATGGGAGGATGAGGGAAAAGGACTTTGGTTGATCTGGTAAAAATTAGCCTTGTCTTTCTGGTGATCATTATTCTCCTCTATAAGAAGGTGAGACTCTGGATAAGTCTCCTCGCAGCCACTTTGATTTTAGGCTTGCTCTTCCGTCTTTCTTTGACCAGGATCGGGATGAATCTTCTCACCGCAACACTGGAGACCAGAACTCTCCTCCTCCTCGGCGCCTTAATCGCCATTCTCTTTTTCAGCTACCTTTTAAAAGAGACAGGCCGAATGGAGGAGATCCTCGAAGGGTTTATGGTCCTCTTTAAGGATCTCCGGATCGTCGTTGCCATTCTCCCTGCAGTCATCGGACTCATGCCCATCCTGGGAGGGGCTCTCGTTTCGGCACCCATGGTGGTGGAGGGGTCGGATAAGCTTGGGCTTTCACCTGAACGAAGGACCTTTGTCAATTATTGGTTTCGGCATGTCTGGGAATTTATCCTTCCCACTTTCCCCGGCCTGGTATTGTTTGCCACACTGATCGGGGTTCCCGTGAGGAGGTTTGGATGGATCAATCTTCCTTTCACCCTCACCGCCATTTTCGGCGGGTTTTTGGTCGGTTATCAGGGAATATCGAGGTCTCTGGAGGAGACGCAATATTCTGCAAGCCTCTCCTTCCTCTGGAGACTGCTTCAGAACCTATTCCCTTTATTCCTTGCGATCATCCTGGTGGTCGTCTTTGATGTGGAACTGGTCATTGCCTTGGGGGTTTCCCTCCTGGTCATGATTCTTCTTTTCCGGGTTGGGAGACAGGGATTGAAGAATGGATTTGTGAAGAGCCTGGACATCGAACTTTTATTGACGGTTGCAATCATCATGGGATTTAAGAAGGTATTGGAGTCTTCTCAGGCCATTCAGGTGGTCTCCCAGACCTTATCCTCTTCAGGGGTTCCCGCCTTGGTCATTGTGATGGGTATCCCGTTTCTGGTCGGATTGATGGCGGGGACACCATTCGCGGCCATTGGCATTGCCTTTCCGATTCTCATTCCATTGCTGCAAAACGATTTAAGGTTCCTCGATTATATGACACTGGCTTTTGTCAGCGGACTCTCCGGTCACATGCTCTCTCCTTTTCACCTCTGTCTGGTTTTAACGAAGGAATATTTTCAGGCGGACTGGAAAGGGATCTACCGTTTGACCTGGATTCCGGTCGCCCTGCTTTTAGGGGTGGGTTTGTTGAAGGCGACCTTTTTCAAAATCCCTTAACCCTTGTCAGGAGGTCATGATGAGAAAATGGAATTTGTTTGCCGCTGGATGGATTTTATTTTTCTCTTCCATTCTGACCGGTCAGGATGCCGGGGCAGGCGTATACATCGAGGAAGTGAACAGGGATTTGGAAAGAGCAACGAAAATCATCCGTTATTTTTCGGAGAACCAATTCCGTACGGATATTCCAGAATACGGATTAACCACCATCGTTGACTTTAAAGGGGATCGGATGGTGATGATTTATCATAAAGTGAAAAGATATGAAGAAATTCGTTTTTCTCAGTGGGAGAAGATAGAATCGGAAAAGGTGAAGAAGTCCATGTTGAGAACGAAGCCCAAAACCAAAAAGATCGTGGTGAGAAACACCGGTGAAACAGCCGTCATCAATGGTTTTCGCACGGAAAAAATCCAGCTGATCGTCGACGGGGAGCTAGTGGAGGAAAACTTCATGACCAAAGACGTAAATATCGGAGAGGTTGAGAAGGTCATGGGAAAAGTGGCAAAAATATTTATGAAGGAATTTCGGAAAGAGATGACAGAGGGACAGGAGATCTATGACAAGCTGAAGCCCCATGGATTTCCGGTCCTCATCAAAGATTATACGCTGACCTATGGTTTGAGCCCTGTCAGTGTGATGGAGATTATCAAGCTGGAGAAGAAAGAACTCGGGGATGAAATATTTTATCCCCCATCAGACTACCAGCGAATCGTTCCAGAGACACCTAAAAAATGATCCCCTCCTGATTAGGCCTTAAACCTCACATCCATTTGATTCAAACGGTGATCCAGGCCCACCCGGATATCGGTATCCTCGATCGCCCCGATCACAACCACCACTTTTACAGAGGTGAGCGTGCCCGTAGTGAGATGGCCTCCCAGGGTGACGATCTGATCGTTGATCACGGTGGAGGCTGAGAAATGGGCATGGATCTCTGGCTCACCATCCTCCCGGGTGGCGATCCATCCGGTCAGGGAGACGATCTCCATGGGCTGCTCGAGTTCAAGGTAGAGGCGATGATGTCTTTCCACCTTCAGATCAGGCGGCAATATTTTTAGATTCCGGAAGGTGGCCTTTTTCAATGCTCCGATACCAGAGAGGATCGCCCCGGTTTTAACTTTCTCCTTTTTAACCAGTTCTTCGATCCCTCCTAAAAGATCGACACCCATGGCCAGTTTTCCCATCACAATTCGATCCATGCGGCCCTTGCCGATCCCCTCCAATAGATCTAAACTCTTTCCCATACTCGCTCCTTTCTCTTAGAAATGGGTTTTATATAACCCCTCTTTTCAGAAAATTCCATGATATCGGGGTCACATCTTCAATTGCCAATTGAATCCTCTGGGGAAGTTTAAAGACGCCATCCTTATAAAAGTCGCCCCGATTCCTTATCCATTGGGTGAGGAAGAATCTATTTAAACTTTTGACAAAATGGCCTGAGTTCAATCATAATTAAAACCAATTTTCATATTTGAAAAGGAGGAATCGAGAATGGAACAGTGGGAGCAGTTTTATCGGGAAAAACAGGTAGAGAGGACGATCGAGGCATTGAAGAAGAACCGCTTTGAGGCTTTTTTCGTGCCGGATTCGAAGAGTGCCGTGGAGGCAGTGATGAAACGGATTCCGGAGGGGGCCACCGTTGGAATTGGAGGTTCTGTCACGCTGACCCAGGCTGGAATCCCGGAAGCCTTAAAGAATCGAAAAGTTCAACTCATCTGGCCCATTCAGCAGGCAAAGAGTGATGAGGAACGGATGGAATTGTTCCGGAAATGTTTTTCAACGGATGTTTTTCTTTCCAGCACCAATGCCGTGACAGAGGATGGGAGATTGTTCAATGTGGATGCGACGGGTAATCGGGTAGCGGCGATGATCGTCGGGCCCAAAAAGACGATCATCGTTTGTGGAGTGAATAAGATTGTGAAGGATATCGAGGCGGCGGAGAAAAGGGTAAAGGAGTGGACAGCCCCTCAGAACGCGAAACGGCTCGGCCGAAAAACCCCCTGCACTGAAACAGGCCTCTGTGCGGATTGCAGCTCTTTGGGCAGGATCTGCAATATCTATGTCACCCTGGCGAAAAAACCAGCCCGCACCGAGGTAATGATCATTATAGTTGGTGAGAAATTAGGGATATAGTATCTAATGTTTTGCGGAAGGGTAACAAATTCGAAGCACGAAATCCGGAATTCGAAACAAGCACCAATGTTCAAAATTCAAATAATCCAAACAGAAAAAGCGTTTTGAATGTTGAGATTTGGATTCGTTTCGGATTTCGATATTCGAAATTCGAATTTTCCTTTTGACCTATCTGGTCAGCAGGATGCGTGCATCCAGCGCAATGGCTCCTTTTTCCAGGACCATCACCGGATTGATATCAAGCCCTTCGATCTCAGGAAGGTCTACCATTAGCTGAGAGAGCCTGAGAAGCATCTCAACGACTGCTTCGATGTCAAGAGGCCGTTCTCCCCGAATCCCTCGGAGAATCGCAGACGATTTTAACTCCGAAATCATCTCCTCTGCCTCGGAGCGATTAATGGGGGCCACCCGAAGGGAGGTCTCCTTCAGGACCTCGACATAGATTCCGCCCAGGCCAAAGAGCAGAACCGGACCGAAGGAAGGATCACGTTTCGCCCCCAGGATGATCTCCTTTCCACCGGAGATCATCTTTTGAAGGAACACACCAAACCTACTGCCCAGATTGAGGCTCATGAGCCTTTCATAAGCCTCTTTCGCCTTGTCCAGAGAATCGATATGAAGAACTACTCCTCCCATATCTGATTTGTGGGAGATCTCCGGAGAGATGACCTTCATGGCTGCAGGAAATCCTGTTTTTCCAAGGCCCTGTTCCAGATCTTCTTTTCGATAGATTACCTGATCATCGGCGACTGGAATGCCGCATGCCTGAATCACTTCCATCGCTTCCGGTAGAAGGGGATCTTTCTTCTCCTTGATTGCTTTTTGGAGAACCAAAGAGGCACGGCTATGATCGATGGGGTAGGAAGGAGGCTTTTCCTTTGAAGTGGTCAGCCTTCGGTAGTGATCCCTCGAGATGGCGAGGGCGGTTAAGGCATCTTCGGGTTCAGTGAAGATGGGGAAATCCAAGGCCCTTTTGATATAAGCCAGTTCCTCCTCGTCGGTATTGTATTGAAGGGCAACCGGTTTCTGGTAACGGAAAGAAAGGTCTTTTACAGCCTGGATGAACTTGCGGGAGGGTTCTTTTTCCTCTCCCGTTGCACCGTGCATAAAAAGGATTCCCTGGACAGCAGGGAATTGGAGACCCTGTTCGAGGATATTCGTATAGAGGTCGAAGTTAAAGAGATCTCCAAGATCGAGAGGATTGGTGGGCTGGATCACCTTTGCCCGGAAGAGACTGTGGAACTGTTCCCTCAGCTTCGGGTCCGGAGGAAGGAGACGGAATCCATGCCGTTCAGCAGAATCAGCAGCCACGACGCCGATTCCTCCTGAGCGGGAAATGATCACCAGGTTTCTCCCCTTACAGGGCGGCAGGGAGAGGATCTTCACCGCATTGACAAAGGAACGAAAGTCCTTTGTGCGGATGATGTCTGCCTGTTTCAGGCCGGCCTCCACGACCCTGTCGTCATTGGCCAGGGCCGCGGTATGAAGCTTTGCGATCTGGCGGCTTCCTTCACCCGTATTGGCTTTGTGGAGGATAATGGGTTTGGAGGTGGAACGGGCAATCTCCATCAGCTCCCTTCCGTGCTCAAGGCTCTCGAGATAGAGGCCAATGATCTCGGTCTGGGGATCATCAATGAGATACTTCAGATAGTCAATCTCATTGAGGTCCAGTTTATTTCCCATGCTTACCATCTTGGAGAGTCCCACATTGGCGCTGATCATGAGGTTTGCATAGGTGAGAAGAACGCCTCCGCTCTGAGCCAGGATGGAGAGTTTACCTTTGCTCACAGGCCCTCTCTTTAACTTAACAAAGGGGACGACAAAGCCATTGTCCACATTGGTAATACCGATACCGTTCGGTCCCACGATCCGGACTCCCCATTTTCGGGCCATCCGGAGCACGGTTTGCTCAAGTTCTGCTCCTTCTTCTGAATATTCCCTGAACCCTCCGGTTTCAATGATGGCCCGGGAAATGTGTTTTCGTCCGCAGGCTTCAATAAGTTCAGGTATGGTTTGAGCAGGAGTGAGGATGACTGCCACATCGATGCCATCCGGCAGGTGATCCATGGAAGTGAGGATTTTTCTTCCGAAAAGGATCCCGTCCTTTCTGCCCACCAGGAAGATTTCCCCGTTAAATTTAAACTCGAAGAGGTTTTCAACGATGTTTCTGGCCAGGTTATCAGGCCTTTCTGATACACCGATCACCACTACTGATTTCGGATAGAAGAGTTGATTCACCTGAAACCTCCCGATCCCTTCACCCTTTCCCTCTCCCTTCGGGGGAGAGGGAAAGGGTGAAGGGGCATATTAAATTCCTTTGTTAAAGGGCTTTGCATACCCTGTTAATTCCACATAGCCCATTCCTTTGATACGATCACTTCCAGATTTCCCTTCAACCTTAACACTTCCTTCCCAATAGGTCACCCGGGTGGATTGATTTGTGACCAGTTCCTGATCTTTGGTGGTTGGGGATAGAATCAATTCGATCTGGTGACCGGGGATTTTTATCCTCCAATGGGATGGATAGGTGGCTCCACTCTTGGCACTCTTCCATTGATCCATAGCTTCAACCTGAAAATTGCTAACAGTAAGATGCCGCTGGCTTCCATCATGAAATACGATGGTCCCACTCGAATAAGGATCCATTTTCCTATCCCTGTGTCGAATCTGATATAACATTAAATCCACCCCGTTCTCCAGCTGGATGCCAAACCAATCCCAACCCGCCTGATCCTCCCGAAGCTGGTTTGAGCCAAACTCATGGTCAATCCAGCTTGTACCGCTGATGGAGACTACTTTGCCTTTCAGGAAGATTTTCCCTTCTGTTTTGAGCCGGGTGATCGAATAGTAATGGGAGGCATAGCCTTCCCCTTTTGCCTTCTGACTGATCCCATTCTGGCCGTGAATCACTGGGCCTTTTTCGGAACTGAGCCTGAGTTCGATTCCAAATTCCTTATCGCCAGCCCTGAGGATGTGGTTTTGAATCGAAGAGGCGTTTATCTCTGCGGACCAGTCTTCGATCCAGACTCGAAAGGCTTTTTCCCCGCTCTTATATTCTGACGCCCCGGCCTCATCGAAACTTCCCCTGCTGATCTTCTCTCGATATTCAAACCTCTTTTTGGATTCATCGGTGATGGCAAGATGGGCAAAATAGAGATTTCGAACCGTCCACTTCGAATTTTTTCTGCTGACCTCTTTTCTCAAAGCGGTTCTAAAAAAGGTGAGGTGGTAGCCATAAGATTTTTTATCCTCAGACCGGAGATGACCGGAGTAGTACCACCATTCCGTCTTAAATTCAGGGTGAGAGAAATGATCCTGAGGAAAAGAAAAAGTTCTCCCCGGGAGAGCGCGTTTGAATTCCTCAGCATATATCTTCGCCTGAGTCAAAAGAAGGATAAAAAGGAGTCCCGAAATGATGAACCCCTTTTTTCTCATGCTTAAAAGCCATCTACGGCTGGGAAGGAATCTCATGGTTAAAGCGGCTTTTTACGGGAAAGTCGGCTTTCATCCCCGCCTTGTAGGCGGGGAGCTTTACTCAAATCACCAAGCTCTGTCTTCAGCACATCCCTGAAAAGAAACAGAAGGGCATTGAAGGCCCTGTTTTGGGTCGATGATAAAACTCTTTTTGTAAGTGCCAGATAGCTCAAAAAATCCTTTACATCGCCTGAGTCTAAGCCAGCAGTACGGATATCTTTCTTTTTGATGCTGGAGCCATAATCCATGAACCTTTCGGCCCACTCCAGATAGGAGCGTTCCGTTCTGTAGGAATAATGCTTGATGCGTATGGCCTGCCGCATTTCAGTGAGGATTTTTGAAACATCGGGGAGTCTTGTTTTAGGCACGTCGGGGGCAAGAGAACGGGAAATTAAAAAGTCTTGGAATTCGGGTAATATTCTATTGGCCACTAATGATCTCCCAATTTGCCAACCTGTTGACTCATAAGAAAATGTTACCCGGGGGATCGTTGAAGAGAAGAGGATGAAGAGGCGGGATTGAGTATGTTTTTAAGTCTCTTCTCCATGACCTCTCTTAGCACAAAGGGGTTGAGTTTTTCAAGTTCTTTAGAGAGATGCTGTTTTATGTCGGGAGAGATATGAGGGGATTCGAGAATTCTCTGGTATGGAGTTTTAGGAGGGTCATGGTGTTTGAGGGTTTTTGATCCTACTCTTTCTTTAGAGAGGAGTTTCATGGAGGGGCAGAAGAAGTTATGAAAGAGTCTCCACGGGTGACGATAGAGGTCATTGAGGAGGGAGACGACGTTAGGGTCATCTAAGCGTTGGTAACCGAGCCATTGACGGACATGGGTCCAGTTTTTCTGTTCGATGTGAGCGTTGTCATCTTTGTGGTAGGCTCGTGAGCGAGTAAATTGGACGGGGGGTTTTCTTTGTGCGAAATGTCTCAGGAGGTGATAATTGAGGAACTCACCGCCATTGTCGCAATCAAAGCCGAGCAAGGGGAAAGGTAAAGATTTTTCGATGTCTTTGATTTGGGTGAGGACGTCGGATTCCCCTTTTCCCCAGACCGCTCTTTGTTCAGACCAGCCGGTGGCAATATCGACGCAGTCGATGGTGTAGGCGAACATTCCGGACAGGGACTCTCCGCAATGGGCGACGGTGTCAGCTTCGAGGAAGCCTGGGCGAGATTCATCCCATTGGTTGGTTTTGATGGGGATCTGTTTTCGGATGAGGGTTCCGGGTTTGGTGGTGGTTCTGCCTCGTCTCTTATATTTGATCCGAGTGGGGAGAAGGAGACGGTCGATGGTGGCCGCAGAGATTCTGAGGAGGGTCTCAGAGACCTCTGAGGGCAGAGGTCCGAAGGATTGAACATAACCGGGGAGCCAGAGGGGTAGGATGACTTTGAGGCGTTTTGAGCAGGGGAGGTTGGCAGCGAGCCAGATTTTTTTTAGAGGTTTAAGGATGATGTTTCGGTGATAAATTGGGGATCTGCCTCGCTTTCTAACTTGGGGGTTTGCAAAGCGTTTAAATCGTCGGAGTAATCGGATCGCATGCTTTCGGTGATATCGGCAAGTTGCACAGAATTCGTCAAGGATGATGGATCTTTCCTTACGAGACGCTTTTTTGTACCGTAGAAAAATGGCTTCGACATATTCTTTTTTTGATCGCGGACTCATAATCAGTTCTCCTTTTGGGCCCCTTTATCGGGTAACATCTATTATGAGTCAACGATCCCTTTTTAATCACGCTTTGGGTAACATTTTTTATGAGGCAATTCGCCAAAATGTTTGGATTATACGAAATTCGCAATTTATGCTATTATATGGAAAAGACGAAATAGATTCAATAATTTTTCATAATTTTATAGACAAAATATGCTAAAACTACTATAAAGTAAATTTTAGAAGACCTAATTTCAAACAAATACGAATTGCGTCTATTAATTGTTAATCCGAAAAGAGCATATTGAAGGAGAAATACTAATGAAAACAGGATGGTGCTTTCGAACCGTAAGGTATGCTTTTATTGTTATGACCTTTTTTACCTTAGTTTTAGCTTGTCGCGGTCCTAGCCAAGACGTTATTACAAAACAAGACGCTTTTTTAAAACAAAGAGAAGGTTTAATCTACCAAGTTTCTTACCAAAAAGCTTTCCAATGCGTTATCTTCACTCTTACGAAAAAAGGAATCGCTATTGACAATATTGATGAAAAAAATGGTTTCATAAATACTCGACCTCAACAGATAAGAGCGGAAAGGTATGTGTTTCAAATTGCAATAAGACCTAGTGGCATTTCGAAAACTACTATATCGGTTATTTGCACTTGGAGCGTTCCACCAGGCATTGATATAAATTACGCTTTCCTACCTTCCGCAGTTGCAAGGTCAAAGAGTAAAAAGTTGGAAATTGAATTGGCTGAAGACATTTATAATGAAATGATGAAGGTGGAAGCTGAAAAATCTGAAATCTAAAATCTTGCAGGGGAAACCAGTGGAGGTTTGGGGTCAAAGCTACATTATACATTTTACAAACCTGATTAATCGTGGTATGATTTAGGTATGGCACGGCAGTTGCGGATTGAATATGAGAGAGGATTTTATCATATCACTTCCAGGGGAAACCAGAGAGAGAAGATATTCTGGGACGCTAAAGACAGGGAAAGGTTAAAGACAATCCTCGAGAGGACCAAAGAAAGATATGGCTATTTGTTACATGCCTATGTGTTCATGGACAATCATTATCATCTTCTCATAGAGACCCCCCGTGCCAACCTCCACCCAATCATGCAGAATGCCTATTCCGCTGAATCCAGCCGGCTGTTCCGACCCAAAGCGGCCACTTGTTCCGATTGAAACCGGCCACCCTCTGTCGGAGCGAAGCGACGCTGGGGTTGATAGCTTTTTTAGAAGATGAAGGTTTGGGGTCAAAGCTACATTATACATTTTACAAACCTGATTAATCGTGGTATGATTTAAGAAACAATTGGTGTCAGGCCTTGAAATTTGACAAATCATTTATCTTTTGATATGATTTTTCTATGGGTAGGCCGATTCGGATAGAATATCCTGGTGCTTTGTATCACATTACGAGCCGGGGAAACGAAAAAAAGAAGATATTCCTACAAGATGCGGACCGTATCAAATTTCTTAAAATCCTTGAGGACTACCATGACCGTTATGGGATTCTCATCCATGGTTATATTTTAATGGATAACCATTATCATTTGATACTGGAGACGCCGAGGGGAAACCTGTTGAAGGTGATGCATGGGATTAACAGTAGCTATACGGGTTATTTTAATCGGAAGTATGGGAGGAGTGGGCATCTGTTTCAGGGTCGTTACAGGGGAATACTTGTTGAGAGGGACAGTTATCTTCTATCCCTGAGTCGATATGTTCATCTCAATTCGGTGAGGTCTGGTTTGGTGGAGAGGCCGGAGGATTATCGGTGGAGTAGTTATCGTGGGTATATTGGGAGGGAGAAGG
>Ga0209610_1000866_pt1 | contig 15752 bp, 14 predicted proteins | sample LakKivw275mmetaG_FD_184137 | JGI IMG/M metagenome (GOLD analysis project Ga0209610, IMG submission 184137) | Anoxic lake water microbial communities from Lake Kivu, Rwanda to study Microbial Dark Matter (Phase II) - Lake Kivu water 275m metaG... | ecosystem: Environmental > Aquatic > Freshwater...
ATTCAAGCTATCTCAGAGAAAGGAGAAATTAAAATTAAAACGGAAAAGTGTCTTATCAAAGAAGGTTCTGGCCTAAAACTAATAATAGAGGATAATGGAGTTGGGATCTCTGAAAAAGATCTTAATCAGATATTTGACCCCTTCTTTTCCACTAAAGAGCAAGGTTCTGGTTTAGGACTTTCCATAGTATACAAACTTGTAGAGGGTCATCAGGGAGAAATAAAAGTTGAATCTGAAGAAGGGGAAGGAACAAAATTTATTATTTATCTACCTCAAAAAGGAGGGAGTAATTTTGCAGAAGATACTAGTGGTCGATGACGAACAGAATATAAGAAGAATGTTAAATCGGGTGCTTTCTTCAGAGGGGTTTATAGTTAAGGAAGCTATTAATGGCTTAGAAGCCCTGAAGAGATTAGAAGAAGAAGATTACAGCTTAGTGTTATTAGACCTTAAAATGCCTAATCTAAATGGAATAGAGACGTTAAAAAAAATAAGAGAGTTTGATATAAATTTACCGATTATTATGATATCTGCTTATGGAAGTATTTCTGAAGCAGTAGAGGCTATGAAATTAGGGGCTTTGGATTATTTAATAAAACCTTTCGATATCGAAGAATTAAAAATCATAGTTGAAAGAGCAATTAAACAATATGAATTAAAAGTAGAAAACATTTACTACCGAGAGGAAGAAGAGAAGAGGTTTAATTTTGATGAAATTATCGGAAAGAGTAAGGCTATAAAAAGAGTTTTGGAGATGGTAAAAAGTGTATCTGTTACCCCTGCTACGGTGCTTATTACTGGGGAGAGTGGTACAGGAAAAGAGTTGATAGCTCGGGCGATACATAAGAATAGTCCTGGCAATAATAATCCTTTTGTAGTGGTTAATTGTGTAGCCTTTTCTTCTCATCTTTTAGAAAGTGAACTTTTTGGACACGAAAAGGGGGCTTTTACCGGTGCGATTTCTAAGAGGATCGGTCGTTTTGAGATGGCTAATGGGGGTACTATTTTTTTAGACGAGATTGGAGAAATTGACCCGTTTATACAGACTAAACTACTTAGATTTTTACAGGAAAAGGAATTTGAAAGAGTAGGAAGTTCAAAAAGTATTAAAGTCGATGTACGAATATTATCTGCCACTAACCAAGATTTAAAAAAGAAAGCGGAAGATAACAATTTTAGACAAGATCTTTATTATCGGCTAAATGTATTTAATATAGAAGTTCCCCCTTTAAGGGAAAGGAAAGAGGATATACCTTTATTGGTGGAGCATTTTCTCCATAAATATGATAAAATATTAAATAAAAAAGTAGAAGAAATTTCCCCTCAAGCAATGGAATTACTCTTAAATTATGATTATCCAGGAAATATAAGAGAACTAGAAAATATACTCGAAAGAAGTATGATTATGGCTAAGAATAACATAATCGATGAGACCTATTTTGCTTTTATAAATAAGGAAAATTTTTCGGAGAAAAAAGGGACTCTAAAAGAAGCGGAAAAAGAATTAATTATAAAATATTTAATTCAAAATAAGAGCAATCGTACTAAAACTGCTGAACTTTTAGGTATGAGCCGAAGAAGTCTGCAGAATAAGATAAAAGAATATCAAATAGAATTGTAATAAATTTTTAGTAAAAATCATCTAATATTTTTTATAATTAAAGAGGAAATATAAAGAGGAAATATAATTTGACATATTTATTAAATTATCTTAATATATAGGCGTAAAGGATAATCCTTTATCAGAGGACTTGTATCTGCAAAAGAGCAAGATCACAAGATAAATAATTTATCAGTATTTCGTCTAGTATCTAAGAACAGAACTAGAACGGAGGTGAAAAATTGAATAAAGTATCAAATTTATCAGAATTTAAGCTCACCACGCGACAGCTGGCTATCTCTGGTATGTTAGGAGCAATTGCTATCATCTTGGGAGCAACAAGATTAGGGTTTATCCCCGTTCCTACTCCTGCTGGTGCTGCTACCATTATGCACATTCCAGTAATTCTAGGTGGTATATTAGAAGGTCCAATAGTAGGTGGATTGGTAGGATTGATCTTTGGGATATACAGTTTGGTAAATGCTACGAACCCTATGTTTGCTGACCCGTTAGTTGCAATTTTTCCCAGAATATTTATTGGAGTAGTAGCTTATTATTCTTATAAACATCTCTGGAAAAATAGTGCTTTAGCGGCAGCATTAGGAACTATCACCAATACTATTGGTGTATTGGGATTAGCTACCTTAAGAGGGTATCTACCACTTAAAGTTAGCATTACCATTGGTTTTGTGCATGGCACTCCAGAAGTAGTAGTAGCAATGTTATTAGTGACTATATTAGTTAAAGCTTTAAAGAAAGCGGGTTTATAGAAAGTTTATGAGCAGAGAAGATGATTTCTTCTCTGCTCTATTTTTATTGGTTATAAAATTTTAAGTGGAATATTATAAGTTATCTATATAATTATCTGAAAACTAAAGTTAATAATTATAAGAGGTATCATAATGATTTTAGTAATTGATGTAGGTAATACCCATACAGTTATAGGAGTATATAAAGAAGAAAAGTTGTTAGGCCATTGGAGAATATCCACTAATTTAGAAAAGACCGAAGATGAATATGGTATACTAGTAAAAGATCTACTTGATAATTCTAAATTATCTTTAGCGGATATTAAAGGAATAGTTATTTCTTGTGTTGTTCCTCCAGTAATTTGGATATTAAAAAAGATGTCGGCAGATTATTTTAAAGTTTCTCCCATTATTGTAGGACCAGGGATAAAGACTGGGGTTTATATTAAAACAGATAATCCTAAAGAAGTAGGGGCAGATAGGATTGTTAATGCTATTGCTGCTTATAAACTATATGGGGGTCCGGTGATAATTGTAGATTTTGGAACAGCTACTACTTTTTGTGCGGTTAACAAAGAGGGAGTTTATTTGGGAGGGGCTATTGCCCCCGGAATTGAGATTTCTGCAGAAGCTCTGGCTGAGAAGACAGCAAAATTACCTAAAATAGAAGTAACCAAACCCCAACATTCTATCGGCAGTAATACTATTGCTGCTATGAAGTCGGGGATATTTTTCGGATATTTAGGACTGACTAATGAGTTAATTAAGCGGTTTAAGGGAGAGCTGGGAGAAGATTCTTTGGTAGTAGCAACGGGTGGTCAGGCGGAATTAATTGGAGGCGAGTGTAACTTAATTGATAAGATTAATCCTTTTTTAACTTTAAAGGGATTGTATTTAGTATATGAGATGAATAAGTAAACTAGCATAGCGTATTATGTCATTGCGAGCTCTGATTCATCAGAGCGTGGCAATCCCCATTTAAGATTGCTTCGGTCGTTTCGCAATGACAAAAGAGGAACCTAACGTAATATGTGATACGAATTTATTTTGGCTTTCTTCTTTTCTCTTTTTCTCCACTATACGCTCTACGCTATACAATTTCCATATTAATATCTAAAGACTTCACCGAATGAGTAAGAGCACCAACAGAAATTAAATCTACTCCTGTTTGAGCAATCTCTTTTACTTTTTCCAGGGTAATTCCTCCTGATGCCTCAATTAAAGCCTTATTTTTAGCCATTTTTACTGCCTTTCTTATTATATCTAAATCCATATTATCCAGCATTATTATATCAGCTTGCATCTCTAAAGCTTCTTGGAGTTGAGATAAATTTTCTACTTCCACTTCAATTTTCATAGTATGAGAAATTCGTTTTCGAATAGAGCTTATTGCTGCCTTAACTCCTCCTGCTATAGCTAAATGATTATCTTTAATTAATACTGCATCATATAAACCAAAACGATGGTTGTATCCTCCGCCTATACGCACAGCATATTTTTCTAATATTCGTAGTCCGGGAGTAGTTTTACGGGTATCGGTGATATGAACTGGGAAATCTTTAACTTCTTGGCAGAATTGGTAAGTAGTAGTGGTTATTCCTGACATCCTTTGTAGAAAATTTAAGGCTGTTCTTTCACCTTTAAGAATGGTTTGAGCTGGACCAGTGATTTCTGCGAGAATTTCTCCCCGAGAAACTTTTATTCCATCTTTGATTTTAGTTTGGAAAGTAATTTTTGGGTTTAACTTTTTAAAGACTAATTCAGCTATTCCAAGACCAGCAATTATACCTTCTTCCTTTGCTTTGATAATACCTTTGGCTTTTAAATCATAGGGGATAATAGATTCAGTGGTAATATCTCCAGTACCGATATCTTCTATTAAAGCTTGCTCTATTATTCTATCTATCTGAATATTCTCTTTTGCTAAAAAATTCATTTTTAAAACACCTCTTTATAGAATAATTGACCAATTGACAAATTACTCAATCTGCTATTTTATCTGCGAGAACACTATTCGCGAGATATGTAATTGGAGAATCGGTAAATTGGCGAATTGGTCAATTTGTTAATATACAATATGTTTTTTCCAATTTATATCATCTCTCTCAGGAAAGTCTTCACGATAATGTGCCCCTCGGCTTTCTTCCCGCTTTAAAGCTGATAAGATGACTAAATTAGCTAAGGTGATAAGATTCACCAATTCAAATTCTTCAGCAGTTTTTAATTCTAATTCCAATAAATATTTCCACTGCTTAATTTTTTGTTGTGCTTTGGTTAAATTTGAAGCGGTTCTAATAATTCCCACTTTATCCCACATAAGTTTCTGTAATTCTTTTTTTACTTTTTCTGGGTTGATTTTTTTGTATTTTTTTCGTGAAATATTATAAGAAATGTTTATTTCTTCACCTCTTTTTATAGAAAAAGGCAATCTACTTTCTTTAATTTTTTGAGCGATTCTATTACCAAAGACTAATCCTTCCAAAAGAGAATTACTGGCTAATCGATTTGCACCATGTACTCCTGTAGAAGCACACTCTCCACAAGCATAAAGATTTGCTAAATTAGTTTGTCCCCAGGTATCGGTTTTTATGCCTCCCATAGTATAATGAGCTGCTGGAGCTACTGGAATAAATTCTTTTTCAGCATTGATACCCAGTGTAATACAGTTATTATAAATAGTAGGGAAGCGTTTGGAAAATTTATCTTTTATCTTAGTAGCATCTAAAAAGACATAATTACTTTTAGTCTTTTTCATCTGGTCAGTAATTGCTCGTGCAACTACATCCCTGGGGGCTAATTCTGCCAGAGGGTGATAGGAGTGCATAAAGAGTTCACCTTTGATATTTTTTAATACCGCTCCTTCGCCACGAACTGCTTCAGAGATTAGAAATTTAGGACTTCCCTGGTGATAGAGGGCAGTAGGATGAAACTGAATAAATTCTAAATCTGTAACTTTTGCTCCTCCTCTATAAGCTATAGAAATTCCATCTCCTGTGGTAACCTCAGGATTAGTAGTATTACTAAAAAGTTGTCCTGCTCCACCACTGGCTAAAATGGTTGATTTTGCTAAATAGGCAATAATCTCTTTAGTATTAGTATCCAAAGTTAATAAACCATAACATATGTGATGATCAACTAATATATCTAAAACTAAAATATTTTCTTTAATCTTTATTCTGTTTTCTTTAATTACTTTTTTAGAGAGGGATCTTTCTATTTCAGCACCGGTGGCATCGCCCTGGGCGTGTAAGATTCGGGGTCTTTGATGAGCTGCCTCTAAAGTAGTATCGTATTTGCCCTTGATTTTATCAAAATTAGTACCCCATTCTATTAGTTCCCCTACACATTTTGGACCTTCAGTTACTAATACCTTTACGGCTTCTAAGTCACAAAAATTCGCTCCGGCTTTTAGAGTGTCTTCCAGATGTAAACGAGGGGAATCTTCGTCACCTAAAGCTACAGCTATGCCTCCTTGAGCATATTCTGTATTGCTTTCTTTTATTTTGCTTTTAGTTAAAAGGATGATTTCTCCTTGGGGGGAAAGTTTAAGGGAAGTATATAGACCAGCGATTCCAGTACCTACTATTAAAAAATCAGTATAAATTTTTTTAAGTTTGCAAAGATCAAAATTAATTAAATAATGTGGCAACATTTATTCTAATCCTTTCCAGAAGTTTAGATAGTTTCTAACATTCTATTTAGTGCTTTTAGAGATTTTTTTCTTATATCCTCTGGCACTGTAATTTGGGGTTCTAAAATTTGTAGGGAGCGGAGAACTTTTTCCAAATTAATAAGTTTCATGTCTCTACAGATCATCTTTTCAGAAGCAGCGAAAAATTCTTTGTCTGGATTACTCTTTTTTAAGGGATGAAATATTCCTATCTCTGTACCAATGATATATTCTTTTGCTGAATTATTACTGACAAAATTAATAATCCCCTTGGTACTACCAATATAATCAGCCAGATTGCAGACTTCAGGGCGACATTCGGGATGGACCAATAGTAAAGCTTGGGGATGAAGTTTTTTAGCCTTGATTACGTCTTCTTTAGTTAAGAAATTATGGACAGGGCAAAAACCTGGCCAGGGAATAATCTTTCTTTTTGTTCTTTGGGCAGTAAAATTAGCTAAATTTTGATCAGGAATAAATAGAATATCTTTTTTATTTGAAATTGCCTGAACAACTTGAACAGCATTGGCAGAGGTACAACAGTAATCGCTTAAAGCTTTTACAGCAGCAAAGGAATTTACATAAGAAATTATTACTACTTTAGGTGATTCTTTTAATTTTTCTTTTACTTTTTCTGGAGGAGCCATATCAGCTAAGGGGCATCCGGCCTTAATTTCTGGAAGGAGGATAATTTTTTCTGGAGAAAGAATAGCCGCTGTTTCTGCCATAAAGTAAACTCCGCAAAATACTATAACTTCTGCATCAGTCTGGGCAGCTTGCTGACTGAGGAAGAGAGAATCACCTATAAAATCAGCAATATCTTGAATTTCAGCTGGTTGATAAACATGGGCTAAGATTATCGCTTTTCTCTTTTTCTTCCAAGCCAATATTTCTTCAACCAAATTCTTTTTGGAAAATTTATTAGTGATAGAATCCATTTTTTACTCTCCATTAAATTAAATATAATATAGATTTTTAATAAATTATCTTATGATTTTTTATTTTAATATATTTATGGTTATTTCCCAAACATTTTGTTTACTTTTTGGGTTACCATCATTTATATTATAGCATAAAAAAATTTTAGATATAAAATCTTTCTTATTCTATTATATTTTATGAAAAAGTAAAGAGGGTAAAGTTTTTTGTAAAATATTATTTAGATATAAATAGAATAATTCAAGTTGTAAAACCCAACGAAGAAATAGTATAATTTTAATAATTTATTTAACTGTAATACACAAATTAATTCAAGGGATAGGAAGAGTTGAAGATGAAAATATTAGCAGTGGATTTCGACGGGGTCATTAGCGACAGTGCTTTAAAATCTTTATTTGTAAGTCATAATGCCTATTGTCAATATTTCGGTTCGGAAGTAAAGAAAAATTTTGGTGGGAAATTGTTTACTTTTGATAATTGGGAAGAGATGAAAAGACAATATAAAAAAGAAATGGATGATTACCACCGCTTAAGGTCTTATATCGAATTATCGGGTGATTTTTTCGCTATTATTAAAATTATGGAAGAGCAGGTTCAGATTAAGGACCAACAGGAATTCATTACTTACCGTAACCAGCTTCAATTCGATTATCAATTTTTTCGAGAATTATTTTTTCAAGAGAAAGAGGAATGGCAGAAAATAAATTTTAAAAAATGGTTTTATCTGTCACCTGTTTTTCATAAAGTCGTCAAGGGTATTCAACGATTTTTACAAGAAGGTCAAAAAATTGTCATTGCCACCTCCAATCTTAGGGGAGCCATTCATTGTGACTTTCAATCGGAATATCTTGGTTTTGAAATGGACATTGAAGATATTTTTGATAAAAATTTTGGCAAGCATAAAGCAGAGCATATGCAGGCCATCGCTAAAAAATATGATGCCAAATTAAATGAAATTTATTTTATTGATGATCAGCTGAGCTATCTTAAAGGAACTGATGTTTTGGGGGTTCACGTTTTTTTGGCCGGATGGGGTTATTGTACCGAAAGCCATAAAGAGGAAGCAAAAAAGGCAAAGATCCCCATAATTGAGAAGGAAAAGGATTTTTACCCGGTATTAAAGCAAGCTTTGAGTTAAGTTGAAAGCTCTCATTGTGGCGTTTGTATAAAGAAAGACAATCTCCACACTGTACCATACTTATGGGGCAAAGATTGAGAGATAGAAAATGTGAGTTTGTCCCTAATTTTAAGTATGGTACAGTCAAATCAAAGAAACCTTTGGTGAGTATAGGACACTGAAATTTTATTTTTTAAAAGGAGATAGTGTGATGAATAATGGAAAAAAAGAGGAACAGGAAAACTGATTTTTAGCTAAGTAAGGGAGATAAATATATATAAAATTTGAGGATTATCGGTTTTTAATGTAAAAAATGATAAGGCTTTAAAACGCAGAAAATATAAGGGTTTCTGCGTTTTATTGTTATATGGAATAGTGGTAGTGCTTCTGAAATAGGGAGAAAATGAGGCAAAAAAGGACTAAAAATTGTATTTTTAGGAGGCTGAAAGCCTTGTAATATAGGGCTTTCAGAGAAATATGGTCGTAGAAGCGTTTTTTGAGGTTGGGTAGGGTGATTGTTCATTTTTTTAAAAATAGGCGCTTAAAATGGCTTATTTTAGATGTAGGTGAAAAGCCTTATTTTATAAGTGTTTAAGTGGGGTTAAATTTAAAAGTATTATAAAAAAGAGGAATTTCAAGAGTTTTGTAGAATATATATAGAAAACAGCATCATAATTAAAAAAATAATTTAAGATTATAGAGGCTATATAGAAGAAAAAAATTAATGTAATTTTTATTAATATTAGTTAATATTGGAGGGAGAGGTCAGGCAGATTTGACAGATTATATTTTATTGACTATAATATTAGTCGATAGGCTAATATATTAGCCAAAGGAGCTGTTAAAAAGATGGAGAAGATTCTTTTTATAACAAATTCTCAAAAAATATTAGAATTCTTAATTCAAACATCAGGGGAAGAGTATCTTTCCAGGGAAATTCAAATTGCCGTTAAAATAAGTAAGGCAGGTACAAATTTTGCCTTGAATGATTTAGTAAAAGCAGGATTTATCAGAAGAAAAAAAAGAGGCAAGATGTATCTCTATGCAATAAATTTTGACCACCCAATAATTAAGCAGTTAAAAGTTCTAAAAGTAATTATATCCTTAAATCCATTATTAAAGAAGATGAGAAGCAAATCTCAAAAAATAATTCTCTATGGAAGTTCGAGTCGGGGAGAAAATACCAAAGATAGTGACGTTGATCTGTTTGTGGTTACCAATTCCTTACCGGAAGTTGAGAGAATAGTGAAGAATAGTTCTAAAGGAAAGACTATCCAATTAATTACAAGGACGCCATTAAAATATATAGAAATGGAAAAAACTGACCCGATTTTTTATGCAGAAATAGAAAGGGGTATTGTTTTATGGGAAGCAAAAGATGAATCCAGAATTTGAAAGGTGTTTAAGAAGTCAAAAAATAAAGGTATTTTCCCGAACGAGAAAGTGCGGATTATTATGATCAATGGTCCAAGATAGGAGTAGAAACGATTTTAAAAATTGCTGAAGAATTTTTAAATCATAGTACACAATTAATGAAAGAAATAAAAAAATAAAATACACCCCCAAAGTGATTTAACCATAAGTCTCTTTGGTTTTTACTAAAGAGTTTTTATTGCTTAAAGTTTTTTATAAAAAAAGAATGTCATTTCCACTTCTCTAAATGTCATTCCCACGAAACCTGTCCTCGACCTGATCGGGGAGTGGGAATCCATCTTTCTCCTTCAATCCAGAAACTTTTTCTTTTAAAAAGAAGGATTTTTTTATTCTTTTGTCGTATTAATATTAAGGTGTAGATAAATTGAAAAATATCAACTCTTTTAACCGTTGATGGCGATTCAATAAGGTAAATATATATTCTTGAAGTGTGAAAAAAAACCGTTCCCTGGTACATATATTACATTTCAAATCTCTGAACCAGATTCTGTTCGATCCATTTTAAGCTTTCTTCCATGAACAATCTGTCCTTTTCCTTTTTTTCTTTCTTTTTAAGAGCTAATTTATTTAGTTTTACTATTTTACTTTCCGATTCTATTTCTTCTGTCTCCATTATTTTTTCTTCCTCATCATTTTCTTCTTTAAATGATTCAGGATTAAGATAATTAGCTTTTAAGGCAGTAATTAGCCAGCCGGCAGGATTTATTACATTCCTCTTTATCTGGAGAAGGTCTAATTTTTCCTCAATATCCTCCAAGGAATAATTTAAAATTGTTTTATAAATTGATTTTTTATCCATATTTAATTTTTCCAATTCTTCTTTTATCCTATCTGTCTTTAGAGATTTTTTATTATCAGAAACTACTTTATTGGGATTATGCTGATTGGAATAAGGAAATTCTTCTGATATTCCAGAGATAATCTCTTCTTTTTCTTCCGGTAGTTTTTCTTTCGGGGGATAAAGAATATTTTCTTTATCTAAAAGGACTATTTGATAAAGATTATGGTCATATCCTCCGGAGGAAGATATTTGTTTTACTATTTTTTTGATTAGACCATATTCTAATAGAGTATTGCGGTATTTAATTAAGGTCTTGGTGCTAGTGCCCATTCTTTTATTTAGAGTTTGAATGGAAGGCCAGGCAATGTCTTTTCCTTTATGACAGTAACTTAAGAGCTGAAGATAGAGCATGGCTGGGCCAAGACCGATGGTACTTACCCAGTGAGCCAAGAAATAGTCCTGGATAGTTGTGTAAGTATTAATTCTGTTAACTGGTATTTTTGTTTCCATAGTTTTTACCTTCCTTTGAATAGTTTTCGGGGAGAGAGGATAAGAAGAGAAATATTTACCCCTCTATTTATTAAGAGCAAAAAGAGGTAATTTCGCTATACCCTGATGAAAAAAATTTGAAAAATTTTAGAAACAGCAGCAACAGCAGGGGAAAAATTACACCCAAATGTTGTTGCTGTTCTATTTGTTACTGTTCTTACTTGTTGCTGTTAGTGTGGAAAAATTCCACTAGGGGGTGTGGAGAATTTCCACTAGGGTAGTGGAAAAATTCCACTAGTGGGTGGGAGAATATTTACCTCATCATACGGAGATTGACAAAGAATTAGAGGAAAATAATTTTATTTTAAAAAAAGAAGGATTTTATAAATCTTTTGTCGTATTAATATTAAGATGTAGAAAAATCGAAAAAGACTAATTCTTTTAACTGCTGACCATGATTCCATAAGGTAAATATATATTCTTGAAGTGTGACAAAGAAACATCCCCTTGTCTTCTTTTAATTGAAGGAGGCCATTTTGAAAAGAGTACCCGAAAAAGACGTGGAACAGTTCTGGAAGAAAAAGGAAGAGGATATTGGAGAAAAAATTAAAGGGAGGAGTATGGCATGGTTCATTGGTGGCTACCGGACCTTTTCCGGACCGATCTTGGGAATTTTATTCTATACTGAGAGCGCTTTTTATTTTCAGACTTTTCCCCGGCGAAACTTGCTCTTTTCTTTTATGAGAGCTGAGCAGCCGGAACGCGAAGAGAACCAGTTAAATTTTCGCATTCTCTGGTCCGATGTGGAAAAGATCGAACTTCCTCCCAGAAAACATCCTTTTTTGGCACTTTTATCTCCTGCAGATTATCGGATTTTCATTGATTACCAGAGCAACGGTCAAAAAATAACCCTAACATTAATCATGCACTGCCTGGAGGATTGCAGCAGGTTAATCGATTTTTATAAAGATTGCAAAATAAAAAAGGAATGGTAAATTATCTATCAGCCTATAATACATCCAGCAACTATTTTTTACAAAAAAGAAGGGTTTTATTACCCTTTTATCGTATTAATATTAAGGTGTAGAAAAATTGTACAAGACTAATTCTTTTAACCATTGGTGGCGATTCAATAAGGCAAATATATATTCTTGAAGTGTGAAAAAGAACCATCCCCTGACAAATTCAGACACAGACCGAAATTAGTAGCCCATACAAAACAGTTATGATATAATTATTATTTAGTGATCAAAGACAGCTTTTATTTAATATATTCAATTTGACTAGTCAGATTTGTTTCGGTATTTAAGGTATTGGAAGTTCAAATCCTCTTTAATTTAATAAGGTGAGAGATAATATGAATAATCATAAAATAAATTTAAAAACTGAAAAAGAACTTAAAGAAACAATATTACAAGAAAAAGAAAAAGGAACACCTGATATAGAAATTGGCCAAAAATATGGAGTTACATTTAGATATATTGAGAAACTCATCACCCAATCACATGGTCTCAATATTAGCTCTCTAAATATTTCGAAAAAAATAAAAACTTTTTATCCAAAAGATTTCAAAGAAGAACAATCTACCGTTTGGAGTTTTAAGCAAAGAGGAAATTGGGCAACTCATAGCGGAGAATACCGTGGAAACTGGGCACCCTATATTCCTAGAAATGTAATACTCAAATATTCAAATCCGGGTGAATTAGTTTTAGATTACTTTTGTGGAGCAGGTACAACTGCTGTAGAATGTAAATTATTAAATAGAAAATGTATAGCATTTGATATTAATGATAAAGCCATTGAACTGGCAAAAGAGAATGTAAATTTTAATGTAGAATTGCGACGTAATTGCAAAACGAGAGGATTCTGGTATGCCAACTAAAATAAATAAGCAAAAATTAACATGGAAAGATGTCGTGAGGAATACCTTATTAGAATTGGGTGGGCAAGGTCATTTATCTGAGATTAATAAAATCGTAGAAGGTCATCCCAAAACTAAAACCAACCCAACTTGGCGAGATACTATCAGAAGGGTTGTAAGGCAATATAAAATTTTTGAACCCTTAGGGAAGGGTGTTTACAAAATATCGGAAGAAGTTCCTATAAAAACTGGACCGCAGGAATTTACTAAAGAACCAGAAATTAATCATGGAATTGCACAAGGAATGTTAGTCACATTGGGAAGAATTTATGGTTATGAAACTTATGCACCTCCACATGACCAGACAATCAGGAATTTTCAAGGGAAACCACTAAGAGACTTTGTTAGTGTATCTGACTGCACGGATATTTTTAGAGGTCCAAACTTAGCAAAGATTAGAGAAATAGATGCTTTATGGTTTGATGAAGATGATTACGGATTATTCCCAGTTTATGCTTTTGAAGTAGAGGAAACAACAAGAGTAAAATCTGGTTTAGATAGGCTGTTGAAAATACCAAGAAGGTTTCCTGCTCAATTTTTTATTATTGGACCAAGTGCAAAGGAAAAAGATTTATTCAACCAATATATCAACCAGACACCGTTTAGAGAGTTTAAAGATAGATTTTTTTTTAAACTTTACAAAGAGTTAGAGGAACTTTACAATTCTGCCTTTATCCACAATGAGCGACAAGAACAGTTTGGAATCATTGAAAGGAGGATGTAAAAATTATAATCAAAATAATTATCGATTCCCAATATCATCGTGACCAGTTTGATGATTGGCTTGCAGGTGGCAAAGTTGAGTATAAAAGGAAAATATATTATTGGTCTGCGCAGAATAGCAATTATGGTTTTGGCTGGGAAGTTCAACCAGTTTCCGAAGAAAATTGGGCCAATATTGTTGAAGACGAATTTAATAATATCATAAACCTTATAGAAAGTTGTCTTTGTAAACATCAAATAGAGTATGTCTTCTGATTTTCTCTATCAGAAAAAAGCAACTTTGCCTTCTAAATATATTTTTGAGTTTCATAAATTCTGGGAAGCCAATCATAAGGAGATATTAAATGTAAGAATTGATAGAGAGAAAACGCAGTTAGCTGCCCAAGCTTTATCAAAAGCTATACATCAGTATGGAAGGAAAATACTTTGTGTGAAGAATCAAACGCAGGGTTTATTACCTAAAGCTATAGCTCAGGTTAGATTTTTCACAGCTAATCAGGATTTTCGAGAACCACCCGAAAATCAATTCGATAAATGTTTTGATGATCCTACCAGATTCGATGCTCAAGAGATTGCGGATGATCCTGACAGTTTTTTAAGATTTTTAAAAATAACTCGTTTGTCTCAGACTAACAAACGCCTTGATTTTGCACGGAATGCTGCTCATTTTTTATTAGATAAGAATATTTCAGCAGTTGAGATAGCTAGCTATTATAATGATGATGCTGTTCAAATAAGGGAAGCATTGGTAAATACTCCAAATATTGGCTATGGATTGAAAAAAGCAAATATGTTTATACGAGATATGGTTGAATGGAAGATTTGGCCAAGGTTAAAAAATTTTGACAAGATGGATGTTGCCAGTGATATTAACACTATAAAACTAGCTTTACGAACTGGTATTCTGCAAACTGATATACAATTACTATCTAGCTTTTTAGATATATTTTGTTATCAATATAGCTATATTGATGAAATGAGCGCTAAAGCTTGGAGAGTAGTTTGGGATGAATGGGTAGAATTAGATAACTTTACTGCACCTTCTTCACCTTGTCAGATGGATTTTTTAATTTACCGGATTGGACGTGAATATTGTAAGCCTATTGTTGTAAAGTATGAATGTGAAAATGGCCATATTTTTTATCATTTTGGTGCAAGATTAAAAACTTTTTCTATATGCCGCAAAAGAAATGTAAAAACACCAGCAATTCCTAAAGATAGATTCTTGCCCTGTCAATTAAACTCTTCACAATTACCCCATTATAATGGAAAAATTTTCTTGAAAGGTGATAATTTATTAAAAACTTTTAATGGTGTGTGTATACTTGAAAAGGTTTGTCAATCAAAGAAGGATAAGTTTTTTGATTTGAATCCGCCTAAATCTATTTCCATTAAAGGGCAAACAAGTTGGACGAATTCTCAATCTTATCGGGATAAGGGCGGCGGCGGCATGATGGGATGAGGGACTTATAACATGTTAACTATCTATCTAAATAGAGAATATAATAGGGACAGCTATTTTCTTCTAAAATAGGTGAGCTTTTTGAGATGGATTATTCAGCGGTTTCCCAGGCTGCTAAAAGATTTGAACAAAAAAGCGAAGTTAGTCGTGAAATAAAAGAGGTCATGCAAAGGGTGATAACAGCTTTGAAGGAAGTATGAATGTCAAATGTTGAGACCTGACCCGTTTATTTATATATACATTAATGCAAGAACTGAGCTAAGCTTTAATTGTATATAAATGTTGCATACCATAAAAAATTTTGTAATATTTCAATAACTAAATAACTTTTTCTAACCTTTCGTAAGGAATCTAATAAGTTCGGATTTTTAATGATAAAATTAGTAAGAATATATTAAGGGATCTTAATTTTTATGGAGAAAATAAAAAATAATAAACAAAAAAGAGAGGATGACGCCAAGCAGGTTGAAAAATCTAGTTGTCAGGAATTTTTAGAGTTTTATAATAAACAACTAGGTAAAAATACTAAATTCATAAGGTTTGGTAACCCGGATTTAGGTAAAGGAGAACCCGATTGTATTTGTAGTGATGGGCTAAATATTGAAGTTGCTACAGCTTTTTATGATAATTTACACGCAAAAAATAGCTGGGGCTCTATAGAGTTGCTTAAAAAAAGAATAAGCATGGATGGCTATGAAAAAAAATATTCAGACAACACCCGTTACATAAAAAATCCCAACTATGGTCTTTATAATAGTATAAATAAAAGGGTTATTGAAAAAAATAAAAAAGAATATAATTATGATGGAAAATTATTCTTATTAATTTTTTCTCGCCCTGATATAACTGACGAGAGAGCTATAGAAG
>Ga0209610_1000868_pt1 | contig 15732 bp, 15 predicted proteins | sample LakKivw275mmetaG_FD_184137 | JGI IMG/M metagenome (GOLD analysis project Ga0209610, IMG submission 184137) | Anoxic lake water microbial communities from Lake Kivu, Rwanda to study Microbial Dark Matter (Phase II) - Lake Kivu water 275m metaG... | ecosystem: Environmental > Aquatic > Freshwater...
GTCTGTAAGAGATATTCGAAGCGATGAGCTAGTTCAGATAGATCCCGGACACTTTATAATATGTCCTTATGAAGATAGTAAGTGGAGCGGCGCCAGGAGCTCGGCGTCTAAACAATCGTACTGCTGATATATCAAAGAATGCATGCAAAAGAGTTAAGTGGTTTGATTACTATGAGGCTAACGGGAGAAATGCTCGTAAAACCTGCCGGCATTTTGATATTTCTCCGGATACGTTCTATAACTGGAAGAAACGGTATAATCCTCAGAACTTGAAAACACTGGAAGACTGCTCGCACCGTCCTCACCGTTTACGGCAGCCGACCTGGTCCCCTGAAACTGCGGAAGCTGTGCTCAAACTCAGAGAGGAGTACCCCCGCTGGGGCAAAGAAAAGCTGGCTATTCTCTTGCAAAGAAAGGGAATGAACGTATCTTCATCTATGGTGGGTAGGATACTCAAGACGCTTAAAGAAAGAGGAATACTTCAAGAACCGCTTCCCAACCTTATCTCAGTGAGGAAACGGCAGTGGAAGCGTCCGTATGCCGTCAGGAAACCTAAAAATTACAAGGCCACGGATCCCGGCGATATTGTTGAGGTAGATACATTGGATATAAGACCACTGCCCGGTTTGATCCTCAAACAATTCACTGCCCGTGATATAGTTTCGAGATGGGATGTTATCAAGGCATCGAGCAGCGCCACAGCCACGGCTGCAGCTTATTTCATAGATACCTTGCTTGATAGAATGCCATTTCCAATTAAAGCTATCCAGGTAGACGGTGGCCCTGAGTTCCAGGATGTTTTCGAGGAAACATGCAAGAAACACGGTATTAACTTGTTTGTCCTCCCGCCAAGATCACCAAAACTCAACGGCCACGTTGAGCGGGCACAACGTACCCATACCGAAGAGTTCTATGAAATTACCGACACGTCTTTCGAAATGAAAGAGCTCAACCAGGCACTGCTAAAATGGGAGATGATATATAATACCGTGCGGCCACATCAATCTCTGCAGTATTTAACGCCACAACAATTTCTGGAACAAAAACACGACTTAATTAAAAGGAGGGATGTGTCCGGCATCTACTGAACCAGTACAGTCTCTTGATTAAAAACGACTGAAAATATATACTTTTTAGGCGATTTTACCAAGACGGTAGAGACTTTTTCCAGGTTGATACCCTGTGTGGTTTTGCTCCCGGAGGATACTATGGCATTTGATTCTTTCGAAGAACAGGAGGAAGTAATCGAGAGTTCAATGGACCTCGAGATGATTCGCGATGACCTGATGGCCGAGCTTAAATCAATTAACGAGTATGAAGCTCAGGTTGAGATGATCGAAAATGAAGATGCCGCCGACACCATTGAACAGATACTCGAAGACAAAAAAACTAATGTTGCAAGACTTCTCCACATTCTGAGCTTGCTGGATCCCGTACAGGCGGAAAAACTGAATAAAGAATTAAGGTAGTGAGAAAATGGCACACAAACCAAAGCTAAAGGCCGCTAAAAAAAACCGCGGCAAAACCAAGAGCAGTAAACGTAACGTAGTCAAGAAAATAACTGCATAGATTGCGGTGGAGACTCCGGTTTGAAGGTACTGGTTATCGGCAACGGGGCGCGTGAACATACCCTCGTATGGAAGATTGCCCGTAGCCGCCTCGTCGACTCTATTTACGCCGTTCCGGGAAATGCCGGCACCGGCAATCTCGCCAGCAACCTGGACATCCCTCTTAACGATATCCCCGCCATAGTTGGTAAGGCCCGCGAGCTCGGGATCGGACTGGCTGTCGTCGGCCCTGAGGCTCCCCTGGCTGCGGGGATTTCAGACCTCTTCAACCAGGCCAGCATACCTGTTTTCGGCCCATCCAGGGCTGCTGCACGCCTCGAATCCAGCAAAGCCTTCGCCCGCGATATCATGCAGAGAAACAACGTTCCCTGTGCCAGGGGCAAAACCTTCACCAGCTACAGCGAGGCCGAAAGGTATATTAGAACACAGGATATGCCCATAGTGGTTAAAGCTGACGGGCTGGCTGCCGGCAAGGGCGTAACCGTGGCAAAAACCCTGGACGAAGCGCTCTCCGCTCTCAACTCGATTATGAAAGAACGGGCTTTCGGCGCAGCGGGCGATACGGTTGTTGTCGAGGAATGCCTGATTGGAAAAGAGGTGAGCTTGCTGGCCTTCAGCGACGGCATAAACGTGATTCCCATGGTTCCGGCCTGCGACTACAAAAGGGTCTGCGATGACGACCGTGGCCCCAATACAGGGGGAATGGGCAGCTACAGCCCGCCCGGTTTTTTCGATCAGGAGATGACCGCTCAGGTATTGAAAAATGTCATCCGTCCCACCGTGGCCGCCATGGCTAAAGAAGGCGCCCCCTACAAGGGCGTCCTCTACACAGGATTGATCATGACGCAGCAGGGGCCCAGGGTGCTCGAGTTCAACGCACGTTTTGGCGATCCTGAAACGCAGGTGATACTGCCGAGGCTGAAAAGCGATCTGGTGGAGATAATGCTGGCTGTACTGGAAGGCGGTCTTGACCATGCAAAGATCGAATGGAGCGGTGATGCCTGTGTGGGTGTGGTCATGGCCTCGGGCGGGTACCCGGGCAGCTACCGTACCGACCTCCCCATCAGCATATCCGACAAACTGGATAAAGACATCAATATATTCTATGCGGGAGCAACAGAACGCGCTGGAGGCAAAATAGTCACCAGCGGGGGCCGTGTCTTAACGGTAACGGCCACCGGCCGCTCTATGAAAGAGGCCCGCGAAAAGGTGTACCACAACATCCCGTACATCAATTTTGAGGGATGCCATTTCCGCAGGGACATTGCGGCGAGGGAGGTAAACTGATGGCTCTGGTTGGTATCGTAATAGGGAGCAAGACGGATGAGGAGTATATAAAACCCGCCCTCGAGGTATTTAAAGAATTTAAAATAGCGTACGATATCGATATTTTGTCCGCCCATCGCAAGCCGGACAGGGTACGGCAGTACGCCCTGGAAGCAGGTTCCAAAGGCTATGAGGTGATCATAGCCGCAGCGGGCAGCGCCGCCCATCTGCCGGGCGTGATCGCTTCGTGGACGACTCTGCCGGTCATAGGTGTGCCCCTGCCCACCAGCGATTTAAAAGGTATTGACTCCCTTTACTCAATTGTGCAGATGCCCGGCGGCGTTCCGGTTGCCTGCACAGGTATAGGCACGGCCGGAGTAAAGAATGCCGCCCTGCTGGCCGTCCAGATCCTGGGAGTTAAATTCGAAGAGATTAAAAAGGCCTTTGCAGAATATAAACGCAGGCTGGCTGAGGTGTAGGCAGGTAGATATGATTGAACGCTATTCGCGCCCCAAAATGAAAAAAATCTGGTCGGACAAAAATAAGTTCGATAAATGGCTGCAGGTCGAAATTGCCGTATGCGAAGCCTGGTCGGATGCCGGGCGCATACCCAAATCAGCCCTACCCAATATCAAAAAGGCCAGGGTTGATTTCGACCGTATGGCGGAGATACTCAAGGTTACACATCACGATGTAACCGCATTCCTGAACGCGGTAGGCGAAACCGTGGGCCAGGACTCGCGTTACATCCACCTCGGTCTCACTTCATCGGATATTATAGACACCGCGCAGGCGCTGCAGTTTCGCGAGGCTGCTGACCTGCTTATGGAAGATATAGCGCAGTTGATCGCGGTGCTTGAGGACAGGGCGGTTTCCAATAAGGACACACTCATGATAGGTCGCACTCATGGTGTTCATGCCGAGCCGATAACGTTCGGGCTGAAGATGGCCCTGTGGGCACAGGAGATGAAACGCAACTATGCCCGGCTGGAAGAAGCAAGGAAGGCTATTAGTGTGGGTAAAATTTCCGGAGCGGTAGGCACATATGCCACGGTCCCGCCGGACATCGAGGCCGCGGCCTGCGCCGCGCTTGGACTGGCCAGCGCGCCGATCTCAAACCAGATCATCCAGCGGGATCGCCACGCCCAGTTTGTGACCACACTCGCTGTTGCAGCGGGCTCTCTCGAAAAGTTTGCCACCGAGATCAGGTCCCTGCAGAGAACGGAGATTATGGAGGCGGAAGAGCCTTTTTCCAAAGGTCAGACGGGTTCATCCGCTATGCCGCACAAGCGCAATCCCGAGCTCTGCGAAAGAGTATGTGGACTGTCCCGTCTGATCAGGGGTTATTCTGTAACCGCACTTGAGAATATAGCGCTCTGGCATGAACGCGATATCAGCCACTCTTCCAATGAGCGCGTCATTCTCCCTGACGCCTGTTTCGCCCTTGATTATATTTTGAACCTGTTCACCGGCGTCGTGAAAGGCCTGCAGGTTTACCCGGACAATATGAAACGTAATCTGGAGTTAACCCAGGGGCTGGTGTTTTCCCAGAATGTGATGCTGGCACTGGTGAACAAAGGCCTCAGTCGCCAGAAAGCTTACGAGCTTACACAGCTCAATGCCATGGAAGCATGGAAAACAAGGACCCCTTTCCTCAAACTGCTGAAAGCAGATCCCGACGTTTCCGGCCGTCTGAGCGCAAAGGAACTGGATGATCTATTCGATTACAGGCGTTTCCTCAAACATGTCGATACCGTATTCGAGCGTTTGGGACTGCTCAGGAAAACGCGTAAATCGCAGACTAAGAGATAGGAGTTATATCTTGAACATTTTATTCGACAGCTTATTGAAACTGCCGCTGTACGGGAAGGGCAAGGTCAGGGATACCTACCAGATTGGAGACAGGCTCCTGATAGTTGCCACCGACCGCATCTCGGCATTCGATGTTGTGCTTCCTAACGGTATACCCGATAAAGGGATAGTGCTCAACCAGGTATCTGCTTTCTGGTTCGGAAAAACCTACCATATCATACATAATCATATGGTCGAATCCATTGAGAGCCGCAGGGCTCTAACCAAGTATTCCCCCTGGAAAAGGCCTCTGCCCGAATTTCTGCTCGGCCGCTCGATGGTTGTGCTGAAGGCTGAGCGAATACCTGTAGAATGCGTCGTAAGGGGATATATTGCCGGTTCCGCTTGGGCCGAATACCAGAAAAAAGGCACGATCAACGGTAGAAAGGCGCCCAGGGGGCTGAAGGAAAGCCAGGAGCTGCCGGAGCCGATTTTTACACCTACTACCAAGGCCGATGTCGGCCATGACTTGCCCCTGTCGATCGGAGAACTGGTTGATATGGTTGGGGAGAGAACGGCCCGCAAGATCGAAACCAAGAGCCTGGAACTGTATAATTACGCGCGTTCATACGCTCTGGAGCACGGTATTATTATCGCCGATACTAAATTTGAATTCGGTTTCCACGATAAGGAACTGATGCTGATAGATGAGGCACTCACACCCGACTCAAGCCGGTTCTGGGATGCCAGCCAGTATGAGCCGGGGCAATCCCAGCCAAGCTTCGATAAGCAGCCGGTAAGAGATTGGTTGATTGCCTCCCGCTGGAACCAGAAAAAGGCAGCGCCGGCGCTGCCGGCGGACGTCGTTGCAGCCACGACGGAGCGCTACCGCGACGCATATACACTGCTGACCGGGAGGAAGTTTAAAAATGTATTTATCTAAGGTCTATATAACGCTCAAGCCGACGGTGAACGATCCGCAGGGTCTGACTATCAAAGGCGCGCTTCATACCCTTGGTTTTAAAAACGTGGATGAGGTCAGGGCAGGCAAATATATCGAGATAAAAATCGAAGCCGCTAACATGGAAAAGGCCCGGGCCGAGATACAGGATATGTGCAAGAAGCTGCTGGCCAATCCTGTTATCGAGAACTTCCGCTTTGATCTCGAGGAGATCAAATCCGCCTGATACTCAGGGCACCCTGTACGTTATCCTCAATACGGCCCTGTCCAGGCAGACCATATCGGCCACGCTGTCCCAGTTGGTAGATGTAAAAAATCCCAGCCTGAACTGGCACCTTCCCTGAGCGCCGGCGAGCAGCTTCTGTATTACATTGCCGCCCTGGTCATCCAGTGTCACGTCGACCAGCAGCGGGGCAGTCTCCTGTGCACCCGTCAGCTTAACGCTGCCCACCTCGGGAGCTGCAGACTCGTATGCCAGCCTGCCCAGGCTGCCCATCGAGCCGTGCTGGTACTGGTCTATCTCAAGGGCTCCCATATTTCCCCAGTGGACGCCACTATACATAGGATTGCCCAGGATAGAGTAGCCCGTAAGATCAAGGACAGCCTTGCTGACCACGGCGGTAGGAGGCAGCGTTGTCAGATCAAAGCTTAAAAATGCCCGCACAGCCTGGTTCTGTGGATTATCGCCTGCACACACAGCGCTTGAACGGGTGTAGCTCGCGCCGCTCTTGGTCAACGATCCGCTTTCATACGGAACTATATTCAATACTAAAGTGTTGTCGGTTCCAGGCTGCACTTGAAGCCTTCCCAGAACTGCTACCGTCGCACTTGCCGTGCTGCTTCCGGACAGGTTCGAGGCAGTGAGCGTATAGGTCGTGGTTGCATACGGTGTGACGGCTCTGGCGCCGCTCAACGGCACCGGTCCGATCTCGTTATCTATGCTGACCGTCTGGGCGCCCGTCACAACCCAGCTCACAACAGTATCCTTCCCCTCATCCACAATCGCCGGACTGACCGCAAAAGCTGCCACGACGGGTTTGCCCGCCGCCCAGAAGGCAACCGGCGAATTCAAGCAGCCCGTGATCAGAATTAATGCGAATGACAAAGATATCAGCAGGTTTTTCATGATTCATTCTCCCGGAGTCAAATCGTCTCCATCACAGAAGAATAACGAAATAAAGGGGCTTATGTTTATTTATGGGCGGCGTTACTCGGGAATTACGTAGCGAACAATCAGCTTCGCATTGCCCGCGCTGATATCAAGGTAATTGTCGCTGCTTGCACCGCTTTGAACCGTGGTCGAACCCCCGTACCCCGGTTGGATATAGTCGCCACGGCTGTAGTAATAATACTTTTCGAACTGCAGCCGGATCTGATAGCGGTCGCTGCCTTCATCGAGCTGCTTCTGCATAGTGGTAACGAAACTCGGTGAGGTGAACGGCGCGTTCGGCATCATGGTTACTATAGCATTGTAGTTCCAGCTGTACAGGTAGCCCGCAGGAACTATGATCATGTAGTCGCTTGGCCGCAGGGCGCTGCCATACTGCTGGTTATATATATTTAACGAGCCCTGCCAGGGGAATGGTGAATTGACCACTGTCGATTTCGAGATATCCAGTTCCACATCCTTGATAATTGCGTTGCGCGGAATAGAGGATATATCAAAGCTCAGAAAGCCCTGCATCGGTATCTGCATATCGTTCTGCCCAACCATGACCTTGTCCAGAACGATTTTGTCCTTTCTGACCGTGCCGTCTTCGGCTGCCACGGAATACAGGGTTGTTGTATAAACATGCAGCGGGGTAACAAGTATCCTGGTATTGGCCGTCATGGTCCCTTCATCATTTCTGGCAAAGATGGTGTAAACGGTATCCACCTTCGGCTGAACCGACCGGCTGCCCGACATGGATACGCCGCCGATATCAGGATCTATGTTGACCATGCCGGTCCCGCTGACGTCCCATGTGAGTGTAGACCAGTCCCCCTCCTTTATCTCAGGCGGCGTGGCCGTAAACACCCTGATAGCCATCTTCTGGGGGCCACCCGGGATAAGCACGTTCACGTTGGTGCCGACTTCAGTCGACCAGGTGCCGTAGTTATCCTGCGCCCTGAACCAGATGGTGTGCTGACCTGCCGTAAGCGAATTGGTCTCGAATGAGGCCAGCTGGCTTAGATTGCCGTTGACACTGGAACGCCAGTTATAGCCCACTATCTGGCCATCCGACGAGATAGCATGCCCGCTGAATTTTATAGTCTCTCCGACGTAAATCTGCGGCGAAGACACGGAATCAATATAAGCAAGGGGAGCCGATTTGGTTGTGCTCGCCGACCTCACGCATCCCGTAACCAGTATCGCCAGCATCAGGATGGCTATAGCAGCCTTTTTCAAATCGACACCTCCGTGTGCGTTGTATTTATCACAATCTAACATTGTATTACTGGCTTGTCAATATAATCACTTGTCGATTCTGCCTCTGACATGATTCATTACCCTGCCCATCACCTCGCCGGCCTTTCCCTCGACGCGTACGGCCGCCTTGGAGTCCATTGGCGTGTATCCTATATTGATGATAACGATCTTGGCCCCTGCATTGCATGCATATTCCGGGATATAGGCTGCGGGGTATACGACCAGAGTGGATCCGATTACGATGCAGAGGTCGCAGAGGTTAGCCCTGCGCGATGCTTCGCTGAGGACCGCCTGCGGCAGCATCTCCCCGAAATACACTGCATCAGGTTTGAGTATGCCGTTGCAGGACTCGCACTCCGGCAACTCCTCACTGGCAAGTCGCGCAACTATCTCTTCCATGGGAAAGCGCTTCCGGCAACTCAGGCAGCGGACATACTGCATATTGCCATGCAGCTCAAACACTTTATCATCAGGTACGCCGGCCATCTGATGGAGATTATCGATATTTTGCGTAACCACGCAGTCAAGCTTGCCCAGCTTATGCATCTCGGCCACAGCATAATGGGCGGCATTAGGCTGCACATTTTTGGTCAACCCGCCCTCGGCCAGCAGCTTCCACTGCATCTTCCTGACCTCGGGTCGCGCGACGAACCTCTGAATGGTGAAATCCTCCGGATCCAGTTTCGTCCATATGCCGTCTTCACCGCGAAAGTCCGGTATACCCGATTCGGTGCTGATGCCTGCACCGCTGAAAACCAGGCACCGCTGCGAATTAATAATGAGCTGGGCTATTTTCTCGGCCTGCCTCTCGATATCATCTCCTCCCATAGCTTAAACTCCTCCGGCATTACATCTCGTTAAATCGATCTTGTTCGATAATTATACATGGTTCAATCTGTTTGATATATTAGTATGGCTTGATATGGATGACATCATCGATTATCTGGGGAAAAACCTGGCTACCGGCTTTATGGGTAGAAATCTACGCTATCTGGCAGTTACGTCCTCGACACAGGATGTGGCCAAAGATATGGCCGAACGGGGCGCCCCGGAGGGTACGGCTGTGATAGCCGGCCTGCAGAAATCGGGCCGCGGCAGGCTCGGCAGGTCGTGGCTATCTCCCGAGGGCGGACTGGCCACATCGATAATACTGCGTCCCTCAATTTCAGCGCTTCCCCTCCTGCCGGCAATTTGCGCACTGGCTGTTTTTCGCACGATGAAGGCGCTGGGAATCAGGGCTGAGATCAAATGGCCTAACGATATCCTGATCGGCGGACGCAAGGTCTGCGGTATATTGATAGAACACGGGCTGAAGGACGGAGCGGTACGATACAGTATTGTCGGCATAGGTATTAATATAAATTTCGATACCTCTCTATATCCTGAGATAGCCGGCTTCGCTACCAGCCTCTCGGTTGAACTGGGACATGAACTGCCGGTTCATCAAGTGGTCATGTCCCTTTACACCGAGCTGGAGAAACTATATCTGCAATGCCATAAGCCGGATCTTATACTCACGGAATGGACAACCAACATGGTCACAATCGGCAAACGTGTAAAGGTCAAATCGGGCAACAACGAAATCGAGGGGATTGCAGAGCGTGTTGATGCGTCCGGTCATTTATTGCTGCGCGCCGATGACGGCAGCTTGCAGGAGATCATGGCGGGAGACGTATCGCTCATAGCTGCCGATAACAACAAATAAGGGCGGCTGCATGGCCGCCCTTATTTTAAAATTCCGGGGCCGCTATCAGGCGCCGGGTTTCTTCTTATCTGTGAATTGCTTCTCCAGAATGGGCTGTATGAGTTCGATCGGCAGCGGGAACACCACGGTATTGGTTCTATCTGATGATATTGCCACCAGAGTCTGCAGGTAGCGTAACTGCAGCGCCATCGGCTGCGCTGAAATAATGCGGGCAGCCTCGGACAGCTTCTCCGCTGCCTGCGCCTCGCCCTCGGCGGCGATGATCTTAGCCCTTCTGCCTCTCTCCGCCTCTGCCTGAGCAGCCATGATCTTCTGCATATTGTCAGGCAGCTGGACATCGCGCACCTCCACCATGCTGACCTTGATGCCCCATGGTTCGGTGCTCTCATCGATAATATTTTGCAGCTTGGTGTTTATCTTTTCCCGGTGTGCCAGCAAATCTTCAAGTTCCGATTGTCCCACCACGTTCCGCAGTGTCGTCTGACAAAGCAGCGAAGTAGCTCTGATATACTGCTCCACGTTCAGGATAGCCGACTCCGGCTTCATTACACGGAAATAAACGACAGCATCCACCTTTACTGTGACAGTGTCCATGGTAATGCATTCCTGCGAAGTCACGTCCATGGTTACCACACGCAGCTCGACTTTCACCATGCGTTCAATGAAAGGGATGAGCAAAATGAGTCCCGGGCCCCTCACTCCCACATATCTGCCCAGGCGAAAGACCACGCCCCGTTCGTATTCATTGACAATCCTGATAGATGCCAAAAGCACTATCAAAACGAATACCGCCAAGACTATTATTCCCCAAATCTGCATTGCTGCCTCCTTATTATTTTCTGCTGACTTTTAATTTCAGATTGTCGACTTTCTGTACTATTACCTCTTCCCCCGGATGCGCCTGGCCTTCATCCAGCTCGGCTTTCCACAGTTCTCCCTCTACCAGCACCATGCCGCTGGGTTTGAGTGCCGTCTTAACCAGTGCCACCTGGCCGATCATGCCCTCTTTGCCGGTGGTAACCTTCCTTTTCTGACCCCTGATCACCGCCCAGATGAGGAAGGCCATAAAGGCGGCCAGGAAAATAGCTACGTACACGATCAGACTTTTATCGAACTGCATGGATGCCTCGCTTTCGCTGAAAAGAATAAGCGAACCGATGACCAGTGATACTATTCCACCTGTCGTCAGTATACCATAGGCAGGTACAAAAATCTCAGTTATGAAGAGCCCGAACGCAAGCAGTATGAGCAGCAGTCCGGCCCAGCCCGCATTCAGTACACCCAGCGAGTAGAAGGCCAGGAAAAGACATATGCCTCCGATCACGCCGGGAAAGATCAGCCCCGGGTTGGAGATCTCCGTGATCAGCCCTATGGAGGCCAGTGTAAGCAATATATAGGCCACATTGGGATGGCTGATTACCTGCAGTATTTTTTCCACCAGCGTCATATCGCTTTTATTTACCGCTGCTCCTTCCGTGTTAATAATAGCCTCTCTGCCGTCTGCCAGCTCCACTTTTTTGCCGTTGATCTGTTTTATCACGCTGTCCAGGTCATCGGCCTGAAAATCGACAAGCTTTTTCTCAACTGCTTCAGAAGCAGTAAAAGACCTGCTTTCCTTCACGGCAGCCTCAACCAGGGCCGGGTCCCGTCCCCGTTTCTCTGCTATGCTCTGTATCCACGCCGCCGAATACTCGGTTGCTTTCTTCTGGACATCCTCGGGCATTTCCTCACCTACGCTTACGGGATGCGCGGCCCCCAGGCTGGTGGCGGGAGCCATTGCAGAGAGGTGGGCGGATATGGTGATGAAAGTGCCTGCCGAGGCCGCCCAGGCCCCATGAGGCGAAACATAGACGACAACCGGCACTCTGGCATTCATAATGCGCTCAACTATCCTTGAGGTGGAATCCAGCAGCCCACCAGGAGTATCAAGCGTAATAATGCAAACAGTGGCGCCGCTGTCCTCGGCCTCACCTATGCCACGATTGATATAGTCTGCGACTACCGGTACTATGTTGCCCTTTACCTGCAGCACGTGCACGCCCCCAGTCGACTGACCAGCGCTGCAGCCTGCTATGGAGAAAGCCAGGCCGACAAGGAACAGCGAAACGTATATTGTCCGGATGATCTTTCGTACAGTCATGCACATATTGTATAACAGACAGGGGCAGAAATATGAATAATTATTGAGAAATCCAATCCGATTGTAGCTGTGATACCATTAGTGTAGAATTATCCCGTTTTACAGGAAGGGAAAATAGTTATGGAAAGTCAGCGATGTAAAGGGGCGCGCGACCTGCTGCCGGATGACATGGAACGTTTCCGGCAGGTCGAAGATGCCTTTCGCAATTCTTGCTTGAACTGGGGCTACCGCGAAATAAGGACGCCTACCTTGGAATACATACACCTGTTTACTGCGGCGGGGACATTAACGCCCTCCATGCTGGGACGGGTCTACTCATTCCTCGATTGGGACGGCTGGGGAGGCGAGCGTGTGGTCCTGCGTCCCGACGGAACCATCCCTGCCGCCCGTCTTTACAGTGAGAACCTGGCGAACCAGAAAATAGCCCGCCTCTACTACATCACCAACGTCTTTGCATTTGAGGAAACAGGCCGCGAGAATCGGGAAAAATGGCAGTGCGGCGTGGAGCTCCTGGGCGATTGCGACCGGGCTTCGGACGCCGAGGTGATAGCCCTGGCATTGGAGATTGCAGGCGCGATGGGATTAACACAACCTGAACTGAAGCTGTCGCACGCCGGGATACTAAAAGCTCTCATCGGGGAGCTCAGATTGGACGGAGACAGCAAGGCCGCCCTTCTCGATGACATCCTGGAAGGCAACTGGCAGGCATTTGCCGGTGTTAAAAGCAAGAATAAGGAAGTGGTACAGGCTATCACCACTCTTATCAAGCTGAAAGGAAAGTCGAGCGGATTTCTGGCCAATCTCAAGGCCATGCCGGCCGTCTCCAAAAGTGTGAAGAAAGAGATCGACAGCTTCGCCTCCGTTACCGCTCTGCTTGATACAATGCAAATACGCTACTCTATTGACTTCACATCCATCAGGGGCTTTGAATACTACACCGGCCTTTGTTTCAAAATAACCTCGGATGGAGAAAGGATATGCAGCGGAGGCAGGTATGACAACCTGATAGGGCTGGTCGGCGGTCGGGATATACCTGCCTGTGGTTTCGCTTTCTATCTCGATACCGTTACCGCCAGGGTAAAACCATGGTCGCAGCAAAAAGCTGAGAAGACCGTGTCTATCAAAGCCGCAGGTGGGTCAGCCGCCGCAGTTAAAACGGCCTTTGAAGCTGCTGCAGCCATGCGAAAAGTCGGGCTTATCGCCGAACTCGATTTCTGCGGCAGTCAACTTCAGGCTCGATGGTCTGTTTCAATCAGCCCGCGGCCTGCAGCCATTACTGTGGTAGACAACTATAAAAAAACACGCAGAAAAGTGTCCACCGTCGGTGACGTTATCAACGTAATTGGAGGATTCAACAAGGTTGCCAGGTAAAACTAAAACGGATACCCGCCTGGCTTTGCCCAAGGGAAAGATGCTGGCCAGGACCTCTCTTTTCCTCTCCTCCATCGGTCTGGGCTTCGATAACTACAACTCGGGGACCCGCATTTATCGCATGCGTTCTCATGCCATGCCGGGTCTGACGGCCAAGATGCTCAATGAGCGGGATATACCCGTGCAGGTGGCAGTGGGCAACTACGATTTCGGCATCTGCAGCTCCGACTGGCTGCAGGAATTGCTGACCAGGTATCCGGCCAGCCGCGTCATGAAAATAGCCGACCTCGGGTATGATATCTCTGAAATCTATATGGCCTGCGCGCCCTCTTCGAACATTCCCTCCCGGATAGACCGCGACAGCGCTCCTGCCTGGCGCATAGTGACCGAATACCCGGCGCTGGCTGAGACTGCCGCATATAATATGCGTTTAAAAAGATATCGCATCTTCCCCTGCTGGGGTTCGACCGAAGCCTACCCGCCTGAAAATGCCGATTTCTCCGTGCTGCGCGTAAAAAATGAGGACGCGCTGCGCGGCTTTAATTTGAAGCCGGTGAAAAGAATTTGCAGCAGCAACGCCTGCATTATCGCCAACAGCAACAGCCTTCAGAGCAATGACTTCAGCAGTCTGCTGGAACGATTTGCTTCAGCTGCCAGTCAGAAGAATAAACCCTGGCTTGCAGAAGAAAAACCGACCTTTACAGTTAATAACAACCCCGCCGTCAGCAGCCGTGCCGGCAATATCTGGCTGGCGCTGGCCGACGGCCACCAGCAAATACACACGGAGGCTTTTCTTAAGAAGACCAAACTGGGGATTAAAGGATATTCGAAAAATGACCTGAGGCGTCGGCCTTCCTGTGATATCGATTGGCTCAGTATCAAAGTAATTCGCCCTCAGGACATGCCCCAGCAGGTCGCCAACGGCAACTTCGATCTGGCCATCACCGGGAGGGACTGGCTGCTGGATCATCTTTATCAGTTCCCATCCAGCCCCGTTGCTGAGATGGTCAATCTCGGCTTCGGCTGGGTGCGCATTGTGGCGGTGGTGAGTGAAAACGTGCCTGCGGATTCAATCGGATCATTGCGCAATCTTGTTGCGTCAGGCAAGATGGTACCGTTGCGTGTAGCCACGGAATACATCAATATAGCCGATAAGTATTTACGCGATAAGCACATCGCCCGTTACCGCGTCATACCCACCTGGGGTGCAACCGAGGTCTATCTGCCGGAGGACGCCGATATACTGATCGAGAACACTGAGACCGGCCAGACACTGGCCCGGCACAAACTTAAAATTATAGACACGTTATTCGAGTCCACTGCCTGTCTGATAGGTAATAAACTCAGTCTGGAAGACCGCAGTAAAAGGGATAAGATCAATAAACTGATCAGGGTATTCCGGGAGGCGGTTGATAAAAAATGAAGTTGATAAGGGACTACCGGCAGGCTGCTAAAATCCTGCAACGAAGCATCAGTTACGATCCGGGCGGACGTGTTGAAACCGACGTGCGCAAAATACTTGAAAGCGTCAGGAAAGGAGGGGATAAGTCCCTTGTAGCGTATGCTGAACGTTTTGAAGGCGCCAGGTTGAAATCGCTCGAGGTTGCACCGAAGGAAGTTACCGCAGCCCTGACATCCATCGATCCGAACCTGATGAACGCCTTCAAGTTTGCGGCCGGGCGCCTGGTAAAGTTCCATCGAACATGCATGCGCAGGTACGGGCGCAGCTTTATAGAAGACGGCCTGGGAGAGCAGATACTTCCTCTCGAACGCGTGGGCCTTTATATCCCCGGCGGCACCGCCTCATATCCCTCCACGGTCCTCATGACCGCCATTGCAGCACGTGTGGCCGGAGTTAAAGAGATAATCATGGCTACACCCTGTGGAAAAGACGGGAAAGTGCCCGGCAATACACTGGCCGCGGCTTTTGTCTCAGGCGTTGACCGTATATTTAAAATCGGCGGAGCGCAGGCCGTGGCGGCCATGGCATTCGGCACTGAATCCGTACCGCGCGTGGATAAAATATGCGGACCGGGCAATATTTATGTTATGACAGCCAAGAAACTGGTCTATGGCCTGGTCGATATAGACGCCCTGCAGGGCCCCAGCGAGATAATGTTGATCGCCGACGGATCCGCTGATCCCTCTTTCTGCGCGGCCGACCTGATAGCGCAATCAGAGCATGATGCAATGTCCTCATCTATTTTCATTACCACTTCAGAAAGCCTGGCGGAGAAAGTTAGGTTGGAGACCAACAGTCAGCTGGCAAAACTCCGAAGGAAAACCATCGCCGACAGGGCGCTCAAATCTAACGGACTGATCATCATCGTTAAGACGCTTGAACAGGCTATAGAACTGGCCAACCTTTATGCGCCGGAACACCTGTCGCTCATGGTTAAAAACCAGCAGCGTTACATCAGCAAAATCAGGAACGCCGGCTGTATATGCGTCGGCCAGTATTCGCCGGTGGTTCTGGGCGATTATATAGCCGGACCCAGCCATGCGCTGCCCACCGGAGGC
>Ga0209610_1000870_pt1 | contig 15708 bp, 4 predicted proteins | sample LakKivw275mmetaG_FD_184137 | JGI IMG/M metagenome (GOLD analysis project Ga0209610, IMG submission 184137) | Anoxic lake water microbial communities from Lake Kivu, Rwanda to study Microbial Dark Matter (Phase II) - Lake Kivu water 275m metaG... | ecosystem: Environmental > Aquatic > Freshwater >...
GTATTGGCTTTCTCCAGCTTGTCCCAGAAAAACAAGTAAGTCTCAGAGAACTCAAAACCAGACAGATTGTATTTTTTAATCACCGCCGGGCGCATGATGTTGAATCCGGCAAACATCCAGCAGCGACCGGTGCTTTTCTGGTCGGTGATTCCCTCCGTCTTGATTCGAAATGAAAATACATCGTTATGATTATTGAACAACTCACGGTTTAAGGTCAACTGTTTCAGATCGGTATTGGTGACGGCATTCAGCAGCGCCCGATCGGCGCCCTGCAGATCGAGCTGCTGCTGGAATTGCTGAACCATTTCGGTGGTTACGTTCTTATTTGACTTTGCCAAATTGGGCATAAAAAAGAAAGCAAGGATAGCGACAATCGCCGTCGGTTGCAGCACTTTTCGTAACATATTTAACCCTCCTTAGATTTCACGCCGATGATAAAAATCGAGTTTAATATACAACAATTGCGGAAATAGGTAAGACTAAAGTTTTTCTGACACGGTTATTAGTATTCGGAGTGCGCTAACAGTATTGGCGCCTTTTTGATTACTGGAGTGCACCAATAGTATTGGTGCATCTTCGATTATTGAATAATAGCGGTTTTCCTGCGAAATGCGTTCGCAAGCTTCAATACTGTTGAAGCAACCCAAAACACGGATCACTCTCACGGAGTGCACCAACAATACTAGCGCCTTTTTGATTATTGGAGTGCGCCAACAATATTGGCGCCTTTTTTCTGCGAACTGCGTTCGCATGCTTCAATACTGTTGAAGCAATCCCAGATACGGATCTTATACCTTACGGCAAGCGGATAACGACTGGACTACAATTTCAATAACCACTTTACTCAGAATATTACTACTACCTTAACCCTATTTCTCCTTTTAATTCCGCTCAATAATCCTTTTACCAATTTTATCTATTTATTTTTTTTATTTTTTTTGTTTTTAAAAATTTAATTGTTAAGATAGCCTATGTTCTATGTCTATCTGAAAACTTTTACTAAGGAAGGATAGGAAATTTTAACCAACTCAACAAAACTAATTTAATAGGAGGAACAATGAAACGATTGCGACTATTTTTTGTTTTTTTGGTCCTGTTGTGCCTTGGTTTAACAACAGGGATTGCACAACAGTCAGGCGATTATCGCTCGGCTGTTGATGGCGGAAAATGGAATACTGTTGGCACCTGGGAAACATTCAACGGAACGGATTGGGTAGCTGCGACAGCTGTACCAGGAGCGTCGGGCACTGGTAACGTGACAATTAGAAATGGATATGATGTTATTCTGGATGTTTCAGGAAAATACTGTAAGAAATTGATTGTTGAGGCAGGAGCTTCATTAACAGGCGATTATCCGTTACCAACTAGTAGTATCCGTTATATTCGTGTTACCGGTGATTTGGTGGTTGTAAATGGAACCGTTGGCGATTTAACGACCGGAAGTGGTGTTAGTATTGAAAATGCGACCGAAAGTGATACTATTGTAATTACTGGTACAGGAACATTTGCTCCAGCACGTGTACGGGTAAATTCTAATAAATCAGGAACAACAACCATTTTCGATATCGACGCGAAATTCATGTACACCGGTAGCAGTGGCACCGGCGGTATGGCAATTTATCCGCAAACCGATAACAATACTTTTATCTTTAATGCAGGAAAAACTTTTACTTTCGTGAATTATGGAAATATTGGTGTCGGTAGTAGTGTGTCTTCAGCTTCTGCCCAGAGTGTCAAGTTTATCGTTAATGGTACCATGGACCTCTCCCAGCCGAACAGTTCATTTACATTATTATCAGCCGTCGGAGATACGGCGACACTGATCGTGGGATCAACTGGTTCAATTGTTATCGGCGATCGTTTCCTTACTACAAGTATCACCGAGGGTAAAAGTGCCATTTCCAATAACGGTTCAATCACGGTTAAGGGGACAGCTACTTTTACAAATCCCGATAACTATGTTGACGGAACTGGTAGTTTCATTCTAGGTGATGGCGCCACTATCAACATCGGTGCCGAAGCTGGACTTGATCCCTTGAGCGGTCCGATTCGTACTACTACCAGAACTTTCAGTCAAACAGCTAATTATGTTTATAACGGTCCAGGTGCTATCAGTCAGCTAACCGGCCCAGATCTGCCAGCAACAGTTAATAATTTAACTGTCAATATTACTGCTGGAGTATCCTTATCCCAGGATTTAACTGCAAATGGCGCTGTGACTCTCACAAATGGTGATCTTGATCTGAATAGCAAAATCCTAACTCTTGGAGCCAGTGCTGCTCTAGCTGATACTGCCGGTCTGGTAAAAGGTGGGGGTTCGATTACTACCACCCGAACTCTGAGCAATCTAACCAAAGAAAATGTTGCCGGTTTGGGATTCGTACTAACCACTGCAAGTGATCTGGGATCAACAGTCATCACCCGCAGCCATACTCCTACACCCTTAGAACAAGGTCCGAGCATTCAACGTATCTACAAAATTCAACCAACTAACAATACCGGACTCAATGCAACTCTGGTCTTCAAATATGAGGAAAGCGAATTAAATGATAATTTAGAGAGTGAACTATTCCTCTATAGTTCCAACGATCAGGGATTAACCTGGATTGAGCGAGGAGGAACCCTGGATTTAGACAGCAATCAGATTACCTTAACGGGTATTGATGCATTTTCGTTGTGGACCGCTGCAAAAAAAACCATCCCACCACCTGATGTATTTTTCTCGGAATATATTGAAGGCAGCAGCAACAATAAGGCAATTGAGATCTATAATGGTACAGGCGGAACGATTGATTTGAGTCAATTTAGCGTAAAACAGGCTAATAACGGCTATGGCTGGGGTAATACTTCTGCGGGTGCCGATACCCGTTATGTCTTACCGTTGACCGGTAGCTTAGCCGCTGGCGATGTCTACGTGATTACGAATGACCAGGCTGGTGCAGACATATTTACTGTCGCAGATCTTGTACTGACCTATAACACCAATCCCAACGGAGCGATTGGATCGAATGTAGCCTCGTTTAATGGTGATGATGCTATGGGATTATTTTACGATAATGAATTAATCGACGTCATTGGTATTCCTACTGTTGATCCTGGTACCAACTGGGTGGTAGCTGGGACGGGAGCTACTTCTGAATTTACCCTAGTGCGGAAAACCAGTGTAGTAAAGGGCAACACTAACTGGGCAGTTTCTACCGGTACTAACGCTACCGATTCCGAATGGGAAGTTTATCCGCAGGATACTTTCGAATATCTGGGTGAACATCCTACGATTGTAATTCCGCTGAAAATCTCGAAAGCCCGTTCAGTCAGCCTGACTGAAATTGAACTTGTTTATACGGACACACTGGAATCCGTTAATGTCGCTGATTATTCGGTTCTAGGTTCCAGTGGTATCACCTTCAGTAGCGCTAATATTGACGCCGCCGATGGAACAATTGTTAAGCTGACCGCCAGCGCAAACATTGTTGGTGATGCGGTATTGGATACATTAGTGGATGCCGCAAACCAGGACTCAATCGCATTTTATATTGGTATCACGCCAATGGCTTTTACCAATACTATGAATCCTGGTGGTAAGATTGAAAAAGGTATTACCGCTACCTTTAAAGGGATTGTTTACGCCAATGATGCCTATAGTGATGTCTGGTTCGCCGATGGAAGTGGTGCCTACCACGGACTTTCAATTTACAATAACGCTTTTGTCAGTAAAGTTACCATTGGTGATGAAATCATTGTCAGTGCAACACTAGATGTTTATAATAATATGACAGAATTGAAAAATCCTGACTTGATATCTAAAACCAGCGGCGCTACACCTTATAGTGCATTTAAAATCAACGGTGCTGATATTGATACCGCTCAGGTAGCCGATACAAATCCTGCAGAACAATACGAAAATCAGTTAGTGGAAATTGATAGTGCCCGGGTATTATCCTATAGTAGTTATCAATATTATTGTACTGATGATGGCATCAACATTTTTAAAGTCGGCGGTCAGCTAGATTACCATTTGTTAAAGACCCCGATGAAAATTGGTAGTATGTATAATATTACCGGTGCTATTGATTACTATTACGGTTTCTATTGTATTAATCCACGTGACTCATTAGATGTAGTACTTCTCAATACACCTCCATCCGCTTTCAGTTTGATCAGACCAATAGATGGTGATATGATTACTGATGCCGATGTCGTTCAGGATTCGTTAATTGAGGTTAAATGGACGAAAGCAGTTGATCCTGACGGTGATGCAGTAACTTATAAACTATGCGTTCTTGATGCTTCTGATTCACTTATTTTTTCTCTTGAATCACCGGATACTGCTAATTTAGTTGAAGCGCCAACCTACGAAGATAATGGTAATTATTATATGTACGTGTTGGCTTTTGATCCGTTAGGAAAATTTAGTAGTTCTGATACAGTCAGTTTTACGATTAATATGAACGCACCGCCGGCGTCATTTACCGTGCTGAAACCTACCGAAGGATACGAAGTTACCAACAGCGATGTCGTTCAGGATTCGCTGATAGAAGTCAAATGGACCAAGGCGATTGATCCAAACGGAGATGCAGTTACTTATAAGTTATTCATTCTGAACGCGGACAAAGATTCAGTTACCTTTTTTATCGAGTCACCGGATACATCTAATCTGATTGATGCGCCGACTTACGAAGATAATGGCAATTATAAGATGTATGTGTTAGCCTATGATATCTTAGATGCTTTCGGCAGTTCCGACACCGTCAATTTTACGATCAATATGACTCTGGAAGGGATCGCCGGCGAACTGATTCCGAAGGTCTTCGCCCTGCATCAGAACTACCCGAACCCATTCAATCCGGTTACCACCATCAAGTACGATCTGCCCAAGGAGACGCACGTCAAGATCGTGATTTACAATATCATCGGGCGCGAAGTGCGGACTCTGGTTAACGAAAAACAAGCAGCCGGTTATAAGCAGATTCAGTGGAATGCCCGGGATAATTTTGGAAAACAGGTCAGTTCCGGTTATTATATCTATATGATGCAGGCTGGCGACTTCCATAAGGTTCACAAGATGATCCTGATCAAATAACGACTAATACCGGCTATTTTCAAAGCCTTGAGCTGTTCGCAGGAATGGCTCAAGGCTTTTTTTGATACGGGGTGACGCTGATAAGACACAGAGTATCACAGAGTATATCATAAAAAAATCTCTGTGAACCTCCCTGCCAGCCACGCACAGCGTGGGGCAGGCTGGCGTGTAGCTCAGTGCCTCCTCCATGCCAGACCCGCACAGTGTGAGGCAAGCTGGCGCGAACCTCCGTGTAACTACATTAAATTTTCCTCTTGCCTTTTTAAATCATTCTCCTAACTTTCATTTTGAAAATATAATCAGCTGACCAAGTCTAAGCTTGGCGGTTGTGGTTAAGAGTAAACGGATGCGGGAGTAAATAAATAACTAACAAATCCAAAACAGCGGGAGGGTACTATGGAAAAAATTTTAAGACTTAGCTTGTTGGTGATATTAATCAGTGTCATGGGGAAAATTGGATGGGGACAAACAACGGTATTTTCTGATGACTTCAATTCAGACCAAAGTACGATTTGGACCACATCAGGGCAGATAGGCAGTAGTTCCTGGTATGTAAACCGATCAGGTGATGACTGGGGCGCAAGGAGAAACACATCAGATATTCTTGAATTAACAAACGATACAGACACTACTGCAAATGTAAATGGTTGGGTCTTTGTTTATGTTAACACATCTGACTTTTTATCACCATATAGTACAACATTGAGTTCGAATCCGGATCTTATTACATGGTATTTTAATTTGAGACAATCAAGAACGGATCCAGCTGGATTTGGATCTGGAAATTATGGAATAGCATTTATATTGGCTGGATCAGCAACGACGGCACAAACTACTGGGAATGGTTACGCTATTGCTCTTGGACAGAGCGGAGAAACCGATCCAATACGGTTAGTGAAATATACAAATGGATTATCGAACAGTTTAACGAATATTATCACTTCAAATACAGAGGGATTATCTGACTTTGGGATTCAATACATTAGTTTGAAAGTTACTTATGATCCTGCAACTAATCGCTGGGAATTATTCTTAAGAAATGATGGCACAACATCCTTTGCCCTTCCCAATACAGGTATATTGATTTCTCAGGGTTCAGCTGTTGACGGCACTTATACAAGTGTAGCCCTGGATTATATGGGCGGATACTGGCAAGGTGCAACTGCAGCTAATCAAACCGCATTTTTTGATAACGTGAGTGTCACTGTAGTACCTGCTGGTGGACCAACAATAACCGTTAGCCCACTCTCTTTATCAGGTTTTTCTTATGTTAAATATTCAGGTCCATCTGCCGAAAAATCCTTTACGGTCAACGGATCAAATCTGACAGCAGATATTACAATTACTCCACCAACTAATTACGAAATTTCCACTGGGACCGGTGGTTCTTTCTCGGCAATGAATCCAATAACACTAATCCAAACCGGAGGAACAGTTTCTGAAACATTAATTTATGTGCGACTTAAAGCCGGACTCGAAGATGAAAATTATGATGAAGATATCACCGTAACAAGTACCGATGCAACAAAAAAAATAATCACTTGCAGCGGTATAGTACTTCCCAATGCCTGGATCAATGAGATACATTATGATAATATAGGCACCGACACTCTTGAAGGTTTTGAGGTTGTAATCGAAAGCGCAGGTAAATATTCGATGTCTGATTTTTCTATTGATCTATACAACGGCGAAAATGGAACTGTTTATGGTACAAATAAATTATCGACTTTCATTATCGGTAGTTCACAAAATAATTTCACCCTATATTATAAAATGATTTCCAACATACAAAACGATTGTGAAGGAATAGCACTAGGATATCAAGGTAATCTTATCCAATTTTTAAGTTACGAAGGAACTTTTACTGCAACTGATGGACCTGCCACAGGGATTATTTCAATAGATATCGGTGTGGAAGAAACATTATCAACAATACTCCTACAATCTTTACAACTAATAGGTAACGGTACAAAATACTCCGATTTCACCTGGGTAGCAAACCTTGAACAAACCTGGGGTTTACCCAACAACGATGGTGAAACCGATCAATCTCTCCCCATCTCACTTGAATCCTTTACCGGCATGCTGACCGAAGATGGCGTTGTGCTTATCTGGACAACCGCCTCGGAGCTCGAGAACCAGGGCTTCAATATCTATCGTAAGCTGTTAGGCGACGAATATAGTCTGTTAGCCGGTTTCCTAAATGATCCAGCGCTAAAGGGATTTGGCAGCACATCGGAGAGGCATACCTATCATTATACCGATAAAAGCGCCCAGCCTGGAGCGACTTATGCCTACTTGCTGAGTGACGTCAATTACGCAGGATTAGAGAAAAGGCACTACGACCATGAGGTTACAGTTACCATACCGGAAGTTGCACCGGCTATTGCCGGTAAATTCAAACTCGAGCCCATCTATCCCAATCCTTTCAATCAATCGTTTACCATTCCCATAACCTTGCCCGAAAGTCAGCTGGTCGAGATAATCCTCTATGACTGCCGCGGTCAGGTGGCACAGTCACTCGATAATCGGACATTACCAGCCGGGGCATATAAATTAAATTACACGGTTAATGACCTAAGTTCAGGCATTTATTTCATCAAGATCGCAGCCGGGACAAATTGCATAATGCGCAAGGTTGCGCTGATGAAATAGAATAAATACCTCTAGAATACATACCTCCGAGGTTTCAAAAACCTCGGAGGTATAAAAAACCGACAGGTAATTACATTTGTCTTGGTATTAATCATACACACTTTAATCTTGACTTGAAACGATCTTGATTCTACATTTTACCGTAACACTTCTCGGGTTTGATGAAAGACCCTGAGTAAATGCGAGGTAAAAATGAAAACAAGAAATATCTGTAACATGTCTGGACTGCTACTCATCACAATTACATATGCCACTATCATCAATATTCCGAGTGACCAACCGACTATCCAGGCTGGAATTGATGCCGCAAGTGATGGCGACACGGTGCTGGTACAACCTGGAACCTATCTAGAAAACATCAATTTCAATCGCAAGAATATCGTAGTCGGTTCGCTTACTCTGACAACCGGCGATACTGCCTATATCTCAAAGACAATCATTGATGGCGGGGGGAATGGAACTGTAGTGACATTTAAAAGAGGTGAAGATTCGACAGCAGTAATAAATGGATTTAAAATAATTAACGGTTCATCAGAACGTGGAGGTGGAATTTATTGCATTAGATCAAATCCAACCTTAATCAACCTAAAAATATCAGGTAATATTGCTCGTGATGGAGGTGGATTATTCTTTCGAGAGTCCAACGCTTATCTACTAAACATCACGATAAATGATAATACAGCCACAAGAGGTGGCGGAGTGTACTGCTCAGATTCTAATCCTGATCTTTCTAATATCAAAATATCGGGGAATTTAGCCGAGGAATCAGGCGGGGGGATTTTTATCCAGGGTTCTATTCCAATATTTAATCCTGATTATCGCTGTAATATTAATTTAAATCAAGCAAAACAAGGAAGAGACTTATATGTCTATGATACCACCTATGTTAATGTCGTACTGGACACATTCACAGTTCAATATCCCACCGACTATTATGCATTTCCTTTAAGAAATTTTACTTTTGACATTCTCAATTCTAAAATTAAGCAGATTGACACTGATATATATATAAGTCCAAACGGTGATGATAACAATAGTGGCTTATCAGCTGATAAACCGTTCAAAACAATATCCCATGCTTTTTCTTTAATTGCTGCTGATAGTCTTCATATGAACACAATCCATCTGGATGATGGTATCTATTCTCCTTCCACAACCGGAGAGCGATTCCCAATCGAGATGATAAGTTATGTAACTTTGTCTGGTGCCTCGCAAAGTAAAACCATTTTGAATGCAGAAAGTAGTAACAATGTAGTACATTTACTTAATAATTATGAAACAACCATAGAAAATATGACCATTACCGGGGGATATGCTGAATACGGTGGAGGAGGAATAGAATGTAATAGTTCAATACTTGATTTGAATAACGTAATCATTAACGATAATTATGCCGTAGGAAGTGGAGGCGGTATTCAAAGCGGGTTATTAAGTGAAATTAATCTGGAAAATGTAAATATCCTTCGAAATAGAGCTGGCTACTATGGTGGTGGCATTTTAACATCAGATAATTCCAATATAAATTTAAAAAAAGTTGTGATTAGGGAAAATACAGTGGATTACTTCGGAGGTGGAATTTGTATTCTCAGCTCTTTACTTACTTTTAATCAGGAAGATCGAAGCAGCATTTATAATAATTATGCCGCCTATGGAAACGATTTGTATGTCTATAGATCAAATACAATAAATGTCATCGTTGATACCTTTACCGTTATGAATCCAACACAACAGCATGCTGCATCCCTAGACTTGTTTAGTTTTGATATCTTGAATGCCAAAACAGTGCAAGTTGATTCAGATTTATATGTTAATCCAGACGGCAATAATAACAATAGTGGGCGATTACCATCAGAACCATTACAGAGCATTACAACGGCTTTAGTAAAAATATTAGCCGATAGTCTTCACCCTCGTACTATTCACCTCGCTCCAGGTATATATTCTCCATCCAGAACTGGCGAGCATCTTCCACTCAATATGGAAAGTAATGTGACATTATCCGGAGAATCAAGTAACAATACGGTTATTGATGCTGAAGGACAGAGTGGTGTAATATTTTTAGATGAAGATCATAACACTAAATTGAATAATTTGATTATTACCGGGGGAAATTTTTATGGTTTTAGTGCATTAAACCTCAGGATGTCGGAACTTAATGCGACGAATGTAACGATCGCAAACAATCAGTGTTCAGGGGGCAGTACAATCAGATGTGAACTATCTGCCTTAAATTTGTTAAATACAATAATGTGGAACAATTCTGCAGATGAAGAAATTGTTGTCGGAGATTATCCCAACACTTTTCCTTTAACAATTACTCATTCCGACATCCAAGGGGGTAAAAACGCCATTATTCTCAGTGACGAAGGCTTGATGAACTGGTTAGAAGGAAATATTGATGCAAATCCTCTATTTGTCGATCCTGTGAATGGCGATTTCAGCTTACAGATAGGTTCACCCTGTATAGACGCTGGTGCAGCATTTTTTTTCTGGGCGGGAGATACTTTAATAAACCTTGATTCGACAGAATATTCAAGTTCGGCACCGGATATGGGAGCCGTTGAATCACCTTATACAGCATCAAAAATATATGAGGAAATTTTACCGATCAAATTCACTCTTAACCAAAATTTCCCGAATCCATTTAATTCAAATACAACTATCCGCTTTGGATTACCTCAAGATCAACGAGTAAGTCTCGTGATTTACAACATCCGTGGACAGATAGCGACAGTCCTGGCAAATAACAAATTTTACGAAGCTGGTTACCATGATATTCCATTCGACGCGACTCAACTTAGTAGCGGAATATACATCTACCAAATCAAGACTGAAAATTGGAACACCAAGCGGAAGATGTTGTTAATAAAATAACTAACCTAAAGTACCTCCGAGGTTTCAAAAACCTCGGAGGTATAATGTTGGTGATTTCCAGGTCTTTCTATTTCAACAGCATCATCTTTTGAATTTTCTGGAATCCCTTCCCAGCGACATCAACAGCCTGCATTTTATAAAAGTAAATACCCGATGGATAGCCAGTGGCATTCCACTGAACTGTATGATATCCTGGATTTCGATGGGTTTTAATTAAGGTCTCAATTAGCTTCCCTTCGATATTATAAATCTGAATAACAACATTCGATTCTGTTGGTAAACCATATTGAATAGTCGTCACAGGATTGAACGGATTCGGATAGTTCTGATTTAAAGAATAACTCTCCGGCATTTTCTGATTAGCTTCTTCAATTGCCACAAGGTTGGAAAGCACTGCCGTTGCGACATTTTCCTGAACTGATCCTTCACTGAGACGCAATTTCTTTAACAAAACTTCCGTAGCATCAGTTGCAAAATTATCATTAACCTGAAATATTATTGACAGTAAAGCACCATCCTGAATATAGGGCGTTGAGCCCATCCCGGCAAACTTGAGTAAGCCATCTTTGCAGTTAGTCTCTATCGTAAAATCATGGACAATTTCCGGCAGCGGTATATCTTTGAAGGTCAAATGTTCAGGATTAAATGATATCTCCCCTTCAATTCCCAAAATGTTTTTCCCATTTTGAATATAAACCGGAACGACGATTTCCTTTCCTGCTTGAATTTTACTATCCCGCATTGTAACCTTACCTGACGCTTGCATCGAACTACCAACACTATAGGGTAAGTGATCAATCAGCTGAACGACAAACTGCAGGATCAGCGCGGCATCAAGGGTGGAAATCGTATTGTCAGTGCTGACATTTGCACAGTATTGCTGAATATTATCTAACTGGAGATAATTCACCAGGTATTTTAAAATTAGTGAGGCATCATACGCCTGAATCAAACCATTCAGATCAACATCACCTCTTGAGGGAATTGTAATACCACCCGACTTCAAAAATAGCGTAATATCACCCGTATTAAAAATTGCAGATTCCACGGTTATCGGGATAAATCCCGAGGCACTCACGGGAACCGCAAACTTTAGCCAGAAAAGTGTTCCAAAACCGGAAATATCCTTTGCGCCCGCAAATGCACTAATAAGTAAATTATCAGTTTCATTGACTTGAAATGTCCAGCCTGCCGAACCAGTTAGACTATTAGCAGTATCAACCCCAATGAAATCCGCCAATCCAAAATAACCATCGATGGTAATTTCAGCTGAACTAAAGGCAGCTGGATAAATGAAACGAACCGGAACCAAAACTGTACTACCTGGAATTGCATAGACATTTGGGACTTCTAATATACCTCCACCGATTAACTGAGCTGTCCCCATAAGGGCTGGAGTGTGCCAGGTATTATCGCTATAGCACCACCATTTTAACATATGATTCCGATAGCCGGTATCATTATCATCATATTGAATTTCAAAGCCAAAAGTACTATTCTCCCAATTACCAATTCTCAATGCGTCCAGGCTAATAGATATCTCAAGATTCCATCCATCCTCAGTATCTGCTTTAGTAAAATGGATCTTAGAAGTATCAAATTCCCAAGATAATCCATTCCCAAATTCCAAATCAATGTCGCCAATGTCCTTATCTGGATACTGAAATCTTAAATGAATATCGTTCTGCCCATCATATACATCCATCTTACTATTATCACCATCAAAATACAATTCTATCCCATCACATTCCCAGGAATGGGGATTATCATACCGGATAATATCATCTTTTATTGAAATAAAAAGATACAGATTATTATTACCCCACAGCAAGCGAAAACTACCCGACAAATCTAGCACTCCTGCAGGATCTTCAAAAACATACTTTTCCATCGGAATATTGGTAATATTTTCCCAGATTGGATCAAGTTTTCCGTCAACTATTGGAACAGATGACACTTTCGATACCTGCAGAATGCAGGGTTTCGGAAGAACAGTAATATAACTGGCTTTAGTTTCGGTATCTGTTCCATCCGAACCAGATACAGTTAATGATACGGTATATACCCCTTCGTTTTGATAAGTATGATTTGGATTAGCCAACGTGCTAGTGGTGCCATCACCAAAATCCCATAGATAATTATTAATCTCACCGGAGGAATTATTAGTAAACTGGACAGTAAGAGGGAAGGAACCAAGCATAGGAGATGCAGAAAAATTGGCATTTAAGTAATAAGATGGACTTCTCACTAGTTGTGCCGTTCCCCACATTTCGGGATGACTCCATGACAATAGGTCATTACCCCACCATCTGGCTATGTTCTCACGCGGATTGCTAAGCTGACCATCATTATCATTGACCTGGACTTCCAAACCAATTAGGTGTCCCTCTTCAGGGAGAAACAGCAAATCTGCATTCGGAAGTTTCAATTCAAAGTTATATCCATCGTGAGTAGCTTTCCAAGCCCAGGTACCACCATCAGCCGCTCCAAACGCAACCTTCTTTTTACTATAAATCCACCGATACTCCCTATCATTAACATCCTGAGAACCGACATTTTTATTATTTTCGCCATCAATGCAGATCTCTACCCCATCCTGTTCCCAAACCGAGGAAGCGGTCGTATCACAATAGATGGTTTCATCAATAACATTAACGAAGAAATACAGATTCTCATCATCCCACATCGCCCGGAAACTCATATAGAAGTCGGTTGAGTCATCCAGCTCTTCAAATCCTGACGGTGCCGTATAGCCCTCTCTGACAACATAGGTAGTCATATCAATCTGGGGAGCAATCCAGGCGGCATCAAGTTCACCATCAATCGTAGGTGCTGATACAGCTTTTACGATTTGTAACGTAGGAGTAGCAACATACTCAGATAGCTGGGCAACACCAAAAACAGAAGAATTATTCCAAGCACTATTGGTATATCCCCACCAGTTGAGCATACCTTCTCTACCACAACAATCATTGTCATTCAACGTAGTCTCGAAACCAAAAATTGACCCCACTTCACCCTCAATATTCAGAGGACCAAGTGGGAGTTTTACTTCACAATTCCAGCCCTTTGGTGCATAACCATTAGTAAGGTCAGGGTATTCCCATTCTCTAAGCCCAATAGCTGATCCACTCGGATCATAGGGATTATCATACCGGTATGTATATTGGGCTATTTCGGTATCGGTCCACATAATCATGATTTGAATATCATCATAGTTGTCGTACGAAAATAATTTGCTATAGTTACCATCGAAAAATAAAAAATAACTATCATTCTCGTAGCGATAGCTCATATTAGTTAGAATTTTATCGTCAGTTGCCTGGAAAAATAGATATGTATTCTCTTCATCCCACATTGCCCGGACAGTTGCGTACATGTCATTATAATTATCTATTCCTTCATCAAAATCTTTACAGAATTTGATCATCCGTTCGGTTGAAGCACATTTCCAGACATCATCCATAATTCCATCAATCACCGGAGTAATTCCAGCCCGATAAAACTGGAATACTCCATCAATTGAATGGGCATGCAGACTAATTGTTAGAAAAAATGCAAGAAATAGCAAGATGATGGACAAGGTTACTCTTCGCATAACTTTTCCCTCCCCTCTTTGAATCAATTAAATAACATATTTCCATTTTTCCATATTTTTGCCGGAATATGTTTGTGTAGGATACTAAATAATAAAAAAATTAAAATCAAGTTTTTATTTTACATCCGGAAGAAATATTTCATGCCAGTCAGGAAAGCATTAGTACAAGTATTTTTCACCAATGAGATTATTCGGAATTTTTTTTAATTAATAATAAGAAGGGCTGACTCATTATTGAATCAGCCCTTTAATCTGAGAGCAATTCTGAGTATGACTTTTCTCCTAATTGTCGAAGTACAGCGCAAACTCATACGGATGCGGACGAAGTGCCATTTCTTTTAACTCCTTTTCCCGCTTCCAACTAATCCAGCTGTCAATCAGATCATTGGTAAAAACTCCACCTTTAAGCAGGAATTCATGATCATTCTCCAAGGCATTAATCGCTTCAGCCAAGGATCCGGGAACTTTGGGAATTTGGGCCAGCTCTGCGCCTTCCAGCTCGTAAATATTTTTATCAAGTGGTTCACCCGGATCAATCTTATTCAGAATCCCATCAACCGCAGCCAGCAGAATGGCACTCCAGGCTACATAGCCATTGGCGGTTGGGTCCGGACAACGGAACTCGAAGCGCCTGGCTTTATCCCTTTTCGAATATACCGGAATTCGCACCGCAGCTGAACGGTTCCGGGCCGAATATGCCAGATTTACCGGTGCCTCGAATCCGGGTACCAATCGTCGGTAACTATTGGTTGTCGGTGCCGCAAAGGCTAAAACAGCCGCCGCATGTTTTAAAACCCCGCCAATTGCCCATAAACCGAGTTGTGAGAATCCGGCATATTTATTACCCGCAAACAGATTCTTGCCACCTTTCCAGATAGACATATGCGTATGCATCCCGGAGCCATTATCTTCAAAAATCGGCTTCGGCATAAAAGTCACCGTTTTCCCATATTTTTTGGCGACGTTTTTAGTAACATATTTATACCACATAAACTGATCAGCCATTTTAGTTAGCTCGGCATATTGCATATCAATTTCACTCTGACCGGCAGTTGCCACCTCATGGTGATGAGCCTCGACCTTGATTCCCACTTTCATCATATGGTAGACCATTTCGCCCCTCAGATTATGGAAGGTATCCGTCGGACTAACCGGGAAGTAGCCACCCTTGAAACTGGGCTTGTAACCTAAATTCGGCTCTTCGATGCGGGCTGAATTCCAGGCGCCCTCGACCGAATCTATTTGATAATAACCGATATGCTGATTCTGTTCATAACGAACTTCGTCAAAAATAAAAAACTCGGGCTCAGGACCAACATAACAGACGTCGCCAATTCCGGTTTCCTTCAAGTAATTAGCAGCCCGCCGGACCACATGACGCGGGCACTTACCGTAATCACCGCGAGTCTCAGGATCAATAATATTAGCCAGGACGCTAACGGTCGGTTTCTCAAAAAAAGGATCCATAACCGCTGTATTGGGATCACAAACCGCCATCATG
>Ga0209610_1000871_pt1 | contig 15700 bp, 17 predicted proteins | sample LakKivw275mmetaG_FD_184137 | JGI IMG/M metagenome (GOLD analysis project Ga0209610, IMG submission 184137) | Anoxic lake water microbial communities from Lake Kivu, Rwanda to study Microbial Dark Matter (Phase II) - Lake Kivu water 275m metaG... | ecosystem: Environmental > Aquatic > Freshwater...
TCTCCTTTCCACTTGGCGGTGGTTGGAGAAAGATACCATGCCTTCCTTGTCAAAATTACTCAGCCTGCCTGTTTGCAACCTTGCGCTGTAATACTAGGCAACCCTTTTTTTTCTTCGGTCAGATTTTTCCTTTTTGCCTTCCAGGGTTTATTTCGAAAAAAAGTTTCTGGACGGATAAGTATTGTGTTGTTTGTTGCCGCAAAATCTTCGCGGTTGTGATAGATTCTCAAGAGTAATACTATAGCATCTCTCTATCATCAGTAGGAAGATTACTCTGAGAAGTCAATTCCTTCGCATCAGCCTTCTGGTCGCAAGTTTCCCAGGTGCGATCGAGAGTAACATCAGAATGGTCATTATAATCGCAGAACTCAGGCACCAGGCGCAGGCGGCGCCGATGACAAAAGGTTCCAGGAACGTGAGATAGATTGAGAAGAGTGTGCCAAAGACGGTCATGGTGAATATGGATATGACAGCAAGATCAGCCAGACGGTCGTTGGCATATCGTATGATCAGCCAAGAGATGAAGATCGCCGTGTATCCAATCAGTCCCAGCACGCCAATGGGAAGGACACCAAACAGACGGGCATATTCACTTTGTTGGACGGTGTTGCAGTCTCCCACCGGGCCGCAGACGGCAGTCACCTGGGCGGTTTCCACGTAAGCCAGGTAGCCTGCGACGCTAAAGCCGACGAGGCTCAGGAGAGGAATAGTCCAGGCTAAACTCCCGGTAAGCGACACGCCACCCATTCGTTGGAAGAGCACCGCGGCCCAGATGACTGCTCCAATCATGCTAACGAGGACAACGACCGAAAGTGTGTTGCCCGCCAGATCGCGAGCAAATTTTTGGCGCCAGCCGGGGTTATCTTCGCCGGGCAGGATCAGCCCGGGTGTCGCCGTCGGCGAGGGGACAGCCGGGGTAACGAAAGCAGGCTCAGGGGTCGCGCGAGGCGCCGTGGGCTGGGGTGATAGGGTAGCAGCTTCCTCCGTCTGTGTATCCTGAGCGATCGCCTCGCGCAGTCCGGGAATGTCCGGCCAGTCCACGCCGCCCCGGGCCAGGTATGTCTCGATCAATTCAGGGAAACGTTCTGGAATCTCTAGCGAACCAACCAGCACTACGTCTCCCACGTCAGCGTTGGAACCCCCAGCCGCTCATCGGGGATACTGAAGCGCTGGATGGCTGCCTGGTACAGGGCCTGACCGCCGGGCTGAGAAATGTCCACTCCAATCATTTCCAACTGACCTCTGTATTTCTCGAAGAGAGGCGGCAAGTCTTCGGTAATGACCTTGTGGCAGTGTGGGCAGGTGGGCAAATAGAACAACACGGCGCGCACCACTGCTCCTGCCGGGGGCGGCGTAGGCGTGAATGCCGAAGACGACGCTGCGAACCAAAGCCAGGAGGCCAGCAAGAGAATGATGCTATGGATTTTCATGGGGCTTTGTACTCCATCATTTTGGGCCAGCAGGCGCGGATCCAGGTATTGGTTGCATAGGTTTGGTCAATTTCGATGATTTCAGAAAATTCGAGTAGGTTTCTGGCCGCCGATTGCAGCTCCAGGCGGATGACCACCAGCGCCAGTCGGTAGTCCCCGTGGGGTAAGACATCCAGCGCGGCCCGCCAGCCCATCTGGCGAGTCAACTCCAGCGGCCCCAACTCGTCCACGATCAGCAGGTCACAGGGTAGGCTGTTTTCCAATACCTGATTGCCCCATTCCAGGGTTTGCCGGTCGAAATACCAATCGCCGAAGGCCAGGTCGTCCTGGCTTTGGCGGGCCAGGCAAGCCAGCGGGCGCCGGACGCCCGTGCGCAAATCCTCGGCCAGGATGCCGGTCTTAACGCCATCCTCGATTTGCGCAAGCGACAGGAGGCCGGCGATGTCCCATCCGTTGTTTCGGGCAATCTCAGCTACAGCACGGCAAAAAGCGCTCTTGCCGGCCCCGCGCGAGCCGGTCACCATCCAAATGGGAGGCTTTCCGAAGGCATTCACACCCAAAGCACCTGTTTCCTTCCCTCCACGGGGACGACGCGCACCGGGAGGCCATAAATGCGGCTCAGGTTCTTGGCGGTCAATGCCTGATCCAGCGCGCCAAAAGCCACCACCCGGCCCTGCTCGATCAGCAGAACATCGTCGGCGACTGCCAGGACGACCTCCGGCTCGTGGCTGGTCATCAGGATGGTCACACCTTGCTTTTTCAGGTCCCGGATGACCCCAATCAGGCGGGATTTGTTGCGCAGGTCGAGATGGGCAGTGGGTTCATCCAAGAGCAGCAGCCGGGGTTGTTGCGCCAACGCCCGCGCCACCAGCACCAACTGGCGCTCGCCGCCGCTCAACGCCAGGAGGGAATGATCCGCAAGTGCAGCGATCCCTGCCATTTCCAGCGCGTCGAAGGCGGCGGCGTAGTCCTTTTCCGCCGGCATTGCCAGCGGCGGCAGGTGTGGGGCGCGACCCAGCAGGACGTATTCCAAGACAGAATACTCGAAGGGGATGTGCTCGCCCTGCGGGACGAGCGCCATCCAGCAGCCCAACTCCCGCCGCGGGTACGCGCCGATGGGCTTCCCGGCCAGCCGGATATCGCCCTGCCAGGGTTTCAACCAGCCCAGGGCCAAGTGCAGCAGCGTGGTCTTGCCGGCCCCGTTCGGCCCGAGGATGGCGGCGGTATGCCCGGCGGCCAGCGACACATCCAGACCGGCCAACACGGGCGTCTTTTTCCGGTCGTAGCCGAAAATGATCTCTATAAAAGACAGCAGCCGTTCGCTCATCGCTGCGCTCTCACGCCCTGCAGGATCATCAAGCCGAGAAAGACCATCGCGCCGAAGAACGAGGTGAGGATGCCGAGCGGGATTTCTCCGGCCAGCAGGGTGCGCGCCAGGTCGTCGCACAGGATGGTGAACGTCCCGCCGAGCAGCATGGCGGCCGGAAGCGCAAAACGGGCGTCGGCGCCAAACAAGCGGCGGGCGATGTGGGGCACGATCAGCCCCACCCAGCCGACCATGCCAGCCAACGAGATGAGCGTGGCGGTGGGTAGAACCGCCGCGACGATTAGCAGTAGCCGCTCGCGCCCGGGCGTAGCCCCCAGGGAAAAGGCGGTTTCTTCGGTCAGGCCCAGCAGGTTCAGCCGCCAGCGGTACAGGAACATGACCAGCAAGCCGGTCAGGATGGTCGGAAGGGTGGTGAGGATTTTTTGCCAGGTGACGCTCGCCAGCCCGCCCAGCAGCCAGAAGGTAATCTCCGGCAGTTGGCGCAGCGGATCGGCCATGTACTTCAACAGTCCCAGACCGGCGGAAAACAGCGCCGAGACGGCGATCCCGGCCAATACCAGGCGCAGCACCCAGCCCCCGTAGCGGATGCGGCGCGCCAGCAGATAGGAAAAGCCCAGCCCGGCGAAGGCGGAGATTGCCGCCAGTCCCTGTACCGCCCCTGCCGACCCGCCCAGGAACACGATACAAAACGCCGCCCCGAAAGCCGCTCCTTGCGAAACGCCCAGGAAGCCCGGCTCGACCAGCGGGTTGTTGAACAGCAACTGAAAGACCATTCCCGCCGCCGAGAGCGACATCCCCAGGAGCAGGGCGATCAACAGGCGCGGCAGGCGTAGGTTGAGCACCAGGCGTTGGGCCAGCTCGTCACCCATCAGCCGCTCCCAGGCGATCAGCCCAGAGGCCGGATAGCGCCCGACCAGCAGGGAGAGCACGAACACCACCAACAGTCCCAATCCAAGTAAAAGGCGTTGGCGGGTGTGTTTCTGCGCCGCAGTCTGCTGCGGTGCGGTCTTTCGAGAGGCAATCGGTTGCACCGCGTCCGCCACCGTTATCTGGCTCAAGGCAGGTCTCCCTTGAACGTGGGACGAATATTCTGGTCGAAGAAAGCCTGGTCGAGGCCGTAAAGCGCCTGATAGAATTGCTGCGCCTCAATAACAATATCCATCTTTGGGAAGCGCTCGGGGTGGAGGCGGGCGGCCAACCAGGTCAGGCCCAGGATCCAGCGCGTGTCGGGTTGATCCCAACTGTACAGGTCGCCGGGGAAGGCATACAGGTGTCCCCCCCGCACGGCGCGCAAGGCCTGCCACTGAGGATCGCTTTTCAACCCCGCTGCCACCTCAGAGGAGTTCTTGATGTATGAGATGACGAAGATGTCATCTGCATCCCAGGCAGCGATCTGCTCCAAAGTGACCTGTGTCCAACCCTTACCGGGATTAGCGTCTGCCCAAACCGGGACGCCGCCGGCCATTTCCACCAGGCGCGTCTGCATCCAGCTCAGCGGCGGCACGTTGAACGCCACATTGCCGTCGCGGTCGGTGTAGTACAGCATCAGCACTTTGGGTCTTGCAGCCACTTCACTGACGGCCGCCTGGATTTGCGCCGCCCTGGATTGGTAAAAGGCGGCCACTTCCAGGGCGCGAGATCCGTTTTGAAACACCTGCCCCAGGGTTTCCAGGTCGCGGGTGTACTGCTCGGGGGTCTCGAAATCCACGTAAATGACCGGAATCCCCAAGGCTTCGATGGGAACGCCAACCGTTTCGGCCAGGTAACTCTTGAGAATCACCAGGTCAGGGTGGAGCGCGGCGATTTGTTCGGCGCCGGCATCCTGCTGGATAGTTGCCTTGTCGGCGTAATCGGGGTCGATCAGGGCGATGAAATTACTCGTCCCCTGGCTGGCGCTGCCCAGCGCCACAATACGTTGTGGCGCTTCGGGGAACGTATACGCGGCGTCTGCGATCATGATCAGGGCTTTGCCGGTGATGACGATGCGCTGCGGCGGAGACGGTAAAGTGACCTGCCGCCCCAGGGCATCGGTGACGGTGACTGCCTGGGGGGCGGTGGGCAATGGAGCCAGCGTGGGCGTTTCGGGAGAGGCCGCAGTGGGCGGCGTGGTTGGAGCAAGGGTCGCCGCCGGGCCACATGCGGTAAGAAGCAAGCTGGCAACAAGCAGAAAGAAAACAGGAGAGAAGAAGCGGTTTTTCACGGATTATTTTCCTTTCATTTGGATAACCTTAGCTCACCCCGGCAGGCGTCCAGCCAATCCAGGATGGAGACCAACTGCCCGATGCGTAGAGCCAGGCCCAGGCGGTTGAAGCGCTGCCCGGTGGGTAATTCGTCCAGGCTGGTTTCCAGTCGAGCCAGGCCGGCGCGGATGGCATCTGCCTGCGCGTCGATCAGGCTGCGCGCCAGGCGTTGGTCACGCGCCAGGGCAAAATAAAGTCGTGTGGTGAACTCTACGCGGATCGCCCGCACGCTACAGCCGGTCGGGGTGCGCAGCCAGGTTTCGAAACGCTGTTGCCCGGCCTCGGTCAGATGGAACAGACGGCGCGCCGGTAATTTTGTTTGCGCTACGGTTTCGCCAAGAATCGCCTCCTGCGCTTCCAACCGCTTGAGGATGTTATACACCTGGCTCAGGCTGATGTGCCAGACCTGGCCCAGTTCGGCGGTTAATTGCTGGTACAAGTCGTATCCGTGAGCCGGGCGCTGTGCCAGGAAACCCAGCAAGGCAAATTCGGGGGATAAGGCGCTGGCATAAGGGGAGCTCCGAGATATATTCACTCAGTGAGTATATCTCGCTTAGGGTCGTGTGTCAAACAATTCGGCGGCAGTGCAACCAAAGCTATCTTCGTAATCAACCGGTAAGATGGCTGGTAGCAGCTTCGGTATGCCGTAGAATGATGAACAGCCGGATATCCTTGCGCTTCCAGCCAAGCTGAAAAATCCGATATGTCAGCGAAGTCGAATTCGGGCCAGCTACCTTCCTGGCATAAGCCCAAAAAGGTTTCCCAGGCTTGCCGTAATTCTTTGAGCCTGCCCCACCTCTGCTGGCCCGCCGCCAGACAGGCTGCAACGAGCCAATCCAGGTTGCCCTGTTGGAATTTGAAGGGCCGCAGGTTGATTCGCACGAGCGAACCATCCGGCCGGACGGGTTCGGAGAGCCGCTCTCCCGGGCGAGCTTCCAGGGAGGTAAATTCTGCCAGCAATCTTTCCCTGAAAGCAGCCTCGCTCGCGATGAGATGCTCTAGCCCCATCGTCCCCTGGTACAGAAGCTTATACACATCGCGTGGCTCCATGAAAGGATACCAGCCAAGGTGCTGGTCAATGAGGCGAAACAGGCTTTCGCGATCGTGTCCCATACTGTTTTTGGAGAGTGCCAGAGCAGGCAAGGCGATCTACCGGCGCGGCTGCTGCGAACGCTTTCAGCAGCGCGGTGAGCGCTGATGGTAAATGCCCTACGCCTTACTCCGGCGGGCGTACCAGCCAGTTTGTACGTCAGTGTGCACGTCGAAATCTGGCACGTAGGGTTTGATGTCGAGCAGAGGCGTGCCATCCAGCACGTCTATGCCTTTGACGGTCAAGGCGTTTTCCCGACGGAACAATAGCCGGACGACTGAGAGCCCGATTGGGTTCGGGCGGCAGGGATGGCGCGTGGCGAACAAGCCATGCTCCTGATTGTCCAAAAACGGCTTGACTTGCAACGAATACCCTGAAGAACAATGGAAGACGTAAAGCAGGATGATATGCGAGAAGCCCTCGATGTCTTGCAGCCGTCGGCGAATTGAGGGTAAACCTCAACCATGCCGATGGCTTGCGAACGCGAGACCTGGATGGGGGTCTGGTCTTTCTCGGTAAACGGCGAGTGGATGACGCCGATGGGGCGCATGGTGAATTCCATCGCCTCACTTCTTCGCCTTGGGGTTGATGAACGTCAACAACCTCACCCCTTCCACCTGCTGGAAAGACGCCCCCTGCCCGACTGTACGCAGGACGGCAGCTTCGTCCACCACTCTGGAACCGGAGAGGATCCCGACCCCGTGGGCGAACAGCACCGGAGAAAGGGGCGTGCTTGGCCCCAGCGCCATCACCAGCGAGTCGGAGCGGCAGAGAGCCAGCAGACCATCCAGGGTATGGTTGATCAGCGCGCTGCTGGTGATGGCAACCACGTCTGCCTGGGGGATCAGGTCGGCGGCGGCTTCGGCGGGGTAATCGCCCTCAGCCGGGCGCTGCTCGATGACCCACAACTGCCCGACGGCCGGGCGCAGCTTTGGGATGAACGGGAAATGCCCCACCAGCGCCACGTTCCTGCCGTGCCCGTGCTCGATCAGCACCTCCACCGCGTTGATCTCCACTGCGCGGCTTTCGTCCACGTCGAGCAGCGAGTTGACCGCCGCCACGCCGAGGCTGGCCTCCAGAAGGTCGTCGGAACGGGCGTATTCGGTCAGCTCGCCGGCGGTTTTGCTGTGCAGGCGACCGGCGTCCCTTACCTGAGAATGTCCGTGAACGTGATCGCCCATCAGCGTAGCAGCCAACCCGCAATGGCGGCTGCAAACGACAGTCCAGTGCGCCCCCACCAGCACCGAGCGCACCGGCGCGTCCACACTGAGGCTATTCAGCAAATCATCCAGGATGCTCATGGGAAAACCTCTCTATCGGTTGTGCTGTCTCGTAAACCCTCTGACTCCAAACAGCACGATGACAGTACACGCGACCATGCTGAGCAGGATGGTTCGCAGTTCGAAGTGAACGTTGCTTGCGACAGGCATGGCGTTGGTGAAGAAGCCGATAGTAGTGTTCATGCTGGCATGGAAAAGCACGCTACCCAATAGGCTTCCGCCTGTGTTGTTATACACCCAGGTTATCAGGATCGAGAAGGCGACAGTATTGATGAAAAAGAAAAACAGCGGTGTATCTGACTTCACCAATGGATTGGGGATGAGGTAACCAACCAAATGCCAGCCAGCCCACAGAACACCAACAAGCACACTTGAAATGAGCGCATTGTGCCTGGTCAACAATCTTGGCAAAGCATAACCCCTCCAGCCAAGCTCCTCGGCCAGGGTGACTGGCAAGGTCGTCACGAAAGCCAGGAGTACAAGGACAGCCTTTGTCCAGATAATTTCAGGAGTTGAACCACCCAACAGGAGATAAATGCCGAGTGCGGCAAGATATACGCCAGCCGGTGCAAGAATAACTACGCTGTACCATTTCCAGCCAAAGCGCCACTTCAACAATTGGCGAAACAGACGTTTGATACCTGCTATGCCATCTGTGAGGCCAGTCAGAATGATAGATACGAGGGCCGGAGCGGTGCCGGCTATGGTTGCCAGAATAACAACCCACGCAGGTAATCGGGTGCTTGCCCGGTAGACGAACCCCAGTGGTATCCAAACGCCCCAAGAAACAACAAAAGTGAGGACATAGAATACCCAGACTGGATGCTTATCGAGGAGTTTTACCCGAGGGGTTATTTGCTGGTCAAGGATGCTCATTTCGATGCCTCAGAACCTTACCCGGCAAGGCGCCGGTGTGCTGTTCCCCGTCAACCACCAAAACGCCGTTCACGAAAACGTAGTCGATCCCTTCCGGATAGCGATGCGGATAGTTTTCAAAGGGGTAGGCATGGGGGTAAAGGTTGGTCGCCCGGTCGCGGATGCGCTCCAGGTCGAAAACCACAACGTCGGCCCACGCGCCGGGCCGCAGCACCCCGCGATCCATCAGCCCAAGCCGCTGGGCGGGGAAGGATGTCATCTTGCGAATGGCCTCTTCGAGGGTCAGCACAGGATCATCGCACACGTAGCGCTCCAGCACGCCCGGAAATTCGCCATAGCTGCACGGGGAATAGGGCGGCGGATCGTTCAGGAAGCCATACGGAGCCAGCACCTGGCCGTCGGAACAGATCATCACCGCCGGGTGCCGGAGCAGGATGCGGATGTTGGCCTCGTCAATGTAGTCGAAAATGGCTTCTGCGTCGTGGCCGTTTTCGACGATCAGGTCGAAGTAGACGTCGAAAGGATGCCGGCCTCGCGCTCGGGCGATGGCCTCGACGGTTTTACCGACCGCGTCTGGGGTTTGGGGCGCGTGCAGGAGGGTGATGCGCCGCCACTGGCCGTGCTTCAGAAGCCCGGCCGGGCCAAAGGCAGGCTTGCGGTCGAGGACGATCTCTTCGCGGATCTGGCCGCGCGTGGCCGGTTCTTGGAGCAAGGCAGCGATTTCGGCGGCAGGCCGTTCCTGGATGTGTTGAGGTAAGGCGCCGGTCAGCGCGGGAGCGAAGTCGGTATGTACGTCATTATCCACCGTCACGTCCTGGCCTTGCGCCCGCGCCTCTTCCACCAATCGCAAAGTGGCGGTGGCGTCGCAAGGGGCGCCAAACTTGGGTGCGTTGTGGGAAATCTGCACGGGCACGCCGGCCTCGCGCCCGATGCGGATGGCCTCGGCGACCGCTTCCAGGATGGTCTCCCGCTCTCCCCGGATGTGGGAGGCATACAGCCCATTGTAGCGAGAGACGACCCGGCACAGAGCGATGATCTCGTCGGTGTGAGCAAAGCAGCCGGGTGGATAAACCAGCCCTGTAGACAGTCCAAAGGCGCCGGCTTCCATCGCTTCGGCCAGCAGCTCTTCCATTCTGGCAAGCTCGGACGGCGTGGGAGCACGATCGTCCAGCCCCATCACGGCCAGGCGCAACGCTGCATGGCCTGACAGGGAGGCGATGTTGATGGCCAGGCCGCCGCTCTGGAGGGTTTGCAGATATTGGTCGAAGGTTCGCCACTCCCAGCGGTGTTCGGGCGGTCTTTGCCCGCCTTTTCCGCCGGTGACTTCGGGTTGGTCAGAGATCGGCCCCCATTGGCGGCGCATCTCTGTAAAACGGCCTTCATCTACCGGAGACGGCGACATCCCGCAGTTTCCGACGACGTGGGTCGTGGCGCCCTGGCGGACGGCGCTCTCCGCCCGGCGGTTGATCAGGATGGAGAGGTCAGAATGGGTGTGGATGTCAATGAACCCCGGCGAGACGAAGCGACCGGCGACGTCAAGCGTTTCCCGTCCCCGGAGTGTGCCGGACGCGGCCACTGCGGCAATCCGACCTTGTTGGATGGCTAAGTCGCCCCAGAACCAGGGATTCCCACATCCGTCTATAATTCGGCCATTCGAAAGCACGAGATCGAAAGTTGCCATTGTTGTGCCCTCTAAAAGAACAGGAAGTATCGCGGCACGCGTTTCAGGTAGTCCCTGTATGGCTCCCCATAGCGCTCCAGACAGGCCCTCTCCTCGCCAAGAATGCGGAAATGGTAGAAGACTGCCGCGGTTAGCAAAAGGACAACTGCCGCCCAAGAGCCAATGGCAATGCAAGCCCCCAGAAACATGGTGGCCAATGTCAGCCACTGGGGGTTGCGCGATATCCGATAGAAGCCTCTGGTCACCGGTTGGTCGGCTGGCGTGCTTCTGAAATCGAACAGGGCAACCAGCATGCCGGCAAAACCAAGCAGAAAGAGGGCGCTGCCGGTGACGAAAACACCCTGCCCGATCTTCAACGGTGTGAAGATCAACAACCCGATACAGGCGAAGATGAACGGCTTCCCGGCAGCCGAGAGAATTCTCTGCGCCTTGCTCCAGCTGGATACTCTGAACAGCTTTGCCACGATATCCTTCGGAAATAGCAACATGAGTATGGCGAAAACGAGATAGAACACCCCGAGCATGAGCCAGCCATTGAGCCAGCCCAATTTCATCGCAGGCAATATTTCCATAATCACGATCCTCTTCTTTCTTTGCTATTAATTAGAAATAACTTCGCGGACACTGTGCACAGAGCAGGCGGCGCGGACAACGGTCCAGTGCGTCCCAACCAACACTGAGCGCACCGGGGCATCCTGGGCGAGCGAATCAATACATCATCCAGTGTGGTCATCGGACACTCCTACCCTTGTTATACCCAATATTTTGGAGCGTTCATTGAGTTGCTCGGTCAGAACCTCCCGCATCAGATCGCAGACCGTCATGATTTTCGGGTTGGCGATGTGGTAGTACACTCCCGTCCCATGCCGGTCGGCCACCACAATCCCGGCATTGCGCAGGATTCCGAGTTGCCGGGAGGTGGTCGCCTGTGGATAGCCTATCAAGGCAGAGATTTCGTTGACGCTTTTCGCCCCCTCACGCAGGCAATGGACGATTTTGAGACGTGCAAGGTGCCCCATCGCCTGGCAGAGTTGGGCCTGGATGTCGAGGATTTCATCGGGGATCATTTTTTAGGTAGTCTCCCTCTTGATATGGATGATTTCTTTCTTTGGCTGAAGCCATTACATCTTATGGTTGGATGGTGATTATGGCTCCTACGCCGGCCGGGATAAAATCTGCACCGAATGCGGCTTTGAATAATTCGATCGCTTCCGTGCCTGTGCAATGGCACGGGGCAAGTTTTTGAACACCCAGACGCTTAAGATCTGCGATGATTGCCTCGATTTCTATCGCGCTCTTGCTGCTCAGGTGGAATCCGCCTATAACCAGATACACATCACCATAAGCGCGTGCCTGCTTCACTATCTCCACAACCCCTGGGTGGGCGCAACCAGAAAGCACTACCAATCCTTTGTCTGTCTCGACGATAAGAGCCTGTTCTACCGGCGAGGTGCCCATTTCACCCGTCGTCCAGATGTGGGAGGCGATGGGCTGCGCCGCGCTCACCTCAATCAGTGTTGCCCGTCCAGCGATGCGGGTTTTAAACTCATCCGGGAAGGAACGAGGAATGTATATCGTTAGATGGTCATTGAGAGCCAACAATGCATCCAGCCCACCGGTGTGATCTCCATGAATGTGAGAAAGGACCACCACATCCACCCGGTGCGCATCCAGACCAAGAAGGAGCATATTGTCCAGCAGTATCTCCCCATCACCGCCAGTGTCAAATAGAATCTTCAACCCGTTCACCTCAACCAGGCAGGCGAATCCCCAGGCGGTTTTGAGCCGCGAGTCGAACGGATTGTTGTCATAAACGACTGTCAGCGTGACCGACTGGAAGGACTGGGTCGGAATGTACGTTCCGGTTGGAAGTGTAAAGATTGTCGAGGTGGGCATGACTGTAGAGGTATACAAAGGGGGCGAGGGCATGGATTCCACTGTTGCCGTGGCTGTCTTTATCTCTTCACCTCCCGGCCGAGTTACCGGGAGAACGATCCAGCCAGGCATCTGATGGCCCAAACAGACCATTGCCAGGCAGATGATCACACCCAGGAGATGAATAACGGCCAGGTGATGTTTTTGCGGTCGGAGGGTCTGTCTCATCCTGATTCTCCAACAATAGACTTCTCCCCTCCATTATCAAGCGCGCACTGTTCCATGTGGATAGGTCTCCAGAGGCCAAAGGGTTGGCCCCTCCCATTTGGGATAGGGAGCATGAGTTTCGATCTCGTCAGCGACGTACTTTAATTCCAATTCTTCTAATCGCTTGCGAGTTGGGATGCCAACCCTTGGATCATAGCCGCGCCGGCGGTAATAGTCGGTGAGCATCTCATCGTGTTTTCTGCGCCCCTCTTTTCCCTGCGCACTAACCTTCACGTGCGGTTTTTGCGGCAGACGGTCGTCATTCCTCGACGCACCCTGTCGAATGTTGAAGGCTCTCTCGAGAACATAGATTCGATCGGCGGCATCCTCCAAACTGGCTGTGTCAAATTCAACTCCGGTTGCGGTAGTCAATAGCCTAGCCAGACCATCGAACAGTGGATACTTCCATACCAGAGGCATCGCGGCGACCCAGCTGTTGACCGCCCCTTTGCATCGCCCGATGGAATCTGTCAGTGTGGTAGCCCGTTCGGAGACAATCAGTGCTCCGACAGGATCCTGGTTCACGTCGGGGATAAAGCCCTTCTTCACCAGTTCCGGGAATACATGGGGATCATTCTCGCCATAAGCCCAACTCCTGCCCCTCAGGTGGTCGGCTCCCCTGGTTGATGTGGCATGCGCCAGGGCAAACAACCCCGGCGGATGAGGTCCGCGGCTAAGACCCTTGACATGGTAGCAGTATGCCAAAGCATCCTTTCCGATGATTCTTGCCAAGTTATACATGCCCTCGGCAACCAGATTACCAAAACCATCCCGCAGCGCGGTCTTGTGTATCAACTCGATTTGGGCATCCACATCTTCCCATTCCAACGAAATACCGCCGGTATCCACCGACGTGAGGATTCCCCGCTGGTAGAGTTCTTTGGCGAAGGCAATCGTATTTCCAAGTCCGATGACATCCATCCCATACATGTCTACCAGGTTTTCCATTTCCATAATGGCAAGAGGGTCTTCAACACCACTATTGACACCCAGACAATAGATGGCCTCGAATTCCAGTCCGGCACCCACCTCGCCCGCGCGCCGGCCCGACGGGATGCGGTACTTGTTCTTACAAACCACCGGACAGGCATAACAGCCGTATCGCCCGATCTCGTACTGTTTCCAGGCTTCGGGTCGGAGGGCGGCCGGTATTTCGTCGGCTGAAAGGTACTTTTCGAAGTGGCGGTAGCCTGGCCACCAAGATGTCATGCCGATGTGGGTGCCATACACGGCAACCACCTCGTGCTGCAAATGATCCTTTAGAAAGAACTCTCTGTCCTCCTGAGCCAACTTTTTGAAATCTACGGGATCGGCCAACGCCACCTTGCCCGTGCCCCGGACAGCAATTGCTTTTAGGTTTTTCGACCCCCAAACCGCGCCGCTCCCCCTGGCGGCAGAACTATATTTATCCACGATGGTGGAGGCAAAGCGAACAAGATTCTCTCCCGCCTGGCCGATGCAGGCCACACTGATATCTTGGCCATGCCTCTCCTGGAGGATATTGGTTGTCTCCCAGGTGGTCTTCTCCCACAGATCGGAAGCCTCTTTCAGTTCAACGCGCTGGTTATCAATCCAAAGATATTGTGGGCTGCTGGCATTGCCGGTAACGACAATCTGGTCATAACCAGCGCGTTTCAGGTATGTTGTAAAAGAGCCCCCAACATTCCCATCCCCCAGGATGCCGCTGTAAGGCGAGAGCGCACTGACCTCCAGCCGGCTGGTGAGACCGAGGGGCGTGCCTGTGAGAGGCCCGGGAGCAAGGCAAAGAATATTCCCTGGGCTGAGCGGGTCAATGCCAGGTTCAACTTCGTCAAAGAGCGTCTTGGAATTGAATCCTCGGCCGCCGATGAAATTCTTGGCCACCACTTCATCTAGCGGCTGTTTGGCAACTCGTCCCTGTGTGAGATCTACGTGAAGAATGGTTCCTGTCCAACCGTACATCTGCGTCTCCTTACATTGGTTCATCGGCCTGCATGAAAAAGGATGATCGTACCAATACCCAACAAGATAAGGATTAACTGACGAATGGATTGTTTCAACTCGGAGCGTTGGTGGAGGCTGGGAATTAAATCGGCAATTGCGATGTAGATAAAGCTTGCAGCCGAGAGGGCCATGACGTATGGTGTGAAACTCTGCGCCTCGGTCAAGGAGTAATAAGCCAATAACGCTCCCGGCAAAGTGCTCAGGCCTGAGAGGAGGTTGTACCACAGCGCACGCCGCCGCGTGTATCCACTTTCGAGCAGAATGGCAAAGTCACCCACCTCCTGAGGCAATTCGTGGGCAAAGACAGCCAACGCAGTTGTCACCCCAATAGGGATGGAAACAATGAAGGCCGCGGCAATTGCAAAGCCATCAATGAAGTTGTGAAGTGCGTCGCCGACCAAGAGCAAAGGGCCGGCGTTGGCGTGCGTTTCGCATTCCGCGTCGTGACAATGCCGCCAGATGACGATCTTCTCAAGCAGAAAGAAGGCCAGGATTCCCGCCAGCGCTGTAGAAAGGACAGACACCGCCGGGGCGAGATCAAGAGCGTGGTGGAGAAGTCCTAAAAAGGCGGCTCCCAGAAGGGTACCGGTTGCGTAACTGATCAGGCACGGGATGAGAGTTTGGCGGATCCTTTCCGGGAACAAAAGGTATGTGCCCGCCAACGCGAGCGCACCGACGCTCCCCAGCATGCTAAAGCCGATAATCCATGCCAATGTCATCCATGCCTCCAGATTGGAATGATGTTCAAAGATTGAAGGCGAATAGGGTGCGGGCCGCGCTGTGAGACTCGTCCGAATAACGCGCGGTGGCAGCGCTCCAGAAGCGACGGCCATATCGCTCGATTACCTTAGCCTTTCCGCCACTTTGCAGGTCTCTCAGAACAGCATTTACTTCGCCCGGCGACCAGCGCTCCAGCGTTTGCACCAATTCGTCTTCACGCATAGGGTGGCGGGTGATGATGGCAATCACTGCCTCTACCAGTGTGCCGCAACCATTCAATTTTAAATCACCGCTAGCAGGGTGAACAATGTGTGCAACATCTCCCAGGATGGTCCGAGCGCGTAACAGGCTTTCCTCGTCCGGCGGCAGCACCCAGGTCTCGGCAGGCGGACGGTCCGGAAGGTTGATGTGCACTTCATCGGGGTGAATGTGCTGCAAAGCAGCGGCAATCTTGCGCAGGGCTTCCTCGCTGTCGTTCAAGCCGCGCACCAGCATCACTTCTACCCACAGTTTTCCGCGATATTCCCCTCGGAAGGTAATCAATCCATCAAGCAGCCGTTCAAACGTCAACTTTGGCCAGGGGCGGTTGATTTTGCGGTAGAGGCGAGGTTCTCCGGCGTCCAAGGTAGGCAACACCGCATCGGCGGCGGCTACTTCTTCTCGAACTTCAGACAGGTAGAAGAGCGCGCCGTTGGTGATGACTGCCACAGGCAAGTCGGTGAGTTCCTTTACCTTCCGAACCAGCCAGCCAAGCCCGCTGTGCAGGCAGGTCTCGCCGGAGCCGACGAAGGTCACCCAATCAATATCGCCGGGCTTGTGGGCGGCCAATGCTGCTCTCACCTCAGCCAGGATTTCCTGGCGGGGGAAAAATTCGCGCCGCTCGTTGGTCAGCGGAGTGGTGCGCCCCAACTGGCAGTAAACGCAATTCCAG